>Ga0208828_1000357_pt1 | contig 20851 bp, 14 predicted proteins | sample Kivu_160m_FD_185487 | JGI IMG/M metagenome (GOLD analysis project Ga0208828, IMG submission 185487) | Freshwater microbial communities from Lake Kivu, Western Province, Rwanda to study Microbial Dark Matter (Phase II) - Kivu_160m (SPAdes)... | ecosystem: Environmental > Aquatic > Freshwater >... | reverse complement strand
GAGAGGGGACCGAGGCGGGGGAGGGCCCGGAATACGAGACCGTCGTCCTCATGGGCCCGGTTTGCGGCGTCTACGACCTCGCCGCCATCACCCGGGCCAATTACCGATGCAACGAACTCGGCTTGGACACGATCAGCTTCGGCGGGACCGTGGCCTGCGCCATGGAGCTCGCCGAGCGCGGGCTTTTTTCTTCGACAGACGCGGCCGGGGGGCTCGATCTTCGTTTCGGCGACGGCGCGGCCCTCGAGCGGCTGGCCGTCGAGACGGCCTTTCGCCGCGGCGCCGGGGCGGTCCTGGCCGACGGCTCCTTCCGGCTGGCCGAGCGGCTCGGCCGGCCGGACCTTTCGATGTCCGTCAAGCGCCTGGAAATCCCGGCCTACGACCCCCGGGCCTCCTTCACCCAGGCTCTGGGCTACATGACTTCGCCCTCGGGCGCCTGTCATCTCCGCGGCGGATACGCCGTTTCGCTGGCCTTTTTCGGCGGGTGGAAGGAGATCCCCAGGTTCAGCCTCCTCCAGTCGCCCATCGCCATCCGGAATATGCAAAACCACGGCATCCTTCAGGACAGCTTGGGCGTCTGCCGCTTCACCGGCTACGCCTTCGGGAGCGAGCCGTGGTCGCGGATGATGACCGGGACGACGGGCCTGGATTTTTCGGTCGCCCGCCTCGAGGAGATCTCCAACCGCGTCGCCGTCCTCGAGCGTCTTTTCAACGTCGAGGCGGGGGCGGGGAAGGCCGACGACGCCCTGCCGGCGAGGTTCGCCGAAATGCCGATCCTCGTCTCCGGCGCGGAGAGGGTCGTCTCGGCCGAGGCCCAGGACAAGATGCGGCGCGACTATTATGAGGTCCGGAGCTGGGACGCCGAGGGACGGCCGACGCCGGCCCTCCGGACCCATTTCCGGGTTGCGGGGAGGCGGAGATGAGCCATCGGGACTGGAAAGCGGGCGAAGATCTCCTCCGGCTTTTTCAATCGATCGGCCGGGCGTCTCTCCTCGACGACATCCAGGACAGCCACAGCGGGAACATGGCCGTCAAGGTCCGGGACGCCTCCGGCGCCGAGGAGATCGCCATCACGGCCACGGGTTCGCAGAAGGGGGACCTCGACGCGAACCAGATCTGCTTCCTTTCGGCTACGGAAACCGACTACGGGTATTACAAGGCTTCTTCCGAAACCGACATCCATCAGCGGGTCCTCGCCCTGCCGGGCGTCGGTGCGTCGATGCACGCCCATACCAAGGAATTGACCATCGTCACCCTGGACGACCGGCCCAAGCCCGCTCCCATCGAAGACTTCATCCCCGTCGACCCCCTCGGATGGACCTACCTCGGCGACCACGTCCATGTCGATTGGTTCGCCGTCCCGAGCGGCTCGGCCGAAATGGCCGACCTCATCCCCAGGCGGCTGGCCGAGCACCCGGCGACGGTCATCCAAAACCACGGGACCTTCGTCCGGGCGAGGACGCTCCCGGAGGCCTTTTTCCTGCTTGGCGTCGCCAACACGGCCGGACAGGTCGTCCGCCAGGCTTTGAAGCTCGGCGTCGACGTCGAAGCGCTCCGGCGGCGGGTCAAGGCCGACCCGGCGGCCCATTTCCCCCTTCCGCCGGCGCCCTACGAAACCGGGGGGGACGACGTCTGCGATTTTCCCGAGGAGACCGAGCTTTTGACGGAATTCCGGAGGGCCGGGGCGAGGATCTTCGAGTCGCGGCTTTCGCCCTTCCACACCGGCTCGATGTCCGTCCGGGGCGTCCACGACATCCTCTACGCCCCGAAGGCATCCATGCCCCGCGAGGTCGGGGGGCCGCTCCGCCGCCTTCCCCTGGCCCCCGCCCCGTCCGATTCGGGGGAACTGGCTCTCCACAAAACGATCTACGCCGGGACCGATTTCCAGACCGTCATGCACGTCTGGCTTCCGGAGGCCGAGGCCCATTCCCATTTCCGGTATCCCGGCGAGGAGAAGCCTTTGGCCCGGATCATCCCCCTGGACGCCGAGGGAGGATTCCTCTACCTCGTCATCCCCGTCCTGCCGGCGGAGGCCGGCCCGGAGGAGCTCATTCGGAATCTCTTCGATTACAAAGTCGCCGTCGTCCGGGGGGGAGGAGTCTGGGCCGTGGGGACGCAGGCCCTGAGCGAGGTCCTCCACCATCCTTCCTCGCTCCGGGAGATTTGCCTCTACCGGCTGGGCGCTTTCGAGCGGGGATTGAACCTCCGGGCCATGGAACCGAAAAAAGCCGCGAGGTGGTGACCCGGCCGACGTCGAAGACGAGCGCGATCTCGCTACGGTCGGCCGGCCTTAGATTTTATCGATTTCCTCCAGAACCGCGGCCAGCTTCTGCTGGGCGGCCTGGACTTTCGAGTCGTCCGCGTAGAGTTTGATTTTGGCGGCGGCCTCGATCATCTCCTCCTTGACGCGTTCGAGTTGGGTGTTGACCGCCTGAAGCTCGAGCGGCGTTTCCATCCCTTTCAGCTCGGCGAGGACCTTGGCCTCATCCCTGAGCTTGGGAAGCAGGGCGGATATTCCCTCGGACCAGAGATCGAGGGCGGCGGCGACCTCCTCCGCGTTGTCGGCTTTATTCAAGGCCGAGGTCGTTTTCTCGAAAACTTTGACCTGCGCGGTCATCAGGTCCTTGACGGCCGCATACTTGCCGTCGCCCTTCCCCCCGCAGCCCGCCGATCCGAGAAGGAGGACTCCGACCAGCCAGAATGCGGCGAATTTGGATTTGTGCATTTTTCCCTCCATGAACGGCGGGGCTATCGTAGGGCCTTGTCCGGCCCAAGTCAAGATAAAATGATCTTGTGGGGAAGTCGGGGAAACGGTATAGTGGGTCCATCCCGAAGGAATCCGAACTTGGGAGGAGGGAGGCATGTGGATCAAGTTCAGCTTGCCGGCCATTCCCGTCTTGGTTGTGTCGTTTGTCCTCTGGTTCATCTTCGGCGGAATTTATCTGGACCTGGTCCCCGAGAACTTCGCCGGCCGGGACAATATGGGAATAGGATTTTCCATCCTCGGCCTTTGCCTATTCCTGGTGGACCGCCTGGCCTATCTAGTCTTGAATTCCCACTCCTGGCTGATCATCATGAAAACCTGGCTTTGGGGATTGGTCTTCATGATCGCCGGCTTGGTCCTATGGCTCCAGGGATTTTCCTCAACCAACGTTCTCGTGTTCATTCTTCACTGGCTTGCGATCCTGGTCGTGATCGGCGTCCTGACCTGGTTTTCCCTCGAGCATGTCGAACCGCAGCCCAAGCCTGGCCCGGAGGGCGGCGGATCGAATCCCAGCGATAAAAATCCGGAGGGACCGAGGCCGGACGGAATCGACAACCGGTCTTGAGCGAAAGAGCCGAAATGAATCGAGGGAGGGATTCTCATGAGCAACGAAGAACGCCCTGAGGGGCCGCCGCAGATTTTTTCTTCCTTCGGGGATCTGGCCAAGACCTGGGCGGCCAAGCTTCCCAAGGAGAAGAACCCCGCTCTCTACTATGCTCCCGATATTCCCGGGAAAAAGCTCGAAAAGGCGATCAAGAGCTATGCCCAAGACCTCAATCCGGACCAAGTCTTCGTCCTGTGGGACTCGACGATCCTGGGCAGCGGCAAGAAAGGCTTTCTCATCACCGAGGAGGCCTTCCGCTACAGCGAAGTCATGGACAAGCCCTGGATCGTCCCTTACCGGAGCGTCGAGAACATCAGCCTTGAGAAAAACGAAAACAACATCCCCTGGATCCGGATCAAGCTTCCCGACCGCCTCATCGAAACCAACGACGGGATCGATATCGACATCTTCGCCTTGAGAGATTTTCTCGAGGCGGCCGCCCGGTTCCCAAAGCCGTAGATTTATCGAGGCCGGCCGGCCAACCGCTCAGTCGTCGTCGTCCGCGCCGCGGCCGCGCGTCGCCCAGACGGGATAGGGGGCGGCCGAGCCTTTCACGGAGTGCCAGATGATCCGGTTGAGGACGTCCTCGGGACAGGCGTCGATCTGGCGGAAATTGAGCCGGGCCGAGGCCAGGGCGTTGGCCCGGAGGAGCTTATCCTTGATCTTCGCCGGCGGCGGGTTCAGGTCGTCGATGGGAATCTCGTTGGGAACGGCGGCGAAGGGCGTGAAGTCCGGCTTGTCCGTGAAACAGTCGAACATCGGCGTCGCCGCGGCGTCGAACTGGTTCATCGGCGGCAAGCCCAGGATCTGCTCGATCGTCCGGATGAGGCTGACCGTGTTGGACATCGTCGAGACGACCTGGCCTCGCTTCGTGTAGGGGCTGACGACGTAGGCCGTCGTCCGGTAGCCGCTGACGTGGTCCCAGCCGTCCTGGGGGTCGTCCTCGATCCCGAAAATGACCGTCTCTTTCCAGAACGGACTCCGGCTTAGGGCTTCGACGATCCGTCCGAAGGCCAGGTCGTTGTCGGCGACGTGGGAGGCCGGCTTGGGCGTCCCTTCCTTTGTTCCGCTTGTGTGGTCATTGGGGAGGCAGACGAGGACGAGGTTGGGGAAGGCCCCCTTCTTCTCGAATTCCCGCAGCTCCTCGATAAAAACGTTGGCCCGGTAGGCGTCCGGGACCTCCATGCTCCAACCGACATATCTCGTCACGACGTGGGGCCGGAGCGATTCGATGGCCGCGACGCTGCCGAAGCGGATCTCGCCTTTCGGATTCTGGACTTCCCGCCAGCAGGCCGTCCAGTCGGGCTTGTCCTTGCGCTTCGGGTCGGTCCAGTGGACGGACGGCATGGCGAACTCGCCGAAATCCCGAAGGGTCTTGCCGTGGCGGAGGACGTTGTCCCAGATGAATCCTTTCGGGGAATAGGCCAGGGCGTCGACCTCGTCGAGGCCCATGCCGTCGGGATAGCTCCGCGGCCACCCGGCGAAAGACTTCTCGAGGTAATCGGTCCCGAAGGCGGCCATCGACCACTGGTGCCCGTCGGCGCTCAGGATGCCGTTGCAGTAGATGTTGTCGAGAAGGACGAACTCCCGGACCATCTTATGCTGATTGGGCGTGACCTTCGCCCCGAAGATGCAGAGCGAGGGGTCGCCGTTGCCCTCGGCGACGTCCCCGAGGACCTGGTCGTAGGTCCGGTTTTCCTTGATGACGTAGACGACGTGCTTGAAGACGCTCGGCTCGCCGATCCGCTCGGGAACGGGCCGGGCGGGCTGGCCGGGGCGGGGCGGGGCGAGGGCGGCGGCGATCCGCTCGCGGTGGTAATTGTCCCAAACGGCGGCCGTCAGCCGCGGAAGCATCTGGAGGTCCGGCACCGGGACGAGGGATAGCGAGCCGTGGTACTGGTGGGTGTTGTAGCCCGTTCCCCCGCTTCGCTTGTCCTCGCCCGGGCGGAGAGGCAGGGCCTTGATGTTGCCCACGCACAGCTGGCGGAGCTTGGCGTGGTAGACGATCGCCCCGGGAAACCAGCCGACCGGGATGAGGCCGTAGAGCTTGGAACGGCGATGGCGGGGCTTGAAGTCGATGACGGCCACGGCGTTCTGGGTGCCGTTGGCGACGTAGAGGAATTCCCCCCTCGCGTCGAAGGCCAGGGCGTTCGGCGAGGCCCCGAAAAGGTCGGCCGGGCTGGGCTTGGCCCAGATCGTCTCGACGACCTCGTCGGTCTTGGTGTCGATGACGCTGAGGTTGTCGGAGGCGGCGTTGGCGCAGACGACGTAGGCGCGGTCGGGGGAAACGGCGAGGGCGGAAGAGTGGAGGTGGACGAGGATTTCGGCCGTGACTTTTCCGGCCTCGAGGTCGATGACCGTGACCGAGCCTTCGCTGGCGACGAAAGTCGTCGGGTCGACCTTGACTTTCGTCCCGCGCCCCGCCGGTCCGGTGACGTCGCCCTCGACGGGCCTCCGCCCGCCCCAATTGCTGACATAGGCTTTGCGGCCGACGAGGACGACGTCGAAGGGGGCCACGCCGACGTCGAAGGTCCGAAGGATCTTTCCCGTCGAGGCTTCGATCTCGGCCAGGCGGTTGGAGAGGTTGAGGGCGACATAGAGGCGGGATCCGTCCGGCGAGACGGCGATCCCGGCCGGGATCTCCTCCTCGCGGCGGAGGCCCTCGACTTTCGGCAGAGGGAAGGAGAATCGGCCGGTCACGAGGCCCTTCGCGTCGACGTCGAAGACCTTGAGGCTTCCGTTGACGTTGCTGAGGTAGAGCTTTTTTCCGTCGGGAGAGAAGACCAGGCCGGTGTAGCTGACCTGCCCCTTCTCGTCCGGCTTGAGGATGTTCTCCGAGGTGACCCTCGGAAGCTCATCGGTGGAACTCTCGGCTGGGAGGGGGACGGTCTGGAGAATCCGGCCCCTCACCGGGTCGACGGTCACGACTTCGTGGGATTTGCCGGACACGGCCAGGAGGCGGCCGTTGGGGCTGAGGGCGAGGGCTTGGGGCCGCATGCCGGGGAGCTCGACTTGGAGACCGACCGGGGTGACGACCTGGTTCACCGGGAGGACGGAACGCCCGTCGCTCTGGCGACCGACGGTCTGGCCGGCCGGACCGGCGGAAAACGTGGCGGCGAGGAGAGCCGAGAGAATGACGGACAGTCCGGCGGTTTTTCGTTTACGGGCATTCATCAGAGGACGACCTTTTTTTTGCCCCAGCGGAGCTTCATCGTCAGGACCCTGTCGGTCGAAAAGATCCGCCCGGCGAGGAAGACCATGACCCCGAAAAAGACGGCCATGTAGAGGACGCCGAGGGCCACGGCCCGGTAGTTTTCGAGGTAGATGTTCTGCATGGCCAGGAAGGGATGGGAGAAGGGGATGGCCAGGATGAAGACCTTGACCGGGAGGGACATCGTCCTGACGTCGGCGAACATCGAGACGAAATAGGGGATCATGATCAAAATGAGCATCGGCATGATGAGGCTCTGGGCGCTCCGGAAATCCTCGGCCAGGACCCCGAGGATGGTCGCCATGGCCAGGGCGCAGAGGATGGCGAAGAAGAGCGAGGCCCCGAGGATGATCAGGGCGTTGGCGTTGAGCGTCAGCCCGAGCTTCTGGACGACCTGGCTGACGCCGGGAGCGTTGGCGATGTCGCCGGTGAAGCCGCCCATGTAGGAGCGGAAGCCGACCATGTAGATGAAGGCCGAAACGAGCCCGACGAACCCGGAGGCCAGCATCTTGGCGGCGACGATCGAGGTCCGGGGGATGGGCACGGTCAGGAGGGTCTCGAGGGTCTTGTTCTGCTTCTCCATGGCGATGGCCGAGATGACCATCTGGCTGGAGTAGAGGATGATCATCATCAGGATGACGGGGACGAAGACCGTCTGCGAGGTCACGAAGCCGGCGACGGCCGAGGCCGATCCTTCGGCCATCCGGCTCTTGATGATGATGAAGTCCCGGCTTTTGATCGGCGTTTTGATGTCCTCGGGCTTCAGCTCTGGGATTTTGGCCTTGAGGTAGTCGTCCGAGAGGACCTTGTTGATGGCCTCGAGGACGGCCCGGACGATGGCCGAGGTCCGGGCGCCGACGAGTGAAAAATTCCGGAGGAAGGAATAGGTTTCGACGACCTTGGGCTCCATCCGGCCCACGGACTCGCCGAACCCCTCGGGGATGACGATGAGGAGGTTCGTGTCGCCCGATCTGGCGGCCTCGACGGCCGTGTCCTTCGTCGCTCCCGTCACGGGTTCGATCTTGAAGTTCATCGCCTGGAGACCGGTGAGAAGCTGGCCCGAGAGGTTGGATCGGTCGAGGTCGAAGACCGAGATCTTCTGGGCGGCCGCGGCCCGGGCGGCTTCCTTCCGGGTCATCTGGCCGATGAAGTAGAACATCGCCATCATGAGGAGGAGGGAGACGATGAGCTGCTTGGAGAGGAGCTCCTTGACTTCCTTGATGAAGAGGTTCCGGAATTTTTTCATCGGAGGGCGCTCCTGAAGACGTTCTCGAGGTTTGGGGCCTGGTATTTCTCCTTCAGGCTCGCGGGGGTTCCGCTGTCGAGGATCCGGCCCTTGTCGATCAGGGCGACCCGGTCGGAGAGAAACTCGATCTCGAGCATGTTGTGCGAGGAGAGGAGGACCGAGATCCCCTCCTTGGCGAAGCGTTTGATGATCTCCCGGACCTCGAGGGAGTTGATGACGTCGAGGCCCGAAGTCGGCTCATCCAGGATCGCCAGGGCCGGCCGGGTCATGAGGGCCCGGCCGAGGAGAAGCTTGCGGACCATGCCCTTGCTGTAAGTCCCGACCTTGCTTCCGAGGCGGTCTCCCAGGCCGGCGATTTCCTCGGCCCGCTTCACGAAGCTGGCGGCCTCGCCGGGCGTCCCGGCATAGAAATTGGCCATGAACTTCAGATAATCGCGGCCCTTGAGGTTGCGATAGGCTCCGGCCTCCTCCGGAAGATAGCTGATGTTTTCCCGGAATTTCTCCGGGTTCTTCCGGAGGTCGTTCCCCATTAGTGTCACCGTCCCGGCCGTGGCCGTGAGGAGCGTGGCCACGATCCGGAGGGTCGTCGTCTTGCCCGCCCCGTTCGGGCCGATGAGGGCGAAGATCTCTCCCTCATCGACCGCGAAATCGATGCCCTTGACGGCCTCCACGGCGCCGTAGGATTTCTTCAGGCCGGCGACTTTCAAAATCGTGCCCATGGAATTCTCCTTAAGAACGTATTTATACCATAACTACGTGCAAAGACGTTGAAATACGGTGATAAATACCCCATTGACCAAATTTGCCAAAAGAATCGGCTCCATAGGATTTCCGTCACCGAATTTCTAAAATTAATTGGGTAAACAGGGTTGCTGTCACCGTAAAAAAACGAGGAGAGCGTCGCTGACCGGGCGCTCGCCGGCGGCGTCGGAGGGGCTGTTGACGACCTTGTCCCGGACGACCATCGTCGTCGAGCCTCCGCCGTCGAGGTTCACGGCCTCGATGCAGCCGAGGCCAGCCATCAGGGCCGCGAGCTCTGGGATCGACATCCCGACGCTCGCCTCCGGGCGGCGGCCGTCGACCGTGACCAGGACGACCGTCCCGTCGGCCTTCGTCCCGATGGCCGTCCGGGGATGGCGTTGGGTATGGAAGCCCTCGGGAAAAACTTCCGGCTCGCCGGTGACGGCGCGGGCATGACGGATGAGATGCGGGCCGGCGCCGAGGATGAATTCGGGCTCGAAGGGGAACGGCGGGTCGGCTATAAGGGTGGTTATTATTTCGACCGAAGTCCCCGGCTTGAGATGCCCAAGCGCCCAATCTCGCGCCGTCCCCGATGCCGAGAGGACGAAACCGTCTTCGGGAATGGCCGCGCTTCCCTCCCCGTCGCGGACCGAGACGACCCGCCCGCCTTCGACGACGGCCTCGAGGCCGTCGGGAGCCGTCAAGGTCGTCCGATGGAATTCGGGAAGGAAAACGACAAGCTCGTCCTGGCCCCGCGGCCGGTTGAAACCCGATATCGGCCGGGATGCCGCTCCATCGACGACGACTTCGGCGGAGAAGGCCGTCCGGGCGGAAGCGATGCGGATCGTTCCGCCGGCGTTCGAGACGGCGATCACGGAGCGCCCGATGTTCGGCTCGCTCAGGATTTTCCCGCCGAGCACGAGAAGGCCCGTCGGTTCGCCGCGATAGAGCCCCGACATCCGGAAATATCCGCCGTTCACCGCGGCCAGGGCCCCCCGCCGGGCGGCGATCGAACTCGTCGTTTCGGCGCCGGAGATTTCGTCCATGGCCACGGCCAGCTCCAGCCGGACGCGCCGGGGGTCGAGCTCAAGAACGTGGATCGTCCAGCGGTCCGCCCCTTCGGCCGAAAAATCGCCCCGGCGGTGGACCATATGGACCACTCCCGGGGCGACGCTCTCGACCGTTTTCGTTTCCGGAGGCCTTCGGAGGTTCCGGCCGCAGACAACGAGACTTCCCAAGACCGCAACACCCATTGCCGTGACGGCGAGACCGGAAAAACGCGATCTTTTTTTCATCGCCGCTATTTTGGACTTCAGGCGGCCTCCCGTCAAACACACCGGCGCTTGACGCCGGCGATCGATGCTTGACAGATTCCCAAATGAGGGTCTATATAATCCACGCGGTTCGGGAAGAATAAAGGATGAGACCGATCCTCTGGCTGGCGGTTGGGCTGCTCTTCGGATTATCCGATTTTCTTCACCCCGGTTTGGCTGGAGCGATCTATGGATTGGTCTCGGACTCGGTCACCCGCGCCCCTATCGGCGACGCCCCGGTGGAGGTCGATTTCGGATACGCGACCTCCAAGATCAAAACGTTGCCCAACGGTTACTACAGCTGTTGGCTTCCGGAGGGAAGAAACTACATCGTCACGATCAAGAAGAGCGGCTTTGAGACGGCCGTCAGGAAGGGCGTCCGTGTCCGGCCGAACGATTACACGGAAGTCAATATCGACCTCAAGTGCAAGACTCACAAGATTTCCAAGGCCGCCTTCCTCGCGGCCAACGGCAAGTACGTCCGCGCCGACGAAGCCCGACAGGGACGAGTCGTCGCCGACAGCGCCTCCCTGGGCCCTCCGGAAACATTCACGGTTATCCATCTCAACGGCTCGAAAGACCAGGTCGCGCTGAGAGCCCCCTCGGGGAAATTCGTTTGCGCGGATCTAAGCGCGGGGGCCTATCTTGTCGCCGATCGCAAGGCCGTCGGGGATTGGGAAACGTTCCAGATGGTGCATTTCGACGGGGCGAAGACCTACTTGAAATCTAAGAAAGGATACTTCGTAAGCGCGGACCTCGATCAGGGCGGGCGGTTGATCGCCAACCGCAGCGCGGTCAAGGAGTGGGAGATTTTCAGTTTCATCAAGAAATAACCAGACGGCGTATCTATCCGCCGTCGGGGAGACGGCGACACGGAGCGCGTTGACGGCGCGCGGCCCCCGTGTTATTTTGGCCGCCGGGGGTCAAGAGTGCCGGAATTCATCCTCCTCAAGGCTTCGGCCGGGTCGGGCAAGACCTACCGGCTGGCCGAACGCTATCTGTCCTTTCTCCTGAATCCCCCCGCCGACCCGGTCGTCCGCCAGGACCTGGCCAACATCCTGGCCATCACCTTCACCAACAACGCCGCCCGGGAGATGAAGGACCGGATCCTGACTTGGCTCAAGGAGTGCGCCCTGGGGGACAAGAGGCGGATCCGGCAGCTCTCCGAAAGCCTGGATCTCCCGGCGAAAAGACTCCCCGGTCTGGCGGCGGCGGCCGTGGAGCGCATCCTCTCGGGCTTCACGGAGTTCCAGGTCACGACGATCGACAGCTTCGTCGCCGCCGTCTTCAGGGCCTCGGCCGTCGAAATGGGAGCCTCCCCAGATTTCGAAATCGTCCTCGACCATGCCGAGCTCGTCGAATACGCCTTTTCCAGATTCCTGCGGACGGTTCAACCCGGCGGTCCCTCGGCCCGGATCTTCAAACGCATCCTCGAGGACCTCAACCGCTACCGGGCGGCGAAGTCCGGTTTCCTTTGGGATCCGGCCCCGGCCGTCAGGGAAAAACTCAACGACTTTTACGGCAAGCTCACGGCCCGGACGGGGGAGGTCGTCAAGGAGCGATTCGACAAGGACCGGGCCAGGGTGCAAAGAAGTCTTCTGGCGGCGGTCGAAGCGTTGGAAGCGGCGATCAAGGATTCCGGCCTGCCCAGGAACGAAAGATGTCCGTTTTGGTCGTGGAACGCGGCTGCGGCCGTCAGGGAAGGACGGCCGAGCGACCTCATCGGCATGTCCTTCAAGACGCTTCCGGTCAAGAAATCCGGGTCCAAGAAAGATCCTGCGGCCTTCGACGCGGTCGCCGCCAGGATGGAAAAGTTCCGCCGGGAATTCGCCCGCTACGGCGCCCTCTACGCCCGGGATTTCTTCACGCCTTACCTCGAGGCCTATTTCGGCTTCCGCGAGGCCTTGGACGCCGCCCAGCGCCGCCGGGGCGTCGCCTTCCTCTCCGACCTCACCCGCCGCCTGGCCGACTACCTGAGCGAGGGCGTCGTCCCCGACATCTACCTCCGCCTCGGCGACCGGATCTTCCATTTCCTCATCGACGAGTTCCAGGACACCTCACCGGTCCAGTGGGCCGACCTCAGGCCGCTCGTCGAGGAGTCCCTGAGCCGGGGAGGGAGCCTTTTCTGCGTCGGTGACACGAAGCAGGCCATTTACGGTTTCCGGAACGCCGATTACGAGATCATGCGGAGGCTCGAGCGCGGCGAGGAGGCCTTCGGTCCGGCCGGGGTCGATGTCCGGGAAATCGAGAAAAATTGGCGGTCGAGGAAAGCCGTCGTCGATTTCGCCAAGCGGATTTTCCTTCAGCTCGGGGCCGGGAAGCCGGAGGAGGACGTTCAGCCCGCTGCGGAAGAAATACGGCGGAAGTACGGCGTTTACGCCTCCCTCAGCGGCCTCGACGACTTCGACCAGAATGTCAATCCGGACTTCGAGGAGGCGGGGTACGTCGAATATGCGGTCTTCGAAAAGAAAAAGAAGAAAACGGAGGCCGTTGAAAAAAAGAGGGAAGAGGAAAAAGGGATCGGAGAGGAGGTCGTCGGCGAGGACGTTCCCCTCGACGAGGACCGGCCGGAGAAGGCCAAAATTCAACGGCTCGTCCCGGGCCTTATCGGGCGCGGGTATTCCTTCGAAGATATCGCCGTCCTGACCTACAAGAACGAAACCGTGGTCGAAGTCGCCTCCTGGCTCAACGAGATCGAAATCCCCTTCGTCCCCTTCAGCAGCCTCGACATCCGCCTTCGTCCCGTCGTCCGCGAGATCCTGGCCATCCTCAGGTTTCTCGACTCTCCGCCCGACGACCTGTCCTTCGCGACCTTCCTCCTCGGAGATGTCCTCCAAGCCCGGCTCGACCGGGACCGGGCCTCTTTCCCCTCCGGAGCCGCGGCGGCCGGGACGGAGGAGTTCGAGGAATTCCTGTTTCAATGCCGCAAGGGCAAAATTTCCCCTCTCTACCCCGCCTTCCGGGAGCGCTATCCGGTTCTCTGGGACCGCTATTTCGAGCCGGCCTTCAAATCGGTCGGCTTTTTCCCCCTCTATGACCTCGTGACCTTGATCTATCGTCTCTTCGGCGTCCACGAGCTCTTCCCGGCCGAAGAAGCGGCCTTGGTCAAGCTCCTTGAAGCCGTCAAGGATTTCGAGGGCCGGGGCCGGAACGACATCCTCGAATTCCTGGCCCTCTCCGCCTCCGAGGGCGAGAGCACGGCCTGGACGATCGACGTCCCGCGCGAAATCCCGGCCGTCCGGGTCATGAGCATCCACAAGGCCAAGGGGCTGGGATTCCCGGTCGTCATCCTCCTCCTCTACGGCCAGGATTGGCAGCCGCCGGACTTCTATCTCCACGACACGGACGCAGGCCTTCGTGTTTACAAAATCACGAAGCCGCTGGCGGGATACGACCCGGAATTGGAAAGAATCTACGAAGCCCAGAAAGCGAAGGAGTGGGTCGGGCTGCTCAACATGCTCTACGTCGGCTGCACCCGGGCCCGGTCGGAGCTCTATGTCCTCGGGGTCAAGGGCGGAGATCCGTTTCCGTTCGACCTCATCGAGGCCGCCGTTCCCCCGGGATTCAGGTCAGACCCGCGCGGCCCGGGCCCGGCCGTCCGAGAGAGGAAAGGCGCCGTCCCGCTTAGAGCCGTCTTGGCCCGCCGGCCCGGGAAATTCCCGCTCTCGAGCGCCCGGGAGTCGCTGAATTACGGCCGGGTCAGGCGCGGGGAAATTGCCCACCGGATCCTCTCCCGGATCGAGACCGTCGGAGAGGAGGGGTTCGAGGCCGCCGTTGCCAGGGCCGTCGCCGGCCTCGCCCCGGCCGAATCCGAAAGGGAGCTGTTTGCCGAGGTCGGCCGGGCGGTCGTCTCGGCCGCCGCGGGCCCTCCCTTCGCCGGCCTCTTCGCCGTCCGTCCGGGCCGCCGTATACTCCGCGAATTCGATTTTTGTGACGCCGAAGGGCGTGTCTACCGGATGGACCGGGTCATCATCGATCCCGACGCCGTGACGGTCGTCGACTTCAAAACGGGACTCGGACCTGTTTCGGGCCAGGGACGGGAGGCCGCCGAAGAGGACAGGGCACAAGTCCGGGCCTACGCTTCGATCCTCCGGGATATCTATCCGGGCCGTCCCGTCCGGGCCGCCCTCTTTCATCTCGACCTGAGAACCTGGGAGGAGGTCGAGTGAGCCCCCTCCGGGTCGAGCTCGTATCGCCCCGCGAAGGCCTCATCGCCGCCGTCGCCTCGCATCTCGAGGCCGTTGGCGGGGATTATTCCCGGGCCTGGGTCGTTTTTCCCGAAAAACGGCCCGGCTACTATCTCCGCAAGGCCTTGGCGGAGAGAGAGGGCCGCGGATTCATCCCCCCGCGCCTCGATTCGCTCGAAACCCTCGTCGACCGGATTCACGCCGAGCGGCTCGGCCTCGGCGGCCGGCCGGCCGACGTCATGGATGCCGTGGCCGTTCTCTTCGAGCTCCACCGGACGGCCCCGCGCCCGCTCGGCGGCGGGGCTTTCCTCGAGGCCGACCGCTTCTTCCCCTTGGGCGTCAAGCTCTTCCGCGACCTCGAAGAGCTCGCCGCCGCGGGCGCGTCGAAGGAGGATCTCGTTCGCCTCGACGTCCTTGCCGAGGAGGCCGTTCCCGCCGAGACCCGGGAGAGGCTCCAGCGGCTGTCGTTCTTCTCCGAGGCCTTTTACGAGCGACTGCCCTCCCTCGGCCTGACGACGCCCGCTTCGCGCCTCCGCGCCGTGGCCGAACGCCTCGACCCGGCCCTCTTCCCCGACGTCGGAGCTTTCTTCTTCGCCGGCTTCTTCTCCCTGGCCAAGCTCGAGGCGGCCGTCGTCCGGACCCTCCTCGAGGGCGAAGGCTCCCGCCTCTTTCTCCTCAAAGGGCGGGGGATCGAGGAGGCCTTGGACCTTTTCGGCGTCTTCGACGCGGACATCCGGGCCGCCGCTTCGGCCCCCGACCCCGGCCCTCCGCCCGAGGTCGTCCTGACCAAGAGCTCCGACACCCACGGCCAGATCGCCGCCCTGAACGCGGTCCTGGCCGATCGCCTCGCCGACCCCTCCCGGCTTCACGAGCGGCAAGTCGTCGTCCTCCCGGCCGCCGAGACGCTCTTCCCTCTCTATCAGCAAACTCTGTCGACGATCGACGAAGAGCGGTTCAACGTCTCGCTCGGCTACCCTCTCTCCCGGACGCCCGTGGCCAGCTTCTTCGAGAGACTTCTCGAGGTCGTTCAATCCATGGATGAGGAAGGACGGGTCTATGTCCCTCACTATCTCCGCTTCATTCTCCACCCCTATACGAAGAACGTCTATTTCCCGGGGCCCGGCCGCCGGGCCGACCTGACCCGCATCCTCGTCCACGCCGTCGAAGAGGCGCTCATCGAGGGCCGGATGAAAGCTTTCTGGAGCCTCGAGGAGATCGAAACGGACCGCGGCATCCGGGAAACGGTCCAGGCCCGGACGGCCGGCGTCGAGAATGCGCCGCCTCCGGCGGCTCTCCTCGAGCACCTCGGGGCCGTTCACGCGGCGACGATCGGGCCTTTTCTCGAGATCCGCGACGTCGGCGACTTCGCGGCCAAGCTGGCCCGGGTTCTCGAATTCATCTACGAGCGAAGCACGGCCCGCCTCCATCGCTTCTTCCACCCTTACGCCGAGGCGTTCATGGACCGGCTCGAAAGCCTGGCCCGCTCCCTTCTCCGGAGCATCGTTTTCTCCGATCCGGCAAGCTATGCCCAGCTTTTCCGGAAGGTCGCGGCCGCCGGGAGCGTGCCCTTCTACGGCACGCCCCTCGGGGGCCTCCAAGTCCTCGGATTCTGGGAGACGCGGGGAATCCCCTTCGAGGAGGTCCATCTTCTCGACGCGAACGAGGGCGTCCTGCCCGCCTCCTCCCGGTCGGATTCTCTCCTCCCCTTGGCCGCCCGCCTCGCCGTCGGGCTGCCGTCCTACCGGGAGGAGGAACGGCGGATGGAATACCACCTCGACGTCCTCGTCCGCGGGGCGAAATCCGTTCATCTCTATTTCGTCGAGAACAACGACCGCGAACGGAGCCGGTTCGTGGAGAAGACGCTTTGGGAGATGCAGCGCCGCGACGGCGAGAAGGGTGAGGGCCGCTATCTGAGGACGGTCGAATACCGGGTCGACCTCGCCGGGACGGGGCCGCGGGAGGTCGAGAAGACTCCGGCCGTGGCCGGATTCCTGAGGGAATTCCGGTATTCCGCCACGGCCCTGGACGCCTACCTGAAGTGCCCCCTCGGCTTCTACTTCAAATATGTTCTCGGCTTGAGAGAGAAGGAGGAGGCCGGCGAGGGGGTGGAGAAAAAGGACATCGGGGTCCTCGTCCACTCGATTCTGGAGGATTTCTTCCGTCCCCATCTCGGCCGGCCGCTGGCCGCCCGCGATTTGGATGAATCGGCCATGGAGGAGGCCGTGGAAGGGCATTTCGCCCGCCTCTTCGGGCAGGACGCCGGGAACCCCCATTTGATGAAGCTCCAGGCCCGGCGCCACCTCGTCGATTTCCTGAGGCTCTACCAGAAGCCTCTCGCGGAAGGCCTCGAGGCCGAGGAGAAAAGACTGGTCATTCTCGGTCTTGAACAGACGCTCGCCGGGGAGCGGGGAGGCTTCCGGCTCCAAGCCCGCGTCGACCGCACGGAGAAGCGGGGAGAGGGCCTTTTCGTTCTCGACTTCAAGACTTTCCACAACACCCGATACCTGGGCATTGATTTCGAGCGTCTCGACCTCGACGACCGGGCGAGTTGGGGGCGGGCGATCAGGAGCCTCCAGCTTCCGCTCTACACCATGGTCCTGGCTCAAAAGGAAGGCTTGCCGTCCGCCGAGGTCCACGGCCGGTTCGTCATGCTGGGCCGAAGCCGCCTGGGCCCGGAGATCGAGTTCTCGCCTTATGACGCCCGGGAAAAAGGGGCGCCCGAGGATCCCGCCGCCCGCCGGGAGAAAATCGCCAAAGTCGAGCAAGTCATCGACCTCCTCCTCGCCGAAATCGCCGATCCCGGCCGGCCGTTCGAGGCGGCCGAGGCGGATTCCGACGCCTGCCGCTTCTGTCCCTTCCCGGCCCTTTGCGGGCGTTGACCCCTTGACGGGACGTTTGCTTTTTATTCCGGCTTGTGATACGTTCCCGGCCGTCCTTCAAGGAGGAGGAGTCATGCGTAAAGTTATCGTTCTTTTCGCGATTGCTTTTCTCGTCGTCGGAGTCTCGGCCTGCAAGAAGGGCGAGAAGGCCGCTGAGCCGTCCACGACGGCCGCCGTCACCCCGGCCGCGCCCGTCGGCAAATACGCCGACGCCATCCCGGTCGTCGAGAAGTTCGTCACCGCGAACGAGGAATTCGTGGCCGATATCGACAAAGTCACGAACGCCGACGAACTCGCCGCGGCCCTGAACAAGGCGACCGAAAAAATGAAGGAGTTGGCCCCGAAAATGAAGGAAATCGGGGACAAGTACCCCGAATTCGAGCAGATGGAGAACCCCCCCGAAGAGCTGAAGCCCGTCATGGACAAGTTGAATGCGATGATGGAAAAGCTCATGGGGGCGATGATGAAGGCTGCTCCGTACATGCAGGATCCCAAGGTTCAGGAGGCCCAGAAGGCTTATCAGGCCGTTATGGACTCGATGAAATAACGGCTCCTCAGGCCTCGGTTTTACCGCCGAATTCAAGAAATCCCCCTTCCTCAAGGGAGGGGTATTCGTCTTTCCGATGGCGATCATTTAAAAGCGGGCGGCAAGGGACGCCTTTGCCGCCCGCTTTTTTTCCCGAAGGAAACGATTCCCATTTGAATTTCTCGTAATGAAAAGACTTGACATTTAAAATAACTATTGTTATGTAACTATTGTAATTAGAGGGAAAAAATGACCCCCAAGGAAGTCAGTTTCGGCCGAGAAATCGTCCTCAGGGCAGCCGTCGACGTCGTTAGAGCCAAAGGTCTTGAGGGACTGACGGCCCGGAACGTCGGTTCCGCGCTTGCCGCCTCTGTCGCGCCCGTCTATAAAGCCTACGGCTCGATGGATGACCTGACCCGGGCCGTCCTGGAGGAGATCCGGCGCTTGGTGGACGAACGGACCCGCCAGCCTCTGACCGAGATTCCCTTCCTGAATATTGGGGTCGGGATTGTCGTTTTCGCCCGGGATGAAAGCGCCCTTTTCCGGGCGCTGTTCCATTCCCGCCACTCCTGCCCGGACATACTCGAGGCTTTTTATCGCTCGATCCTCGAGCGGATGAAATCCGACCAAATGCTGAGCTGGCTCCCGGAAAACCGGCTGGGAAGGCTTCTCGACAGTCTCTGGCTTTATACCCTGGGCTTGGCGACGGCCATCATCTTCGGCCAGCTCGTCGACCTGGGCACGGAGAATGTCGTTCGCCTCTTCAAGAGCATGGGGAATATCCTCATGTTCGCCGAGGTGGCCGATATCGCCGACTGCGAAAGCCCGAACAATGAGCGGGAGTGGACGCGCATCCTCCGGGAAAAGAAAATCGTCCTGCCTTCCTCGAACACTCGGCCCTAGGCGTCGACTTGCCTTTCCCGGCCGTCCGGGCCCGCTTCCGGCTTCTGGGGGAGAAAAGATTTGCGCCGCGGGGACTTCCTCGATCTTTTCCAGAGGACGAGACCCAGCATGAGAGCGAGGCCGGCGGCGATAAGGACGACGGCGGCCGTTTTCAAGCCCGAGGATAGGAAGGTCAGACGGAGGGTCATTTCATCGCCGCTGACCAGCGTCTTGGCGAAGCGATAGAGCTCGCCCGATGTCGGGATTTGGACGCGAAGAGAGAGGATCCCGGCGGCGCCGGAAGCCTTCCCCGTTTGGATGTCCTGGAGGCGCTGGTTGAACCTGAATTCGTTTTCGGCCTGGGAGGCGAGCTGAGCCCGGCTCAGGGCGAGGTTGGCGCTGAATTCCTTTTTCATTTCGTCCGCCTCACGCAGGATCCGGTCCTTGTCATCCTCTTCCCCCGGCTTTCCGGCGCCGGGAGCGGCGGGGCTCACCGTCCGTCGCTTGAGGCCGAGGAGGGGCCGGAGGCCGCTGGCCCTCTTCTCTTTCTCGACCGAGCCGCCGAAGTGGAGATAGTCATATCCCTCGGGAAGATAGACGCTCCAGAGGGCCTGACTGATGAGGACGTCGGGGACGGGAAACCGCGTTCCCCGCCGGCCGATGGATCCGAACCGGCCGGCCTTCTCGTAGTAGACGAATTCCACGTCGAAGGCGGCCAGCCCCGAGGCCCCTTCCCGGGAGCGGTTGAGGGGGATGAGAATCCGGCCTTCCCCCCAGCGCGGCTTGGCCGGCTCGCCGCCGACGAAGACGCTCCAGAGCTCGGCGCCTTTGGGGAGGGCGACTTCGAGGAATTGTTTCGAGGTGTTCCGGACCGAATAGACGACCCGGTGAACGAGCTTTCCGTCCTCGGTGAAGAGCGTCACCCCGCTGGCCGTATCGATGACCGTGCCGATGACCGGAACGGCCTCCCGCTTCTTGACGTCGAGGATGAGGCTGAAGGGGGGGCGAAGATATTTGAACCCGAAGATGAGCGGCTTGGACGAGCGGCCGATGAGCCCGGCCGGGAGCTCGGAGATGTCGAGCGTATCGACGTCCTTCGCTCCCGCGAGCACGACCTCGGCGGCCCCCTTGAGTTCGATCCCGATGAATCCCTTTTCCCGGACGGCTTCGACGACGGAAAAGCCGGCGTAGTCTACGGCCTGGGCCGCCCCGGGGAGGATCCTCTCCGCCGCGACGGTGACCGAGAAGTTGCCTTTTTTCGGAAAATCGAAGGGGACTTCGAGATAGACGGCCTCCTTCCTCCGGACCTCCCGCCAATCGCCGACGCCCGCGCCCCGGACGTCGAGAACGGCATACCCTTCGGGGACGCGGAGGAGGACGGCGGGGATGGTGTTCTGAAGGACGGAGAGGGCGATTTCGGCGCTGACCCGCAAGGCGTCGTCTTCGACGGAGATCAAGGTGACCGTGTCGGCGTAGACCTTGGCCGGGCCCGGCGCCGTCTCGACGATCTTCTTCCGCCATTTCAGGGAAACGGCCTCGGTCGGCGTCAGGACGGCGGAGACGCGCGTCGAGCCGCCCTTTTCGACGACCTCGATTTGCTGGGCCCCCGCGACCTCGACGTCCAGGGAGCCGAAGGGAAGGTCGAAATCGAGGGTCGTGATGGGCGAGCGGAGGATGGGGAAGGCCACGGCCTGGACCTGCTCCCCCGACGCGCGGAGGGCGAAATCGGCCGCGATCCTGAGCATTCCGGCCTTGTTCGTCGCCACGGCGTATCGGCCGTCGGCGACCTGGACGAGGGCCGGGGCGTCATTCAGCCAGACGTCGCGAAGGGCGATCGAGGCGGGAAAGAGGGGGATGTTGACGTAGGCTCCGGGCGTCGCGGGGAAGACATCGACCGCGAGATCGGCCCGGACGAGGACCGCTCCTCCGGCGAGCCGGCCCCGGTAGGACGACCTCCGCGGCAGCCAGTCCGCCGGCCGATGGACCGGCGCCGTGACGAAGGGCTTCATCCGCTCGAGGAGATTCCGGAACTGGGCCCGGCTCAGGACGACTTTCTCGTCCTTGAGCTCGAAGGCGGGGACGAAGGTCGATCCCGTTTGGGCGATGAGGCGCTGGAACTCGGCCCAGGAGAGGACGATCTCGTCCTTGTCGAACTCGAGGAGCTTCTTGAACTCCTCCCACGACATCCTGACCGTGTCTGGCTCGCTCTTCTCCTGGGAGAAGACCGCGGCCGAGACTCCGAAGAGAACGAGGAAGACTCCCAAAACCTTGGCCCACCGTTTTGACATTTGATCCTCCTAAATTGGCGCTCGTCCCGAAGATACAGGAACGGCGCGGAGGATGTGTCACGAGGAGGTCAACCGATTGTCAAAAGAAGGTCAAAAGGGTTTGAATGGGATCAGCGGGGTTCTTCGGCGAGGCGGGCCTTGAGCCGGAGCTTAAGGGGTTCGGCGCCGCGCAGGCCTCGGCCGATCATGATTCCGCCCCTCCCCGGATAT
>Ga0208828_1000356_pt1 | contig 20864 bp, 16 predicted proteins | sample Kivu_160m_FD_185487 | JGI IMG/M metagenome (GOLD analysis project Ga0208828, IMG submission 185487) | Freshwater microbial communities from Lake Kivu, Western Province, Rwanda to study Microbial Dark Matter (Phase II) - Kivu_160m (SPAdes)... | ecosystem: Environmental > Aquatic > Freshwater >... | reverse complement strand
GCCCGCCCATCCCGCGGCCGGGGACGACGAAGTCGAGCTTGGGTGTGTCGATCCCGACGCCCAGGAAGGCGCCCGGCTTGGTCGCCGCGGCGTAGGGAGAGCTCTCCGTTTTCTCGAAGGGGACGGCCAGCTCATAGACGAACATTCCGGCGTTCCGGCTTACGGCGAGCCGGAGGCCCGGGATTTCCCCAACCTTGAAGCGCGCTTTTTCGTCCCGCCCGGGGCCGATGACCTCGGCTTCTTCAAGCTGTTCTTGGACGGCCTCTTGGCGCCGTCTCTGGTCTTCTTCGTCGCGGCCGGGAAGGCCCCGAAACTCGTTCCAGTCGCGGGCCAGCGGATACCGGACGCCCCAGACCCTTTTCTTGCCGCCCGCCGGGTCGAACCAGACGATGAGCCCGGAGCGCAGGATTTGGCCAACGACCCGCGGGTCGGCCGCCCGGAGGCAGAGATAGAGGAATCGGCCGTCGTTCTGGAGGCCGAAGGAGACGTTCATGTCCTCGATGTCGTAGAGACGGCCCTGCCAGTCGTCGAGCCGGCCGTCGACGGAAATCTCCCGGTCCAGCCAGCGGCTCTCGACCTCCAGCGTTCCGCAGGAGGAGAGAAGGAGCAGGACGGCAAGGAGGCCGGCGAGGAGCGGAAATCCGCGTTTTCGGGAGGGGAGGGCGGCGTTCATGGATCTTCCTTCGCTGGAATTAGACAGTCTTCATTCATCTTCCTTTGATCTCCCGTCAAGGACGTGCGGCTGATCCCTTGCCCCATGGTTCTATTCTAGCCGAATCGAAGGAGGTCTTGAAGGGATGAGCCTTGCATTTAGGGGCAGGATTGGATAAAAAGGGGGGAAAAGGAGACACCAGGTCATGATCAAGAAAACCTTCTCCCGCATTACCTCCCTCTTTTCCGTTGCTGTCCTTCTTGGACTCGCCCCCGGCTGCGCCCCGAAGCCGGAACCGGCGACTTTCGTCTTGACGAACGGCAAAATCGTCACCCTCGACCCGGCCAAGCCGGAGGCCCAGGCCCTGGCCGCGCAAGGCGACCGGATCATCGCCGTGGGGACGGCCAAGGAAATCGAGAAATACATCGGCGACGCGACCGAGGTCATCGACCTCCAGGGCGCGCTGGCCACGCCCGGCTGGACCGATTCCCATCTCCATTTCATGAGCATCGGCCAGGCCAAGCTCAACCTCGACCTGACCAAGGCGAAAAGCTGGGACGAGATCGTGGCCATGGTCGGCGAAGCGGCCAAGGCGGCCAAGCCGGGCGAGCCCATCACGGGGCGCGGCTGGCACCAGGAAAAATGGGACAAGGTCCCCGAGCCGAACGTCCAAGGCTTCCCGATCCACACGGCCTTAAGCAAGATCTCGCCCGACAATCCCGTCGTCCTGACCCACGCCAGCGGGCATTCCTCGCTGGCCAACGCTAAGGCCATGGAGCTGGGGAAGGTCACGGCCAAGACTCCCAACCCGCCGGGCGGGGAGATCGTCAAGGACGCCAAGGGACAGCCCATCGGGGCGTTCATCGAGACGGCCCAGGGGCTCGTCCGCCGGGCCCTTGTCCGGACGACACCCTTGACGCCCGAGGAACGGCAGGCCGAGCAGATGAAGGTCCTCGGGCTGGCCAATCAGGAATGCCTTTCCAGGGGACTGACCAGCGTCCACGACGCCGGCATAGGCCTCGACACGGTCGAACTCTACAAGAAAGCGATCGACGCGGGGAAGCTTCAAGTCAGGATCTACGCCATGCTGAGCGCGGGCAACAAGGTCTTGGCCGAAAAGGGAGCCGAGCTCAAGGTCATGGGCTATGGGCAAAACCATCTCACCGTCCGGTCGATCAAGCGCCTGATCGACGGCGCCCTGGGCCCGCGGGGGGCTTGGCTTCTCGAGCCCTACGAAGACCTGCCCACGAGCACGGGCCTGAACACGGAGGATATCGCCGAGATGAAGGAGACGGCGAAAATCGCCGTCGAGAACGGATTCCAGCTCAACGTCCATGCCATCGGCGACCGGGCCAACCGGGAGACCCTGGATATCTTCGAAGAGGCGTTCAAGGCCCATTCGGAGGCCAAGGACACGCGGTGGCGGATCGAGCATTCCCAGCATTTGAGCGCGGCCGACATTCCGCGTTTCGGCCAGCTCGGCGTCATCGCTTCGATGCAGGGCATCCATTGCACGTCCGACGGCCCCTGGGTCTACAAGCGCCTCGGGGCGAAGCGGGCCGAAGAGGGGGCCTACGTCTGGCGGAAGCTGATGAATGCGGAGGCGACGATCGCCAACGGGACGGACGCTCCGGTGGAAGCGGTCGACCCGATTCCGTGTTTCTACGCCAGCGTGACCCGGAAGATGAATAACGGGGAGGTCTTCTTCGGCGACCAAAAAATGACGCGGGAAGAGGCCCTCAAGTCCTACACCCTCAACGGGGCCTACGCTTCTTTCGAGGAGAATCTCAAGGGCTCGCTCGTCGCCGGCAAGCTGGCCGACGTGACCGTCTTTTCGAAAGATTTGATGACCTGCCCGGACGACGACATCTTGACGACCGAGGTTCTCTACACGATCGTCGGCGGCAAGGTCGCCTACAAGAAATAGGGCGTCTTTTTCGCCTCTCCCGGAATCGGCTATAATGGGCGAAATTTCGAGAAGGAGAGGCCGATGGACGGACTGCTGAATCCTCAAGCTCTCGTCGCCCTTCTGACCCTGACGGCCCTGGAGATCGTCCTGGGCATCGACAACATCGTCTTCATTTCGATCCTGGCCGGCCGGCTGCCGGCGGGCCAGAAGGAAAGGGCCCGGGTCGTCGGCCTCGGCCTGGCCATGATCAGCCGGATCGCCCTCCTTCTCTCCCTGACCTGGATCATGCGCCTGACCCGGCCGCTCTTCGAGGTCATCGGCCGCGAGATCTCGGGCCGGGACATCATCCTCTTCCTCGGCGGCCTCTTCCTCTTGGCCAAGAGCACCCATGAAATCCACGACAGCCTGGAAATCCCGGCGGGGGAGAAGGCGAAGAGGACGGCCAAGAAATTCCTGGGCGTCGTCGTCCAGATCATGATCCTGGACATCGTCTTTTCCCTCGATTCGGTGATCACGGCCGTCGGACTGGTCCGGCAGGTGGCGATCATGATCATCGCCATCGTCGTCGCCGTCGTCATCATGATGCTTTCGGTCAACGGCATCGCCCGGTTCATCGAGCGCCACCCGACGATCAAGATGCTGGCCCTGGCGTTTCTTCTTCTCATCGGCGTCACCCTCGTCGCCGAGAGCATGGGCGTCCACATCCCCAAGGGCTACATCTATTTCGCCATGGCTTTTTCGGTCTTCGTCGAGTTCCTCAACCACCGCCTCCGCCAGCACCGATTCCAGCCGGTCGTCCTCAACAAGCCAATGGTCTGATTTGTTGCCGCTTTCCGGCTTTTAAGAGACAATAGCGGGCATGACGTGGTGGTTCCGCAAGCCGCTCTATTTCCAGATCGCCGTCGGGATCGTCCTCGGCGTCGGGCTGGGCCTTATCCTCGGTCCTGAGGCCAAAGCCGTCAAGCCGCTGGGGGAGATTTTCCTCCGTCTCCTGACGATGCTCGTCGTTCCGCTGACGTTCTTCACCCTGGTCTCCGGGATGACCAAGCTCGGAAACCTTCGGACCCTCCGCTCGATCGGCGGCTGGGTCGTCGTTTACTACGCCTTCTCGTCCGTCATCGCCGCGGCCCTCGGCGTGGCCGTGGCGCTTCTCGTCCGTCCCGGGATCGGGGCCGCCGGGCTTCTCGACTCCGGCGCCCGCGTCGTGGCCGCTCCCCTCGGCTTTTGGGACCAGATTGTCTCCTGGTTTCCCTCGAATCCCGTCGAAGCCATGAGCCAGGGGAATCTTTTCCAGGTCATCGTCTTCGCCCTGATCGTCGGCGCGGCCATGTTATCCCTCGGCGACCGGGTCAAATCCCTCATTCGGCTGGCGGAGGAGGGGGCGGCGCTCATGATCAAGGTCACGGACCTCGTCATGAAAATTTCCCCGTTCGGCATTCTGGCCCTCGTGGCCGACATGGTCGGGACGTTCGAGACGAAGCTTCTGGCCGACGTCGCCCGTTTCGTCGGCGCGGATGTCGGAGGGCAAATCATCCTCCTCGTCCTCTTTTATCCTCTCGTTCTCAGGATGCTCGGGCGGTTGCCCGTCGGCCGGTTCTACCGGCACGCGTCTCCGGCGCTCCTCGTCGCGGCCAGCACGACTTCGAGCGCGGCGACACTCCCCGTGGCCATGACCGCGGCCGACCGCTCGATGGGGATCCGGGAAAAGCTCTGGGGGTTCTCGCTGCCGCTTGGAGCGACGATGAACCAGAACGGGATGGCGGTGGCCATCGGCGTCATCGCCGTCTTCGCCGCGAATCTCTCCAACATCCCCTTGACCGCGGGCTTGTTGGCCCAGGTCGTTTTTCTGGGACTGGTCCTTTCGGCCGGAACGGCCGGCGTCAAGGGCGGCGGGATCGTCATTTCCGGAATCCTCCTCCGGACGCTCAACATGCCCCTGACGCTCATCCCCCTCCTGGCCTCGCTCTGGCCCCTCCTCGACGTCGGCCACACGACCAACAACGTCGCCGGCGACCTTGTCGGAACGGCCGTCGTCGGGAACCGTCTCGGCCTCCTCGACCGGGAGCGTTTCGGCGGCCCTCGGCTTTAGCGAATCAAAAACTCCGCCGACCGTCCTCATCCATCCTCGATGATCCGGAAGAGCGTCGAGACAGAGTTTCCAAAATTTGCCGATTGAAGTCGGGTCGGAATATGATAAGAGAATCCTTCCAGGAGGCCCGCGTGATTCGCAACAAATTATTGCGAGGGACCATAACGGCCGCGACCGCCTCGCTGTTTTTTTCGGCGATCGTTTCGTGCGCGAAGAAAAAGCCGTCGGCCGGCGATTGGCCGGGCGGCCTCGACGACCGGCGCGCCGTCCAGGTCATTCCTCCCGCCCTGGCGGCCGAAGTCGAGGCGGGCAACCTCCACCGGGACGTCATCGGTCTCGACAACTGGTCCCGAATGCTCGCCGTTTCCAAGGACGTTCGCGAAAACGGCCTGACGGCGGTCTCGGAGGCGCGATATCTTCCCTTGGCGGCGCAGCACGAAGTCTTTCATGGGGTCGCTACGGCGGAGAGCATCGCTCCGGACCTCAAGCTCGCTCTCCAGGACATTCTCATTCAGTACTATTTCTTCACCTATTATTATGACCGCGGCGGACCGCGTGAGACGGAGTTCGGCGCGGCGGACAAGGAGTTCCTCGACGGCCTCGGTGTCGAATACGTCTGGGTCGAGCCGGCCGCCCAGAATTATTACCAGCACACGTTCCTCAAAAAGCTCGTCGCCGACCTTCCGGATTCCCAATGGGGCCGGCTTTATGCGGAGATCTACCGCCGGACGGGATTTCGAGACGTGCCCGCCGCCGATGTCGAGCGCGAGGGCCCACCAGGAGGACGGGAGGAAGCCGTCTTTTCGGGAAGGCTCTTGGCCGGCCAAGGCTACGAGGCGGAATTCGGCCCGGGGTTGGTTTTCAAGCTTGTCCCGCGGCCATACGGTTGGGAGGTCGAAATCGGCGAAAAGGGACGGGACGTGAACCTGGCCCGCCTGACGCCGCCGCTCCACTTCGCTCCCAATCCGCGAGAGCTCGAAGGCTGGCATTTCCGGAACGCCGACAACACCGGCCCCAACGAGCCGGGGGAGAAGAACGTCAACGCCCCGGGCGATATCCGGGAATTCATTTTCTCGCCCGAGGTCGGCCGGACGATTCAGGGCGCCGACGCCAACCGGGCCCCTGACGAAACCGACATCGAAAAAGTCCGGACCTATGGCCGGGGAATCTTGAAAATCACGGATTATGCCCTGGCCGACCTCGAGCCGGGCCGGAAGGCCCGCTTCGCTTCCCTGGCCTTCGAAGTCAGGTTTTCCTTTCCCCGCCGGTGAATCCGGTTGACAAACGGAGACCGAGGCCTTATCTCTTATTCTTAAAGACGATGCGAGAAACGAGAATCGAGCCGGGCCTTCCGATCGCCTGGCTCTTCGTTTTTGTCCTGGCCGTCGTATTTCCGCCGCTTTTTTTCATCGTCCCCATCCGCGCTCCGGGAACGCTCGTCCTCGTCAGCCTCCTGGCCGTTCTCGGCGTATTCGTCCGGCCGGCGACCTTCTCCCCGGTCCGCGCCCTCCGCGGCCCTCCCGCGGCGCGCCGACGCGCGCTCCGATAGACGGTCCCCGTCTTTCCGCGTCCGCTTTCCCGCCCAGGAGGTGAAAAATGCCGCGCCGCGCCTCAGCCTTTCAAAAACTCACGAAAATTATCCGCAAAGCGAGGGGGGATCTTCTGGAAACGGACCTCTCGCCCTATCGGAGGATCATCGACCGGATAAAAAATTCGCGTTTCGACGGCCTTCCCGAGGTCGAGCTCCGGAGAAGGGCGGATGAGCTTCGGGAAAAAGCGAGAGCCGGCCCCCCCTCATCTGAGCTCGAGGTCGAAGCTTTCGCCCTCGCCCGCGAAGCCTCGCGCCGCGCTCTCGGCCTCGACCCTCACGACGTCCAACTCGTCGCCGGCCTGGCCATGGCCCGGGGCCGCGTGGCCGAGCTCCCGACCGGCGAAGGGAAAACCTTGGCCGCCGTCTTCCCGGCTTTCCTCCTGGGCCTCGCGGGGGAAGGGGTCCACATCTTGACCTTCAACGACTACCTCGCCCGGCGCGACGCCACCTGGATGGGGCCGGCCTACCGTCTTCTCGGCCTTTCGGTGGGGTGCATCCAGGAAGGCCAGGCTGCGGCCGCCAAGAAGGCCGCCTACGCCGCGGACGTGACCTACGCGACGGCCAAGGAGGCCGGTTTCGATTTTCTCCGGGACCAGATCGCCTATTCCCTCGAGGAGGCCGTCCACAGACCCTTCCGGGCGGCCATCGTCGACGAGGCGGACTCGATCCTGATCGATGAAGCCCGGATCCCGCTCGTCATCGCCGGCCTCGCCGGAAAGACGGATTTCGACGGTGGCCGCCTCGCCGCCCTTGTCCGGATGCTTGTCCCCGGCCGGGATTACGAAACCGACGCTGAGCACCGCAACGTCTTCCTGACCGACGCAGGCGCCATCCGCGTCGAGAAGATCCTCGGCTGCGGCGGGCTCTACGACGCGAAGAACCAGAGGCTTCTCGAAGCCCTCTACTGCGCCCTTCACGCCCAGGCCCTGCTCCGCCGCGACGTCGATTACATCGTCCGCGGCGGCCGGATCGAGATCGTCGACGAATTCACCGGCCGGGTCATGGACAAGCGCCACTGGCCCGACGGCCTTCAGGCCGCCGTCGAGGCCAAGGAGGGACTGGCCCGGCGGTCGGAGGGGCGGATCCTCGGCTCGATCACCCTCCAGCATTTCTTCCGCCTCTATCCGCGCCTGGCCGGGATGACGGCCACGGCCCGCTCCTCGACCGGCGAACTCGCGGAGTTCTACGCCCTGGCCGTCACGGTCGTCCCTCCCCATCGGCCGAGCGCCCGGGTCGACGAGCCCGACGCGGTTTTCACCCATGTCGCGGCCAAGCGGCGGGCCCTCGTCCGCGAGATCCGGGACGTCCACGCCTCCGGCCGGCCGATCCTCGTCGGGACCCTGAGCGTCAAGGAATCCGAGGATCTGGCCGCGGAGCTGAGGGCGGCCGGCGTTCCTCTCCACGTCCTCAATGCCCGGAACGACGAGCTCGAGGCTGCGGTCATCGCAGAGGCCGGGCGCCTCGGAGCGGTGACGATCTCGACCAACATGGCCGGACGGGGGACGGACATCAGGCTCGGGGGGGCGGACGAGCGGGAGCACGATGCCGTCGTCGCCCTCGGCGGCCTGTATGTCATCGGCACGAACCGCCACGAGAGCCTTCGGATCGACCGCCAGCTCCGCGGCCGGGCGGGACGTCAGGGCGACCCGGGCTCGTCCCGCTTTTTCATCAGCCTCGAGGACGACCTCTTCGAGCGCTACGGCCTCGTCGGCCAGCTCTACCGGAGGCACGGGCTGTCCCGGGGCGACGGGGAGGTCGGGACGACGCTCCTCCGCCGCGAGATCGTCCACGCCCAGCGGATCATCGAGGGCCAGAATTTCGACATCCGCCGGTCGCTTTATAAATTCTCATCGCTTGTGGAAATGCAGCGCCGGGTCGTCCAGGACAAGAGGGAACGGCTTCTCGTCGCGCCGGGAGCGGGGCCGCGGGACGAGCTCGAGCGGAGGCTTTTTCTTTATCACCTCGACCGCGGCTGGTCCGACCATCTGGCCTGGGTCAATGACACCCGGGAAACGATCCACCTCGTCACCCTGGGCGGCAAGACCCCCATCCAGGAGTTCCAGACTTCGGCCACGGACGTTTTCCTGAAGATGATGGCCGGAGTCGAGACGTCGGTCGCCGATGCGCTGGCGGCGGTCGAGCGCGGAGATAGGGGTGCAGCCGAAGCCGTGGAAAAGCTTCGCGGTCCCTCCTCGACTTGGACTTATCTTCTTAACGAGGACCAGTTCGGCTGGGGTCTGGAAATGCTCAAGGGGCGGAACATCGGCTTCGGGTCGGTCGCCGCCGGCGTCTTCGGCCCCCTCTTCATCCTGACCCTGGCCGCCCAGCGGCTCGGCCGATGGTTCCGGAAGAGATACCCGCCCGGGCTCCCCGCCGAGAGCGGCGACGACGGGCTCAGTCGAAGCCGGCCGGAGGACGCCGGTGCCGTGTCGCCCGCTCGTAGGCCGAAGCGACGCGGATGAGCGGTCCTTCGGCGAAGAGCCGGCCGACGATTTGAAGCCCTGCCGGCAAATGCCCCCGGGAGTATCCCATCGGAACGCTCAGCCCGGGCATGCCCGTGTGGGGGGGAATGAGTTGACTGTTGTCGCCGGCCGGGCCGCGGAGGTCGCCGACCTTGCGCGGGGGATTGCTCCAGGTCGGATAGACGATGAAATCCACGCCGGCCGCGTCCATGGCCTTGAGGACGGCCTCGCGAAAGGCGATATTCTTCGGCTCATGGTAGACATCCCGGCACGGCGCCGCCTGAGGGTCGGCCTTGAGAGCGCGTTCGATCCGAGTCTTGGAATTCGGCGCATAGAGGCCGGCGGCGTAGATCGAGGCCAAATCGGGGAAGGGGACCTTTGGGCCGAGCGAGCGCAGCCAGGCGTTGATGTCGTGGTGGAAATGGTCGCACCAGATGTTCTTGGTCAGGGCCTCGAAATCAGAGATGACGAAGGGGTCGACGATTTCGGCGCCGAGCGACTTCAGGTCGATCATGGCTTTTTCGAAGACGTCCTTGACTTCGGCGTCGGCCGTGGGGGCGTCCGTGTAACGCCGAAAAACGCCGAGACGGACGCCGCGGAGTCCGTCCGGATCGAGAAAAGCCGTGTACGTCGGGGGGACTTTCCCCTTCGACATCTCGGTGATGGGGTCGTCGGGGTCGTATCCGGCGATGACGTCCAGGAGGCGGGCCGCGTCCTCGACCGTCCGGGCCATCGGCCCGCCGACGTCGTTGCGGAGGTAGAGGGGAGCGATGCCCGCCCGGCTGGCAAGCCCCATCGTCGGGCGAATCCCGACGAGGGCGCAGTGGGATGACGGCCCGCGGATGGAGTTGCCGGTGTCCGTTCCCAGACCCGCGGCGCCCAGATTGGCGGCTACGGCGGCCGCCGTTCCGCCGCTCGAGCCCGCCGGGACGACCTCCAAATCGTAGGGATTTTTCGTCACCCCGAGAGTCGAGCTGACGGTTTCATAAGGGCTGAAGGCCCACTCGCCCATGTTTGACTTGACCAGGATGACCGCTCCGGCTTCGCGCAGCCTCCGGACCTGGAAGGCGTCGTTGGACGGGACGAATCCCTTCAGGGCGGCCGATCCCGCCGTGGTTTGAAGGTCCTTGGTCTCGAAGTTGTCCTTGACGATGATGGGAATGCCGTGCAGCGGCCGGAGCTTTCCCGTCCGACGGAATTCGGCGTCGAGCGCGGCGGCGACTTTCACCGCCTCCGGGTTGACGACGACCAGGGCGTTGAGGCCCGTAGGCTTGTCGTATTTTTCGATTCTGGCGAGATAGGTTTCGACAAGGCCGCGGGCCGTCAGTGTCCCCGCCCGGAAAGCGGCGTGGACTTCGGCGATCGACGCCTCGACGACGGAAAACGGCTTGGCCGGAGCCGCCGGGGGTGTTCCTGCCGGAGGCCGGTCGGGCGCCCCCGCGCAGGAGATCGCGCCGAGGGCGGCGGCGAGGAGAACGACGGTTTTTCGCATCGAGGGGTCTCCTTGGCGGATGCCCTCAGGCTACGGACCCGCCGCGGATTTGTCAAGAAACCGCCGCGTGCCCTGACCGTTTTACACTTTGAGTTTTTCGTCCGAAAGGCCAATGACGCGGCCGTGTCCCCCGAAGCGAAATGGGACCCTCGTCAGGGTGATGCAGCGAGGGGGATATGGCTGCGCCATGGCGAAGCTAACCGAAAAGGCAAAGTGTTATACGGTCAGCCGCACCGGGTTGACGAAAGCCGGCCGGAGGGATATCCTGTCCTCTTTTTTCAGCCGAAACCGTCCTTCTGGAGGCCGAAATGGAAAGCCTGCGCGACCGGATCGTATTCATCACCGGGGCGAGCTCCGGGATCGGGCGCTCCTGCGCCCTTGCCTTCGCCCGGGAAGGGGCGAGAATCCTCATGGCCGCCCGCCGTGTCGAGCGCCTCACCGAGATCGGCGCCGAGCTGAAGACCCGATTCGGGACGGACGTTCATCACTTCGCCCTGGATGTCCGACGGCAGCGCGAGGTCGAAAGCCGGCTGGCCGCCCTCCCTCCCAACTGGCAGGCTATCGACGTCCTGGTCAACAATGCCGGCCTGAGCCGCGGCCTCGACAAGCTCCACGAAGGCCTTCTGAGCGATTGGGAAGAGATGATCGACACCAACGTCAAAGGCCTGCTCTATGTCAGCAAGGCCGTGATCCCGGGCATGATCGCCCGGGGGAAGGGGCATGTCATCAACCTCGGCTCCATCGCCGGGCACGAGGTCTATCCGGGGGGCAACGTTTACTGCGCCACGAAGGCGGCGGTCAACGCTTTGACCCGGGCGCTCCGCCTCGACCTCCTCGGAACCCCATTGCGGGTGACGACCGTCGACCCCGGCATGGTCGAAACCGAATTCAGCCTCGTCCGCTTTCACGGCGACGGGCCCCGCGCGGCCAAGGTCTATCAGGGGCTTCAGCCCCTCACCCCCGACGATATCGCCGAGGTCATCGTTTTCTGCGCCTCGCGCCCGGAGCACGTCAACGTCGGCGAAGTCATCCTCACCCCCCAGGCCCAGGCCTCGGCGACTGCCGTCCACCGGATAAGCTGAAACATTCGGCCGGCCGATTTCGTTTGGCAAAGTGTGTCTTGAGGAAATCGGACGGAGGAGAAGACAATGAGGAACAAGGCCTCGAGTCTGGCGTTGGCGATGCTGTTTGTCGGGGCCGGCATCTGGGCCCAGAGTCCGCCGACCGAGACGCAGAAGCTGTACGCCGAGATCGCCGGGACCTACGATTTCGAGTTCGGGGGACAAGCGATGGCCATCGTCTTCATCGTCAAGGACGGCAAGCTCTTCGGGGCGCCCGAGGGCCTAACGCCCGAGGAGATCCTTCCGGTCAAGGACAAGCCACTTTGTTTCGAAGTCACCCCGGCCGGCGCGCCTCAACTCTACGAGATGGAATTCAAACGGAACGACGAGAAGGTCATCGACAGTTGCATCATCAAGGTCCAGGGCGCGGAATACCCGGGCAAGAAAAGAAAATAACCGGCCGGCGTCCGGTCTTCAGTAAATCTTCAGGAGCTGGCCCGAGACGAGGGCGTTGCCCAGGCCGACGGAGTTCATGAACGAAATCCGCTTCCAGTGCTTTTCCGGGACGTTGTTCGTCTGGAGGTAGGTCTGGAGAGGGGAGGCCTGGTCCACCTTCCGGACGCGGAGCCGGACGGGCTGGACATTGAGGCGGTTCGAGTCGGTCAGGCGCTGGAAGCTCTGGACCATCCGGTCGAGCGTCGCCTCGTAGTTCGGATAGTCGTTCTTGGCCGTGAATCCGAAGAAGGTGAAGATCGTCCCGTCCTTCTGGATGCACTGGATGTCGACGGCGTTCGTCTCGGCTTCGTTCACGGGCTGGCCCTCGGCCGGCTTGGGGCTGACGTAGTAGGAGCCGCGGACGGCGTTCAGGCCGTTGATCCTCCGGCCGCCGCTCCGGAGCTCGGTGACCTGGGCGTCGGAAAACTGCTGGAGCTGCTCCTTGAGGTAGGTCGGGAGGTCCTTGGTCGACGGCTCGGCCGTCAGGATGAGGGCGGCCTTCTCGTTTTCCGGGAGGACGACGACCTGGCGGGGCGTGTTCTGGAGCTTCCAGCCGCTGGGGATCGAGAAGACGAAAGCCAGGTCGGGGCAGTAGAAGGCGTTCCCGTCGAGATAGCCCTGGCGCGGGTTCTCGCCGACGACGAGGCCGTCCATCCGGGTTAGGTAATCATCCCGGAGAATGTCCATCTCCGTGTCCATCGGGACGAGCATCTTCTGGACCTCCGAGATCCGCTTGGCCGTCAGGGGGTGGGTCGAAAGGAAGTTCGGGAGGCGGACGCCTCCGCCGGCGTCCTCCTCGAGCCTCTGGATCGAGTGGAAGAAGGGGACCATCTGGGCGGGCGAATAACCGGCCCGGCGAGAGTAGAGGACGCCGAGGCTGTCGGCCTGGTATTCGTCGTCGCGGCTGTACTTGAGGAAGAGGACCTGCATCCCGACCATGAGGAAGGGGGCGATCTTCTGGACGTCCTCCGAGAGGACGCTCCCGACGAGGATCCCGCCGAGGATGAGGAGCTGGCGGCTCATCTGGCGGGCCGAATGGCGGGCGTTGACGTGGCCAAGCTCGTGGGCGAGGACGGTGGCGACCTCGGCCTCGGAGTTGGCCATGGCCAGGAGGCCCCGGGTGACGTAGATGTATCCTCCTGGCGCGGCGAAGGCGTTTTCGATGGGGGTGTCCAGGACGGCGAAATGGTAATCGAGCTTGTTCCGGTGGGTGTAGGGGACCATCCGCCGGGAAACCCGGTCGACGTAGGCCGTGAGCTCGGGGTCGGGATAAAGGCCGTACTCCTGCCGGATGGCCGCGTCCGTGCTCTTGCCCATCTCGATCTCCATGCTCTCGGGGATGAGCATGAGCTCTTTTTTGCCCGTCACCGGGTTGGTGACGCAGGCGGCGATGCCGACGAGGGCGGCGAAGCCGAGGGTCGCGGCGGCGCGTTTCCAGATGTGGGGCATGAGGGTCTCCTTCCTTGTCATGATTTCGGGCAGACGACGCACCGGACGCAGTTGCGTCCGGCGGCCTTGGCTTCGTACATGGCCCGGTCGGCGCCCCGGATGAAATCCTCGAGGGGATTTTCGCCGACGTTTTCCGTCCCCGAGACCCCGAAGCTGGCCGTGAATCCGAGCGAACCTCCGGAGTCGACCTGGAGCTCGATCCGGTTCAAGGCTTGCCGGACGCGGTCGGCGACGGCGCAGGCGTGCTTCGGCGGCGTTTCGGGGAGGATGAGGGCGAATTCCTCGCCGCCGTGGCGGCCGAGGATGTCGGAAACCCGGAGCTCCTTCCGGACGGTCTCGACCGTTTTCGCCAGGACCCGGTCTCCGGCCTCATGCCCGAAGGTGTCGTTGATTTTCTTGAAGTTGTCGAGGTCGAAGATCACGACGGACAAGGCCCGGCTGTAGCGCTTCGCCCGGGCCAGCTCGCGGCGGCCGACCTCCAGGAAGTAGCGGCGGTTGAAGGCTCCGGTCAAATCGTCGACCGTCGCCTGTTGGCGGAGCTTCTCCTGGAGAAGGTTGTGGGACGTCATGTCGCTCAGCATGATTGAATGGCCGACGAGCCTTCGGCCGTTCATCACTGGGGAGCGCCGGACCTGATAATACCGGCGTCCGGCCTCGGATTCGACGAGGATCTCGACTTCCGGCGGCGCTCCGAACCTCAAGAGGCCGAGGATTTCCGGTTGTCCGGGGAGGATGGCGGCCAAGTCCTGGCCTATGGTATTCCGGGCGAGCGGCGGGAAGATGCGCCCGGCCGCGGGATTGAGGTCGATGACCCGGCCGAGGACGTCGACGACGATGACGCCGTCGCGCATGCCGTCGAAGATGCTCTCCCGGGCGATCGGAACGAGGTCGAGGAGCTTCAGGCGAAAGACGCCCCAGGCGAAGACGGGGCCGGCCAGGGCCAGGCCGAAGGGAACCAGGTCGATATCTTGAGGTCCGAGGCCCGAGAGATAGACAAGATAGAAGAGCCAGGGGAAAACCGATCCCAGGATCATGATTCCGGTCCGGCGCCGCTGGACGGGGGAAGAGCCGCGGAGCGAGGCCGCGAGGAGGAGAAAGGCGAGGAGAAAGGCGATGTTGATGAAGACCTGGTGAACCCAATACCACGGGCCTTTGTTGAAGGCCAGGAGGGGAAAGGGGCCGGAAGCGTCGACCCGGGGGGCGACATAATAGAAATGATGAAAAGCCTGCGTCCAATGGAGAATCAGGGTCAGGCCGGAAAGGCTGAAAAGGGCCATCCGGACGGGCTCGGTCAGGAATCTCTTCTTGTTGGTGTATTGGGCGACGAAGATGACCCAGAAGGCCGGAAGAACGGCGATCCCCAGGTATTCAAACCTCGACCAGAAGAGCATGTCCGGGAGGGCCGAGCTCGCCAGCTCCATGGCGTAGCCGATGCAATAGACCGAGGCGGCGAGGGAGATGCCGGCGAGAGAGGCCGCGGCCGGTAGGGACCGCCTTTTCCAGGAATAGAAGGCGATGACGAGGGAGAAGAGGCTGGCGATGATGAGCGCCGTCGAAAAAACCCAGGGACTTCCCACGATGTCTCCCATGCCCCTCCATTATAAAGGCGTTTGGAGGCGGTTTCAATTCTCTGCTATAGTAGGCGGGCCGTAAGGAGGACACGCATGTTTAAAGGCCATCCCAAGGGACTCTATATCGCCTTCTTCGCCAACATGGGCGAGCGCTTCGGTTTCTACACGATGATCTCGATCTTCGTCCTGTTCATGCAGGCGAAATACGGCATGTCGGCCGGCGCCGCGGGCTTCATGTATTCGACCTTCATGGTCGGGGTTTACATTTTCCCCCTCCTGGGGGGATTTTTGGCCGACCGCTTCTGGGGCTATGGCCGGACGATCAGTCTCGGCCTCATCGTCATGTTCGTCGGGTATGTCATGCTCGGTCTCCCCACGGCCATGGGGGCGGGTTTTCCCCTGATCATCGCCGCCCTGGCCGTGATCTCGCTGGGGACGGGCCTGTTCAAGGGCAATCTCCAGGCCCTCGTCGGGAACCTCTACGACGACCCGAAGTACGCCCCGATGCGCGACCGGGCCTTCAACATCTTCTACATGGGGATCAACGTCGGGGCCATGTTCGCCCCCTCGGCCTCCGAAGCCGTCTCCAACTGGATCCTGGGCAAGGCCCATTTCGCCTACGACGCCCGCATTCCGGCCCTGGCCAATGATTTCCTGAAGGACAGGCTGGCCGACGCCGCCGAGTTCCTCGGCCTCGCCCAAGCCCAGGACGCCTCCGTGACAATGGAGACGCTCAAGGCCTTTTCCGAGAAATACATCAACGCCCTGAGCAAGTCCTACCACTTCGGCTTCGCCGTGGCCTGCCTCAGCCTCATCGCCTCGATGCTCATTTTCTGGGGTTTCCGGAAGCACTACAAGGCCGCCGACCTGACCGAACGGCAGAAGGCCAAGTCCGAAGCCCTGAAATCCCAGGTCGTGGAGCTTTCCCGGGAGCAGACGCGGCAGCGGCTCGTCGCCCTGGGCCTCGTCTTTTTCGTCGTCATCTTCTTCTGGATGGCCTTTCATCAGAGCGCCGTGACCCTGACCTATTTCGCCCGCGATTACACGGTGCCGAGCGTCGGCCAGGCGACCAACCTCTGGTTCGACCTGACCGGCCTCTTGCCCATCTTTCTCGCCGTCGTCGGCTTGGTTTTCCTGCTCCGGCGGTCTTCGAGCGGCCTCGTCCGGGCCCTGGGGGCGGCGGCCTTCGTCGGGTTCGGCCTGCTGGCTTATCTCCGCTTCCGCAGCTACGAGGCCGTCAACCCCTTCATGCCCCAAAGGTTCCAGCATTTCAATCCCTTCTTCATTGTCGCCCTGACGCCGATCGTCATCGGAATTTTCGCCATCCTCAATAAAAGGGGGAAGGAGCCTTCCTCACCCCGGAAAATCGGCTACGGGATGCTGCTGGCCGCGGCGGCCTACGCGATCCTCGTCGTCGGATCGATCGGCCTCCCCAGTCCGAAATCCCTCGGCGGCCTGGTCGCCCCGGCCTCCTCCCAGGTTTCCGTCTACTGGCTCATCTCGACCTATTTCCTGGTCACGATCGCCGAGCTTTTCCTCAGTCCGATCGGGATCTCGTTTGTCTCGCGGGTCGCCCCCCCCAAATACAAGGGCCTGATGCAGGGCGGCTGGTTCGCCGCGACGGCCATCGGGAACAACCTCGTCGGGGTCGTCGCCTGGTTCTGGGCCCGCCTCCCGCTCTGGGCCGTGTGGACGATCCTCGTCACCGCCTGTGTCCTCTCGGCGGCCTTCATGTTCGCCATCATGAAGAAGCTCGAGCGAGTCACCAGGGCGGCCTAGGTTGAAAGGAGAATTGCGGACCATGACGAAAAGAGATTTCTTCCGGCGGCCGGCCCTCGGCGTCCTGGCCGTTGCGACCCTGGCCGGAGGGGCCGCCGCCCTCGACTATCCGATCGAATATCACAAGCTCCCCAACGGCCTGAGAGTCGTCCTCTCCCAGGATAAAACGGCGCCCATCGTCACCCTGGCCGTCTATTACCGGATCGGCTTCCGGGTCGAGCCGCGGGACCGGACCGGTTTCGCCCATCTCTTCGAGCACATGATGTTCCAGGGGTCGGCCAACCTGGGGAAGATGGAGTTCATCCGGCTCGTCGAGAGCCGGGGCGGCATCCTCAACGGGTCGACCCGCTTCGACTTCACGAATTATTTCGAGATCGTCCCGGCCCACGCCCTCGAGACGATGCTCTGGGCCGAGGCCGACCGGATGCGCGGCCTGGCCATCACCGCGGAGAACCTCAAGAACCAGCAGGGCGTGGTGACGAACGAGGTCAAGGTCAACGTCCTCAATCAGCCCTACGGGGGGTTCCCCTGGCTCGACCTCCCTCAGGCCGCCAACAAGAACTGGTTCAACGCCCACAATTTCTACGGGGACCTCAAGGACATCGAGGCGGCGACATTGAACGACGTCCGGGCGTTTTTCAAGACCTACTACGCTCCCAACAACGCCGCCTTGGTCGTGGCCGGCGATTTCGAGCCGGCCGAGACGATGGTCCTGATCCGGAAATATTTCGACGACATCCCGGCGGCCAAGCTCCCGCCGCCGCCGGACCTCAAGGAGCCTCGGCAGGAGAAGGAAATCCGCAAGGAGCGGGTCGACGCCCTGGCCCGGAAGCCGGCCTTGGCCTTCGGCTATCACATGCCCGAGCGGGGGACTCCGGAGTATTTCGCCATGGGGATCATCGACCAGATCCTTCTCCAGGGCGAGGATTCCCGGCTCCACCAGAAGCTCGTCCAGGAAAACGGGATCACGGACGGGGTGGCCGGGGGCATCAACGGCGACCTGGGCAACATGTTCGATTACGACGGCCCGATGCTCTGGTCGGCCTCCCTCATCCACGACGCGGCAACGACGCCTGAGGCCATCCTCGCCCTCGTCGACGGGGAGGTCGAGAAGCTCCGGACCAAACCCGTGGCCAAGGATGTCCTCGACCGGGTCCTCGTCAAGTTCCGGTCGGGATTCTACGACATGCTGGGCGGGTCGTTCGGCTTCGGACGGGCCAACCTTCTCGCCTGTTTCGCCCTTTTCGACGACAAGCCGGAGAAGACGAACGGCCTCGAGGGCGAGTTCAGGAAGGTGACGCCGGAGCTCATCCTCAGGACGGCCAAGGAATTCCTCCGGCCGTCGAACCGGACGGTCTTCGTCCTGAAGACCAAGACGGCGGGGAAATGAGGAGGCCGGCGATGACTCTCAAAATGGGGATCAAAATGGGGACGGTTCTATTTCTGACCCTGGGGATGTTTCTCCCGGCCCTCGCCCAAAAGCAGTCTCCCCCGGAGGGCGGCAAGCCCAAGGATTTCAAGATCCCGGCCGGCCGGACGTTCACCCTCGAAAACGGATTGGCCGTAACGCTCGTCCCGTACGGCATCGTTCCCAAGGCGACCGTCCGTTTCGTCTTCCGGACGGGCGCGGTGAACGAGCCGGCCAAGGCGGTCTGGATCTCGAGCTTCGTCGCCGATTTCTTGAAGGAGGGGACGGCGACGAAGACGGCGAAGCAGATCGCCGAGGCCGCCGCGGGAATGGGCGGGGAGATTTCCTCGGGCGCGGGGGACGATGTCTCCAGCCTGGGCGGGACCTGCCTCGCGGAGTTCACCCCGGCCTTCGTCGGCCTCCTGGCCGACATGCTCCGGAATCCGAAATTCCCCGAGTCCGAGCTCGGCCGCATCCAGGCCAACTATCTCCGCCGGATCGTCGTGGCGAAATCCCAGCCGCAAATGCTGGCCACGGCCGGATTCATGCACGCCCTGTACGGCGAGCATCCCTATGGCCGGCTCTTCCCCTCCGAGGCGGCGGTCAAGAGCTATACGATCGCGGCGATCAAAAAATTCTTCGAGGACAATTTCGGGGCCAAGCGGACGCACCTGTATGTCGCCGGCGTTTTCGACGACCGGAAAGTCGAAGACGCTGTCCGGGCGAGCCTCAAGGACTGGCGGGCGGGCGCGGCCGTCGCGGCCGACGTCCCCGCCCCGAAATCCAAACGGGTCGTCTACGTCCTCGACCGGCCGGGATCGGTCCAGTCGACGATCATGGCCGGCCTCCCGGTCATTCCTCCGGCCCATAAAGATTACATCGCCCTCCAGGTGACCGACGCCCTGCTCGGCAGCGCCTTCGCTTCGCGGATCACGTCCAATATCCGGGAGAACAAGGGCTATACCTACGCTCCCTTCAGCACGATCCAAACCCACTATCGGGACGGCTGCTGGTACGAGCAGGCCGACGTCTCGACCGAGGTGACGGGAGCGACCCTCAAGGAGATTTTCTTCGAAGTCGACCGTCTGGCCCAGGAACCTCCCCCGGCCGAGGAGCTCAAGGGCATTCAGAACAATTTCGCCGGCTTGTTCGCCCTCCAGAACGCCACTCCGGGAGGGATCATCAGCCAGCTCAACGGCGTCGACCTCCACGGCCTGGGGGGGGACTATTTGGCGAATTATGTCCGGAACATCCTCAAGGTCACGCCGGCCGACGTCCAACGCATGGCCAAGACGTACCTTAGGTCGAAGGACATGACGATCTATATCGTCGGCGACCTTGCCAAGATCAAGAGCCAGGTCGCCCCGTACGGAGAAGTCGTCAAGACCGAAATCCAATAGCCGAAAAGATGGGGGACACTTTAAAGTGTCCCCCATCTTGACTCGTTCGGTGGGGGATTGTCTTTGTCTGCGGAATCGATTATCATGGCCCCATCGCGGGAAGGGAACCATGGCCAAGAAGGAATTCAAGGGCAAGGTCGAGCGGGTCGAGGGCGTCGGGACCTGGATTTACGTCGACATCCCGTTCGACGTCGAGCGGGCCTTCGGCGCCCGCGGCCAGGTCAAGGTCAAGGGCACGGTCAACGGCTCTCCCTTTCGCTCGTCGCTCATGCCCCGGGGCGACGGGACGCACTTCCTCGTCGTCAACAAGAGCGTTCGCGACGCGGCCAAGGCGGCGGTCGGTGCTTCGGTCAGGGTCGCCGTCGAGCCGGACACGGCGCCGCGGGTCCTTGAGCTGCCCCCCGATTTCGCCCGGGCCTTGGCCAAGAACAAAGCGGCCAGGAGCGCCTGGGACCTTTTTTCCGCCTCCCACCAGAAGGAATACGTCGGCCATATCACCGAAGCCAAGAAGGAAGAGACGCGCGCCCGCCGGATCGAAACGACGATCGTCGCCTTGGCCGCCGGCCGGACGCGGAAATAGCGAATTCAGACATCCCCGCGTCCGGCGGGTTATTCAATTTTCTTTCCGCCGGATTTATAATAAACATCTCGGCGCGAGGGTGCCGCTCGAACAATGCCTGCCTCATTTGCCGCCTTGAATCCCGTCCTCCAGGCTTTTCTGGCCACACTTTTCACCTGGGTCCTCACGGCCTTGGGGGCGGCGCTGGTGTTTTTCTTCAAGGATTTTCCCAAGCGGGTCTTTGACGGCATGCTCGGCTTCGCCGCCGGGGTCATGATCGCCGCCAGCTTCTGGTCGCTCCTGGCCCCGGCCATCGCCATGGCCCGAGCCCAGGGCTCGACGCCCTGGATCCCGGCCGCTGGCGGTTTCCTTATTGGCGGCGCCTTTCTCAAGGTTGTCGACAAGCTCCTGCCCCATCTCCACTCGGGGTTCGAGAAGGCCGAAGGCCTCAAGACCTCCTGGAGGCGGACGGTCCTTCTCGTCCTGGCCATCACCCTCCACAACATCCCCGAGGGACTGGCCGTCGGGGTAGCTTTCGGGGCGGTCAGGCTCGGCGGCGGCGACGCGACTCTGGGGGCGGCCGTGGCCCTGGCCATCGGCATCGGCCTCCAGAACTTCCCCGAGGGGACGGCGGTCTCCGTCCCCCTCCGCCGCGAGGGCCTGTCGCGGGCGAAGAGCTTTTTCTACGGCCAGCTCTCCGGCATGGTCGAGCCGCTGGCCGGCGTTCTCGGGGCGGCGATCGTCTTCCAAGCCCGGCTTCTCCTGCCCTGGGCCTTGGCCTTCGCCGCCGGGGCGATGATTTATGTCGTCGTCGAAGAGGTCATTCCCGAGTCCCAGCTTTCCGGCGACACCGACACGGCCACGCTGGGAGCCATGGCCGGCTTCGCCCTGATGATGATTCTCGACGTCGCTCTCGGGTAGGAAACGGCGGCGGTTTGACAATCCCC
>Ga0208828_1000351_pt1 | contig 21047 bp, 17 predicted proteins | sample Kivu_160m_FD_185487 | JGI IMG/M metagenome (GOLD analysis project Ga0208828, IMG submission 185487) | Freshwater microbial communities from Lake Kivu, Western Province, Rwanda to study Microbial Dark Matter (Phase II) - Kivu_160m (SPAdes)... | ecosystem: Environmental > Aquatic > Freshwater >... | reverse complement strand
GAACATCCAAGCTTCTTCCAGGGTCCAGCCTTCATAGAGGCTCAGCCGGTCGGAGAGGAAGCCGATCTTTTTCCTGGAAAGGCCTTGGCCGCAGAGGACGCGGCCGCGGTCGGGGACGATCGCCCCGGCCAGGCACCGGAGGAACGTACTCTTCCCCGCGCCGTTCGGGCCGGCGATGACGACGGCCTCGCCGCGCCTGAAGGCGACGGTGACGTCGTCGACGGCGGCCCTCTTGCGGAACCGGACGGTCAGATTCCGTGTTTCGAGGATGTTGTCACTCATGGGCGGCGATCCTTTCCACCGAATTGCGGATATCGTCGAGCCCGGCCCCGAGGGAAAACGCCCGGTCGAGATAAGCCCTCGTTTCGCCGTCCAGCATGCTCCGCCTCAGCCCGTCCAAACCCGGGGCCCGGACGTTGACCCAATTTCCGCTTCCCGGCCGGCCTTCGACGAATCCCTCGCCCTCCAAAGTGTAGTACGCCTTTGCGACAGTATTGGGATTCAGCTTGAGTAGCTTGGCCAGCTCCCTGATGGGGGGAAGGCGGTCGCCGTTTTTCATCCTGCCCGAAAGAATCTCGATTTTTAAGGATTGAATGACCTGCTGATAGGCCGGCAGGGGGGAGTTGAGGTCGACGCTGATTCTGAGCATTCGGTATCTCCAAAAAATGTATTAATAATATAATACAATATTGAGGATCTGTCAATAGAATGTGAACAGCGAAAAGGGGACGGTTCTATTTTCTAATCAAGACCCAAATATTTTTTAATATGATGTCGGGATTTCGACGATCGAAGTCGCAAGGAGCGGTTTTTTCGTTATAATAGAAGGGGGAGGCGCCATGGACCTCCGGCGGATCGACGATAACACCTGGGAAATCCCGAAAGACGGGGCGATGAAGGTCCCGGCCCGGATTTATGCCTCGGCCCGCCTCGTGGAGCTCGCCAAGCGGGACCTGACGTTCACCCAAGCCCGCAACGTCGCCTGCCTTCCCGGCATACGGAGGATGTCCTACGTCATGCCCGACGCCCATCAGGGCTACGGTTTCCCGATCGGGGGCGTCGCCGCGTTCGACGTCGATGAGGGGATCATTTCGCCCGGCGGAGTCGGCTACGACATCAATTGCGGCGTCCGGCTTCTCCGCACGGACTACAGGGAAGCCGACGTCACGGCCAAGCGCCGCGAGCTCCTGGCCGAAATTTTCAAGGAAGTCCCGGCCGGAGTGGGCAAGGGCGGTGTGACCAAACTCAGCCAGGGCGTCTTGAAAGAGATTCTCGTCCAGGGGGCCGAGTGGGCCGTCGCCAACGGCTACGGAACGCCGGAGGACCTCGAGCGGACGGAAGAAGGCGGGAGGATGAAAGAGGCCGAATGGACTCACGTCTCGCCCCGAGCCATGGAGCGCGGCATTCCCCAGCTCGGAACGCTCGGCGCCGGCAACCATTTCCTCGAGTTCCAGAAAATCGACAAAATCTACGATCCGGGCGTCGCCCGAACGTTCGGCCTCGAGGCCGAAGGCCAAATTCTGGTCATGATCCACTGCGGCAGCCGAGGCCTCGGCCATCAGGTCGCCTCGGACTTCATTCAGTCCATGGAGGATGCCTTCGGGATCAAGGGGCTTCCCGACCGGGAGCTCATCCACGCTCCCGTGCGTTCCCCCCTCGGCCGCAAGTACTACGCCAGCATGTGCGCCGCGGTGAACTACGCCTTCGCCAACCGGCAGATGATCGCCCACTGGGTCCGGGACGTGTTCGCCAAGGTCCTCGGCAGCTCGGCCGGCATGCGCCAGGTCTACGACGTCTGCCACAACGTCGCCAAGGTCGAGACCCACTCCGTCGACGGCCGGGAGGCGCGCCTCTGCGTCCACCGGAAGGGGGCGACCCGGAGCTTCGGCCCGGGGCATCCCGAAATCCCGGCCGCCTACCGGGCGGTCGGCCAGCCCATGATCATCCCCGGAAGCATGGGGACGGCGTCCTACGTCCTCGTCGGCACGGCCGAGGCCGAAGAGCTGAGCTGGAGCTCGACCGCCCACGGGGCCGGGCGGGTCATGTCGCGACACGAAGCCATCCGGCGCTTCCGGGGCGAGCGCATCCGCGACGACCTCGCCCGCAAGGGCATCGAGCTCCGGGGGACGAGTTGGAAGGGCATCGCCGAGGAGGCCGCCGAGGCCTACAAGGACGTCGACGAAGTCGTCGGCGTTTCGGACGCCGTCGGCCTCGGGCGCCTTGTCGCCCGCGTCGTCCCGATCGGGGTCATGAAAGGCTGACGGCCCCTCGCCGCCGGCCCTCATTTCCGCTACAATAGCCCCCGGAGAAAAAACATGCTGCACATGATGGAGGTCGTTGGAACTTCGCCCAAGAGCTTTGCCGAAGCCGTTCGGGCGGCGGTGGCCGAAGTCTCGCGGCAGGGGAAGAAAGCCCATTTCTTCCAGGTTGTCGAACAGCGTGGGTCCGTCCGCGAGGACGAGGTCAAGGAGTTCCAGGTCGTCCTCAAGGTCGCGGTCGAAGGTTGAATGAAGGTCGTCCTCGCCGGTTATAACGTCGACCGCGACGTTCTCGACGAGCTGAGAGCGCGCGGCCCGGAGCGGCTCGACGTCACGCCCGAGACGCTCTCCGCTTCGTACGCCCGCATCTCCCGCGACCCGCGCCCGGCCGGCGAGCTCCGGCGGGCCGCCCGCGAGGAGGTCGAAAAGGCCCGCCGCTCCAACCAGACGATCATCTTCAAGATGGGCCATCATTCCGTGGCCGAGCACGCCGTCTTCAATTTCGACGTCCTCGGCCTGAGCCGCCTGGCGATCGAGGAGCTCGAGCGCTTCCGCCTGGCCTCCTTCACCGAAAAATCCCAGCGCTACATCACCCTCGGCGACGACTTCGTCGTTCCGGACGAAATCGCCGCATCGGGCGGCCGGGAGCACTTCGTCGAGACCGTCCGGGCCCAGAACGCCTTCTATCACCGGCTCTACGACCGGCTGAAACCCTACGTTTTCGATAAAAATCCCGAGCTGGCCGCGAATCCGAGGCAAAATACGGTCCTCGAAGGATGGGCGAAAGAAGACGCCCGCTACGCCGTCAGCCTGGCGACGGAGGGGCAGCTCGGCCTGACGGTCAACGCGAGGACGCTTGAGCTCATGATCCGCCGTTTCGCGGCCAAACCGTTGGCCGAGGTCCGCGAGCTCGGCCGGAAGCTTTGGGAGTCGGCCCGGGACGTCGCACCCTCGATCCTCCTCTTCACCGAAGCCACCGATTTCGACGCTCAAACCTACGGAGCGTTCGCCGCGGCGGCCGGGGATCTCGAATCGAGAAAAGCGCGCGTTAGCCCCCTGCCCGCCGAAGAAGAGTCCGTCCGCCTCCTCGGCTTCACCGCCGACGGCGACGACCGGATCCTGGCCTCGATCCTGAGCTCGATCACCTCGAAAGCCTTTCTCGATGGCTGGGCCGAGGTCAAGAGCCTTTCCCCCCGGCGGAAAAGAGAGCTGATGATGAGGGCATTTGAACGGATGGAGTTCTACGACTTTCCCCTCCGCGAGTTCGAGCACGCCGACCTCACGTTCGAACTCGTTCTTTCGGCCTCCGCCTTCGCCCAGCTCAAGCGGCACCGGATGGCCACTCTGACCGCCCAGAACTACGACCCGGCTTTGAGCGTCGTGATTCCGTCATCGGTCGCCGCCGTCGGGATGAAAAGCGAATTCCGGAAGGTCATCGCCCGGACCGAAGCCGCGCACGGCGAGCTGCGAAAGGCCGCCGGCCCGGCCGCCGACTATGTCCTGACGAACGCCCACCGCCGCCGCTGTCTTCTCAAGGTCAACCTTCGCGAGCTCTACCATATCTCCCGTCTGCGGGAAGACGCCTCGGCCCAATGGGAAATCCGGAGGCTTGCGGGAAAAATGTCGGCCTTGGCCCGCCGCGTCATGCCCCTGGCCAGCCTTCTTCTGGGAGGAAAGGACGCCTATCCCGCCCGGTATCGACGCGTCTTCGGCCGTCCGCCGAAGCTCGAGCCCCCCGACCTCAGGAAATAAATCCATGACCGATTTCGGCGGCGCCTTGAGGTCCTTCAAGGATCATCCCGAGGCCGACCTCGTCGTCGTCGGGATTCCCTTCGACGCAAAGTCGAGCTATCTCCGCGGCGCCGCCGGAGGGCCGGCCGCGATCCGCGCCATCTCGACCGGCCGCTGCTACAATCCCGAAACGGAGCTTGGAGCCAATCTCGCCCGTGACGGCGTCCTCGTCGATTACGGCGACGTCGAATTGCCCGAAGACCCCCAAACCGCATTCGAGGCGATGCGCCGGGCCGTGAGGAGTGTCCTCGCCAAGGGGGCGAAGCCGATCGTCCTCGGCGGCGATCACTCCATCACCTATCCCGTCGTCCAGGCCTTCGGTGAAAAATTCCGGCCGCTCGACATCCTCCACTTCGACGCCCATCCCGACCTTTACGACAGCCTGGACGGTGACCGGTTGTCCCATGCCTGCCCGTTCCGACGCGTCGTCGAAGAGGGATTCGTCGGCCGTCTGGTCCAGGTCGGACTCCGGGCCGCCACCGAAGCGCAGCGCGATTTCGCCCGCGAGCACGGAGTCGAGTGGATCGAAATGAAGGATTTCGGGGAGGGACCCCGCCTGGCCTTCTCCCATCCTTTATATATCTCTTTCGACCTGGATTGTCTCGACCCGGCCTTCGCCCCTGGCGTTTCGCATCACGAGCCGGGCGGCTTGACCGTGCGCCAGGCGCTTTCCGTCCTTCAGAATCTCGAGGGCCGGATCGTCGGCCTCGACGTCGTCGAACTCAATCCGGCCCGCGATCCGGCGAACCTCACCGCCGCCGCGGCCTTCAAGATCATCAAGGAAGTCGCCGGACGGATGCCCCGGCCGTAGTCGTGCCGTCCGGCGCGGGGCAAGGAGCCGTCACTCGATCACGATTTCGTCGATGAACAGCCAGGCTTTGCCGCCTGCGCCGGCATGCCAGGAGGGGCAAGTTCCGACCGACCTGGCCCGAAACCGGACGAATCGGACTGGAGTTTCTTTGGGAATCGCCGCCGCGTAATCCTTGACCCTCGGCCCTCCGGCCGGAGTCGTCCCCTCATCGAACGCGGAGACGGTTTCATAACGGGCGTCGTCGGCGGATACGCCGATCTCGATCCGGACCGGAAGAAAAATCCAGGATATCTGCTCCTCGAGGAATCCGACGGCGGCCTTTTGGATGGCCTTCGGCCGGCCGAGGTCGACGACGGCCTCGAAATCGGCGCCTTCGAAGCCCAGCCACTTGCCGTCGTGAAAATCGAAGGTCCCGCGCTCCCCGTCAAGAAGAGTGGCCCCCCCCTTTCCCGGATATTTGGGACTCGGAGGCTCTGAGAGACGAATCGCGCTCCCGACGGCGGCGTGGGCGATTTTGGCCGGGCGCTCCGGCGCGAGGCGACCGGGTTCGCGGACGCCTCGGCCTTTCCGTCCCGTCAAGGCGTCACCCAATTCCTCCCGGGCCGTTTCAGCCAAGGCCTGGAGCTCGGCCACGACGGCCGGGTGATCACCGGCCACGTCGCGCGTTTCGCCGACGTCGGCGGCGAGGTCGTAGAGCTCGAGTCCGGTTTGGACTTTTCCCGTCGGACCTGGGAAGCCGTCCTTTCCCGGCGTCTGGCCGGCGTAGGATTGGGATCCATGGGGGAAGATGAGCTTCCAAGGGCCTTTCCGGACGGCCCGGAGCTGACGGCCGTAGTAATAGAAGAAATGATCCCGGGGTTCGGCCCCCGGCCGTCCCTCCAGCAGCGGCAGAAGGTTCACCCCGTCGATCTTGTTCTTGGGCGGAGGCGCTCCGGTCAACGCGGCGATCGTCGGCAGGAGGTCGATCGTCGCCGCGATGCGGTCGATGGTCTTTCTCGACGGAATGTTCCCCGGCCACCGGACCAGGCAGGGGACGCGCGGACCGCCCTCGAACATCGTCCCTTTGCCTTCTCGCAGCGGCCCCGCCGATCCGGCATGACCGCCGAAATTGAGCCACGGGCCGTTGTCGGAGGTGAAGATGACAAGCGTTTCGTTCTCCAAACCGTAACGGGCCAGCCTCTCGAGGATCCGGCCGACGGACGAGTCGATTTCCATCATGACGTCGCCGTAAAGTCCCCGCCGGCTCCGTCCCCTGAACTCGGCCGAAACGCCCAAGGGGATATGGACCATGGAATGGGGGAGGTAGAGAAAGAACGGCCGGTCCTTGTTCTCGTCGATGAACCTGACGGCCTGCTCCGTATAGAGCGCCGTAAGCCGGTCTTGGTCTTCGAGGGTCCGAATGAAGTCCACCGGCTCGTTGTCCCGGAAGAGCGGGAGGAACGGATAGCCCGCCTTGGTTCCCTGGATGGCGGGCTTGCCGTCGAAGCCGACGGGCCACATGTCGTTCGAATAAGGAAGGCCGAAGTACTCGTCGAATCCATGCTGGAGGGGAAGGAACGGCCGATGGTGGCCGAGATGCCATTTGCCGAAACAGGCCGTGGCGTAGCCGCGCTTCTTAAGGAGGCCGGCGATCGTCTCCTCTCCGGGGCCGAGGCCGATCGTGGCCCAGGGCATGAGGGCGCCCTGGATGCCGACCCGTTCGGCGTAACATCCGGTGAGGAGCGAAGCCCGCGAAGCGCTGCAGACGGCTTGGGAAGCGTAGAAGTCGGTGAATTTCAGCCCCTCGGCGGCCAGGCGGTCGATGTTGGGCGTCTCGTATCCTTGGGCGCCGTAGCATCCGATGTCGGCGTAGCCCATGTCGTCCATGAAGATGAGGACGACGTTGGGGGGGCGCGGGGGCGCTTCGGGGCCTCCGGGACGGAATATCGTCCGGCACGACACGGCCAAGGCGCCGGCCCCGACCGAACCGAGAAAGGCCCGGCGGGTTTGGGCCGTCCCGACCTTGACGCTCATCTTTCTCTCCCCTCGGCGGCCTTGCGGCCGTGGATCACTCCGGAACGATGCGGTGGATTTTTTTCTTGCCGGCTTTGAGGAGAAGCCCCTCGCCGCCGATGTCCTTGAGGGTGACAAGTCGTTCGAGGCTGTCGACTCTCTCGTCGTTGAGGTAGAGGCCGCCCTGCTTGATGAGCCGCTTGGCCTCGCCGCGCGAGGGCGTCAAGCCGACCTCGGCGAAGAGCTCCGCCGGGGGGATTCCGGCCTCGAGCCGGGCTCTCGAAATGCGGGTCGTCGGGAGGGAATCGACGTCCTTTTCGCCGCTCCCGCCGAAGGCGGCCGCGGCCCCGGCCCGGGCGTCGCGGGCGGCCTCCTCGCCGTGGGCGAGCTTCGTCGCTTCGGTCGCCAGGACACGCTTGGCCTCGTTTATTTCTTGGCCCCGGAGGGCTTCGAGACGGAGGATTTCCGGAAGGGGGAGGAGGGTGAAAAGGCGGAGGAAGCGGCCGACATCCCGGTCGTCGGTGTTGATCCAGTACTGAAAAAATTCGTAGGGGCTGAAGAGGGAGGGATCGAGCCAGACGGCGCCTTGGGCCGTTTTGCCCATTTTCGAACCCGCCGCCGTCTCGAGGAGGGGAAAGGTCAGCGCCTCGGCCGCCGCCCCCTCGACCCGGCGGATGAGGTCCACGCCGGCGAGGATATTGCCCCACTGGTCATCGCCGCCCATTTGGAGAGTGCAGCCGTAGCGGCGGAAGAGGACGAGATAGTCATAGGCCTGGAGAAGCTGATAGTTGAACTCGATGAAAGACAGCCCTTTCTCGAGGCGGAGCCTGTAGGCCTCGGCGGCCAGCATCCGGTTGACGCTGAAGTGGCGGCCGATGTCGCGGAGGAACTGGATGTAAGACAGGGGGAGGAGCCAATCGGCGTTGTTGAGGGCAAGCGCCCCTTGGCCGTCGAAATGGAGATAGCGGTCGAGCTGCCGTCGGATCGCTTCGCCCTGGGCCCGGATCGTCTCCTCCTCGATCAAGGGCCGCATCTCGGTCTTGCCGCTCGGGTCGCCGACCATCGTCGTTCCGCCGCCGATCAAGGCGATGGCCCGGTGGCCCGCCCGGCGGAGGTGGACCATGGCCATGATCGGGACCAGGCTTCCAGCGTGGAGGCTCGAGGCCGTGCTATCGAAGCCGATGTAGAAGGTCGCCGGCTTCCCGCCGAGCATCTTCCGCACGGCGTCCTCGTCGGAGACCTGGGCGACGAAGCCGCGCTCCTTGAGTTCGTCGTAGATGTTGCCGCTCATCGGATAAAAACCCTCCGGCCGCGGACCTCGAGCCGGCCCTCGAAGAAGAGGCGGACCGACTCGGGGTAGATTTTATGCTCCTCGACGAGGATCCGGTCGGCGAGGCTCTCCTCCGTGTCGTCCTGGAGGACGGGGACGGCCGCCTGGAGGATGATCGGCCCCATGTCGACTTCCGCGGCGACGAAGTGGGTCGTGCAGCCGCTCCACCGGACGCCCCAGTCGATGGCCTTCTGCTGGACGTGGAGGCCGGGGAAGGAGGGGAGGAGGGCCGGATGGATGTTCATGATCCGGTTCCGGAAGGCCTCGCAGAAATACGGCGTCAGAACTTTCATGTACCCGGCCAGGCAGATGAGGTCGACCTGCCTCTTTTGGGCCTCCCGGACGATCTCCTTGTCGTAATCGATTTTTTCGGGATAGAGCTTGGGATTGATGAACATCGTCTCCAGGCCGCGCTCCCTGGCGGTCCGGAGGCCGGCCGCGTCCTCCTTGTTGCTGAAGACGAGGACGATCTCGCCGTCGATTTTCCCGGCCAGCACGGCGTCGTGGATCGCCCGGAAATTCGACCCCCGGCCGGAGAGAAGGACCATGACCCGGCCGCGCTTCTTCGGGCTTCGGAAGATCGTCTCCGGCTGGACGGAACTCTGTGGTTCGGTCATCGGAACCCCCTAGGCGTTCGTCTCCTCGGCGACGCGGAAATAATCCGGAATGGCGTTCATCCAATGGGCCCGAGCCTCGGCGACGGGCAGGTCGATGAGGGTCCGGCCTTCGAGGGAAAACCGGAGGTTCGTTCCTCCCGTCCGGCCGATGACCGCCGCCGGGACTCCATGCTTTTTCGCCAGGCCGAGGACCTTGGGGGTGTCTTCCGGCCTGGCCGTGACGAGGATCCGGGATTGACTCTCGCCGAAGAGGAGGACGTCGGGCCTGAGCCCGCCCTGAAGGTCGATGGCGAATCCGATCCCGGCGGCGCCGTGGAAGGCGCACTCGGCCGCGCAGACGGCCAGGCCGCCTTCGCTCGGATCGTGGGCCGACCGGAGGAGCCCCGACTTGATAGCCTCAAGGCACGCTTCCTGGACGGACTTCTCCCGGCCGAGGTCGATGGCCGGCGGCGCGCCTTCCTCCCGGCGGTGGACGACCTTGAGATATTCCGTTGCTCCGAGCTCGTCCCGGGTTTCCCCGAGGAGGATGATCGCCTCGCCCTCGGCCTTGAATCCGGGGGTGACGACCTTGGCCGTGTCGTCGACGAGGCCGACGATCCCCAGGACCGGGGTCGGATAGATCGACACCCCCTCGGTGTCGTTGTAGAAACTGACGTTCCCTCCGGTGACGGCGATCTCGAACGTCCGGCAGGCCTCGCTCATGCCCTCGACGACCTCCTTGAACTGGCCCATGACCTCCGGTTTCTCGGGATTGCCGAAATTCAGACAGTTCGTCACCCCGACGGGCCGGGCTCCGACGCAAGCGAGATTGCGGCAGGCTTCGGCGACGGCGATCCTACCGCCCGCTCCCGGATCGAGTTGGGTGTAGAGGCCGTTTCCGTCGAGGGTCATCGCCAGGCCTTTGGACGTGCCCTTGATCCGGAGGACGGCGGCTCCCACGCCCGGCAGAAGGGCGGTGTTGATGAGGACCATGTGGTCGTATTGCCGGTAAATCCATTCCTTGTCGGCGATCGTCGGGGAGGCGAGAAGCTTCTTAAAAGCCCCGCCCAGATCGGCCGGGAGGGGATAGCGCCCCGAATCCGCGGGCCGGGGAGCGGCCTCCGCGGTCCGCCACGGCCGCTTGTACATCGGGCACAAATCGACGACCGCCGAGACGGGGATGTCGACCACGATTTCGCCCTTGAACGAGCAGCGGAGCTTTCCGTCGCCGGTGACCCTGCCGATGGCCACGGCGTCGAGGTCCCACTTGGCGAACGCCGCCTGGACGTCCTTGACCCGCTCGGGCTTGCAGGCGATGAGCATCCGCTCCTGCGACTCCGAGAGCATGATTTCGTAGGGCGTCATCCCCGATTCCCGCTGGGGGACGAGGTCGAGGTCGATCTCCACCCCCCGGCCGGACTTGGCCGGCATCTCGGTCGTCGAGCAGGTCAGGCCGGCCGCCCCCATATCCTGGATGCCGACGATGAGGTTCCGGTCCATGACCTCGAGGCAGGCTTCGAGGAGGAGCTTCTCCTTGAAGGGATCGCCGACCTGGACGTTGGGCCTTTTCGTCTCGGTGTCCTCGCCGAATTCCTGGGAGGCCATCGAGGCCCCGTGGATCCCGTCCCGGCCCGTCTTGGCCCCGACGTAGAGGATGGCGTTCCCGGCGTCCTCCGTCCGGGCGTAGAAGATCTTGTCCTTGTCGGCCAGGCCGAGGCAGAAAACGTTGACTAGGGGATTGAGGGAATAGCCCTCGCCGAAATAGACCTCGCCGCCCACGGTCGGGACGCCGATCGCGTTGCCGTAGGCGCTGATCCCGGCCACGACGCCGTCCATGATCGACCGGTTCTTGGGATTCTCGAGAGGGCCGAAGCGGAGGGAATCCAAGAGGGCGATCGGCCGGGCGCCCATGGTGAAGATGTCGCGGAGAATCCCCCCGACGCCCGTCGCCGCGCCTTGGAAGGGCTCGATGAAGGACGGGTGGTTGTGGGACTCGATCTTGAAGACGACGACCTGCCCGTCGCCGATGTCGATGATGCCGGCGTTCTCCCCGGGACCCTGGACGACGTTCTTCCCCCCCGTCGGGAGCTTCTTGAGGTGGATTTTCGAGCTCTTGTAACTGCAGTGCTCGGACCACATGGCCGAGAAGATGCCGATCTCGGTCAAGTTCGGCTCGCGGCCGACGAGGCGGACGATGAGGTCGTACTCGCCAGGAGTGAGGTTGTGCTGGGAGAGGATTTTGGGGTCGATCACGATTCGACCGCCTGGAGGATGGATTCAAAGACGACCCGGCCGTCGACGCTTCCCAGGATCGCCTCCGAGGCCCGCTCGGGGTGGGGCATCATCCCCATGACGTTGCCCCGCTGGTTCGTCAGCCCGGCGATGGCGTGGAGGGAGCCGTTGACGTTGGCCTCCTCCGTCAGCCCTCCGGCCGGGTCGCAGTAGCGGAAGACGACCTGCCCGTTCCGCTCGATGTCCTCGAGGGTCGCGGGGTCGGCGTAGTAGTTGCCGTCGAAGTGGGCGATGGGGATGCGGAGGACCTGTCCCCGGCGTCCGGCGTTCGTGAACCGCGTTCCGGCGTTTTCGACCCGGATGGTCACGAACCGGCAGAGGAACTTGAGATGCTTGTTCCGGAGCATGGCCCCGGGAAGGAGGCCGAGCTCGAGGAGGACCTGGAAGCCGTTGCAGATGCCGAGAACCAGGCCGCCCTTCTCGGCGAACTCGCGGACCTCCTGCATGAGGGGCGAGAAGCGGGCGATGGCCCCCGACCGGAGATAATCGCCGTAGGAGAATCCGCCGGGGAGGACGACGCAGTCCGCGCCGCGGAGGTCATGATCCTTGTGCCAGAGAATTTCCGTCGGGCGGCCGATGACTTCCCGAAGGGCGTGAACCGTGTCGAAATCACAGTTCGAACCGGGGAAAACGACGACTCCGAATTTCAAAGTCCGGCGTCCCTTCGGCTCAACTCTCGAGGATTTCCCACGTGGTGGTCTCGATGATCGGGTTGGCCAGGACTTTATGGGCGATCTCGGGGACGAGGCGTGCCGCCTCGTCCCGCGACAGGCCGGACAGGTCGACCTCGAAGACCTTGCCTTGCCGGACGTCCTCGACGGCCTTGTAGCCCAGGGTGTGGAGGGCGTTGCGGACGGTCTGGCCCTGGGGGTCGAGGACCGAGGTCTTCAACGAAACGAGGATTCTAACTCTCATCGGCGAAAACCCTTTCGAAGATGTAATCGATTTTTTCAAGGTAGGGGTCGAGGGAGAAGCAAGCGGCGATTTCGGCCGGGGAGAGGTGCTTTCCCGTCTCGGGATCGGCCTCGACGAGGGCCCGGAAATCGAGGTTCTCGTTCCAGGCCTTGAGGGTGTTCCGCTGGACGATTTGATAAGCGTCCTCGCGCGTCAGGCCCTTCCTCGTCAGGGCGAGGAGGACGCTCTGGGAGAAGACAAGCCCCCGGGTCGCATCGATGTTGGCCCGCATCCGGTCTTTATGGACGGCCCAGTTCCGGATGATCCCGATCGTCTCCGTCAGGAGATAATCGACGAGGATGAAGGAATCGGGGAAGATGACCCGCTCGGCCGAGGAATGGGAGATGTCGCGCTCGTGCCAGAGGGGGATGTTCTCCAAGGCGACGTGGAGGTTGCCCCGGACGAGCCTGGCCAGCCCCGAGATGCGCTCGCAGCGGACCGGGTTCTTCTTGTGGGGCATGGACGAGGATCCCTTCTGGCCCTTGGTGAACGGCTCCTCGAGCTCGAGGACCTCGCTCTTCTGGAGATGGCGGATTTCGACGGCGAACTTCTCGAGCGAGGAGGCGATGAGGGCCAGAACCCCCATGACCTCGGCGTGGCGGTCGCGCTGGAGGACCTGGGTCGAGACCGGGGCGGGCCTGAGGCCGGCCTTTTTCAGGGCGATGACCTCGACCCGCGGGTCGAGGTGGATGTAGGTCCCGACCGAGCCCGAGATCCGGCCGACGCCGATCGTTTCGATTGCCCGGTCGACCCGGCCGATGTGGCGGCCGATCTCGGCGTACCAGACCAGGACCTTGAACCCGAAGGTGACGGGCTCGGCATGGACGCCGTGGGTCCGTCCCATGCAGACGGTCTTCTTGTGCTTGGCCGCTTCGCGCCTCAGGAGTTTGCGGAGGTCGACGAGGCGCTTGCGGACCTGGAGGAGGGACTGGCGGATGAGGAGCGAGAGGGCCGTGTCGACGACGTCGTAAGAAGTCAGGCCGAGATGGATGTAGCGCGAATCCGGCCCGACCTTTTCGGCGACCGAGGTCAGGAAGGCGATGATGTCGTGCTTGACGACCTTCTCGATCTCATCGACCCGCCGGGCGTCGAAGCCGGCTTTTTCCTTGATGACCTTGAGCGAAGCCGGCGGGATTTTGCCGAGCCTGGCCCAGGCTTCGCAGACCGCGATTTCGACGTCCAGCCAGGTTTGGTACCGGTGTTCGTCCGTCCAGATCGAGCCCATTTCGGGATTGGTGTAGCGTTCGATCATGAGGAAACGCCTTTCCTGGAGCCGGGCGGGATTCTCGAGCCCAAATCATAGCAACAACCGCCGGCGGGGTCAAACGACCATAGGATTTCAGCGGTATTGGGAGGATTGAGGCCGATTCAGGGCTTTCGGAGGAATCCGATGACTTTATCCGAGGCCTCAATCCAAGCGTCCGCCAGGTCCGGAGAAATCTTTTTCCACCTTTGGGCCCTGACCTCGTTTTGAAAGGCCTCGATCTTATGAACGGCCGCTTCCTTCTGGCCGCGGCGGAGGTCGGCCACGGCATTCTCTAATTTGGCGGTGAGGCTTTTTTTAAGGCCGTTGTCGACGGGGCTGCTTTCAACGTCGGCGATGATTTCTTCGAGGGCTGAGATGATGGACGGCGTTATGACCGCGATTTCCGGGCTGAGGGCGCTGGAAACGATATTCGGATTCCCTCCGTGCGGATTCGTGAAGGTCTGGACCGCAATCCGGTATTCCGTGTCGGGTTCCAGGCTGAAGAGCGTGAATTGTCCGAAATATTTGCTGGTCGTTGTCCCGCCCAGCGTCCAAGAACCGAGGGGAATCAAGCGGACGAAGATTTTGTAGCCGCCTCCATACGAAACGAAAGGAATACGAGTCCAGACGACCTTGATGGAGTCGAGCGAGAGAGGGAATGCATTCAAGCCCGACGGTGCGACCGTCTGGCTGTCTTCCCAGCCGTCGAACCGGGCGTTCAAGAAAAGCCTGAGATTTTGATCGTCGGCGTAGAGCGCATTATAGGCGAGAGAGCCTCCTGTCAATTTGGCTAATCCGGCGACCGTCGAAGGGATGGGTCCTTCGAACATGTTTCCGGAGATATCCAGCCTCGTCAATTCCCGCAGCTCGCTGATGACCGGGGGAAACGGGCCTTGGAGCCGGTTGGCTTTCACCGAAAGTTCGGATAAGGTGGAGGATAAAGACGCGAATTCTCCGGGGATGGTCCCCTCGAAATCGTTCCCGTATAGCTGCAACACTTTGAGTTTCGGCAGCGAGGCCAAGAAAGGTGGAATATCGCCCCCGAATTGATTCTCTCCCAAGCCGATGACTTCGACGTTGATTAAGTTCCGAAGCGAGGCCGGAATCTCTCCCGAGAGCGAATTCGTATTGAACTGGAAATATCTCAGATTCAGCAAGTTCCCCAAGCTCGGCGGGATCGGCCCCGAAAGCTGGTTTCCGCCAAGCCCCAAGTTAGATAGATTGGAGAGATTCCCGATTTCGGGGGGGATAGGACCCGAGAGCTTATTAAAGGAAAAGTAGAGATTCTTCAAATTGGACAGGTTCCCGAGGGTCGAAGGCAAAGGACCCTCGATGCTGTTGTTGTAAATCGCGAAACTGAGGAGGCTCGTCAGGAGTCCCACCTCGGCGGGAAGCGGAAGCGTCAAGTGATTGAATGAAACGTAGAGCGTTTCGAGCTGATGGAGATTGCCGATCGAGGATGGAAGTCCGCCTTCCAGGAGATTGCCGTTTAGCCATAGCTGGACGAGATTCGTGAGGTTCCCAAGCTCTGACGGGATGGCCCCGGTGAATTGGTTGGACTGCAGCGTTAGGTTGCGCAATCCCGTCAATTGGCCAAGCTCGGGAGGAAGCGGTCCCGAGAACTGATTTCCCGTCAGGTTCAGGCTGGCTAGGGCGGGAAGATCGCCCAGCCATGACGGCAAGTTTCCGGTCATGGCATTCATGTAAAAGTCAATCGTTTCGAGCCTTGTTAATCGGCTGATTCCGGACGGGAAAGGCCCGTTAACCTTGTTCTGTCTCAGGTTGAGGTATTTGAGGAACGTCAAATCCCCGACGCCGTCGGGAACCGGGCCGTCCAGGTTATTGGAATTTAAACTGAGCTCCGTAACGTGACGATCCGACGAGGCCCCCGTCATCCGGACTCCGTACCAGGTCTCTTCCGTGCCCGGGTCATTGAACGTGCCATCCGGCTTTTTCCAATTGGATTTGTTCTTCCAGCCATCTCCCTTTGTGCCGATATAGATGGCGATGAGGGCGTTGCGCTCGTTTTCAGGGATGGGGTTCGCGGCATTCTGAAGCCAGACGCGTCGTTCCAGGCTCGTGAACCGACCGCTCGATCTATCGTCCCCTGACTTCAGGGCGGTTTGGAATTGGAGGGCCGGTTCTAATCCCGCGATAAGGCGAAGCCGCAGGTCGGAGGTTCGAGAGGAGAAACGAATCGGGCCGCGCGGAAAATCGCTCGGCGTTTCCATGGTGAGACGGTCGAGGACGAGCTCGGAGGAAAAAAGGCTCAGGACCGCGCTTCCGGTTTCCGTTCCGGCTTCGATCCTTGTTTTTGCGACGGCTTCCGGGATTTCCAGCTTCGTCCGGACCGCGTTGTTTTCGGAGATCTGGAAGGGGATAACCTCGTCGGCGGAAAAGATAAGCCGCTGATCCAGGGAGATCCTCATGAGCGGCTCTGGAGAAACGATTTCGCCGAACGGTTCATCGAAAATCGCCCCCTCCGGATCCATCCATTTATACGAAAGAAGGGCCTCGGCAAAAAAAACGACGGGTTTCCATCCCCTGACTTCTTTGTAATGCTCGATCGAGAGAACGAGAGGCCCGCCCAAGTTGAAAGAGGCGTTCCGAGGCAGGGCGATCTGGGATTCCAGGGTCATCGAAATAAACAGCAGGCCAGAGAAAATGAGGACAAACCTGATCGTTCTTTTTGTCATGAGCCCACTTTCCCTTTCAAGATGATATTCGCCGTCCGGCTTCTTGGCGAGGCCCAAATATATTCACTTCCTTCCGTGTTTGCAAGGGATCAGCCTGTTCGACCTTTCGAATTAGACGCCCCGCCGAATTGACAATACTTCGGCCGGTGATAGACTGGAGAAACCATGACTCCTTGGCAAATCCACCCCTCTTCGCGTCGTCTTTTATGGCTAACCATGGCTTTCTTCGTGGCCGCTTTGGGCGCCCAGACGCCTTCTCTGCCGGACAAACCCGCGGCGGCCGCTTCCGGGCAGCCTCAGCCGCCGGCTCAACCGCGGCCGAGCCAGGCCCTCAAGACGCCCTTGCCCCAGGACCTCTTGACCCTGTTCGCCAACGAGGTCTCGGGCCAGTTCGCCTTCAACAACCTCCTCCGCCTCAACGGCGCGCCCTGGGTCCGCGACGTCCGGGAGCTCATGGAGACGATGTCCGAGACCCCCCTTCTCCACGACCTCGTCCGGGGCTATGGAATTGAGACGGTCGAAATCAAGAAATATCCGCCCGCCAATCCCGGGGCGACTTTCGATTACCCCCTCGAAGGCGAGCTCTGGACGCTCGAGCCCGAGAAACGCCTCGTCGCCCGCCTCGGAGCCGACGCGGCTCTCGTCATGCGCGGCTCGAAGACGGCCGACATCACGGGCGAGCTTGTCTACGTCGGCCCGCTGACGGCCGACGAGGCCAAAGCGATGCGCGAGGGGGGGCCAGAGGACAATGATAAGGGACGCCTGGCCCTCGTTTGGGCGACCGGGGGGGACATGGCCGCCCTCGACGCGGCCGGTTTCGAGGGCATCGTGACCTTCGCCGCCCAGGAGCGCTATCTCGATCCAGACCAGGTCCTCTACGCGGGGGGGAATTTCGAGGCGATGAAAAACCTCAAGGTCGGCCTGGCCGTCTCCTGGCGCCAGTGGTCCGAGCTCCTCGAGCTCGTCGAGGGGAACCGCAAGGTCGTCGTCCGGGCCAAGGCCCGGGTGGAGAAATTTCCCGACCGGCTCGAAATGATCCACGCCTGGATTCCCGGGACCGAGCCCCAAGGCAAGGGGGTCATCTTCACCTCCCACCTCTACGAGGGATACCTCAAGCGCGGGGCCAACGACTCGATGGGCGGCGTGGCCGTCCAGCTCGAGATCCTCCGCTCCCTGGATAAGCTCATCAAGGCCGGAGCCCTTCCCCGTCCCCGCCGGACGATCCATTTCCTCTGGCCGAACGAGATCAGCGGGACCTACGAGTTCATCAAGCGGAACCCGGGCTTCGCCGAGAGCCTGGCGATCAACATCAACATGGACATGGTCTCCGAGGCGCTCCGGAAAAACAACGCCGTCTTCACGATGGGCGAATGCCCGGGCCATCTTCCGTCCTTCTTCGACGGCCTGGCCGCCTCCGTCCTGAATTACGTCTGGCGGACGAACGACATCGTCTACCTCCCCGATTCCCCCCGCGGCCTCCTCCGCGGCCAGTTCTTTCCCAATCCGATGTGGGAGAAAAACGGGTCCAAAGACGCCTTCCGCTTCTTCATTCATCGAGCCACGGGAGGGAGCGACCACGTCTGCTTCAACAACCCGGCCGTGGCCGTCCCGGGGATCGAGTTTTTCGTCTGGCCGGACCAGTGGTACCACACCGACGGCGACCTTCCGGACAAGGCCGACCCGACCGAGATGAAGCGCGTCGCCTTCATCGGCGCGGCGACGGGTTGGGCTTCGGCCGCCTTGGCCGACGATGGGGTCGCGGCCCTGGCCGACGCCGTCTCCCAGTTCGGCTACCGGCGGGTGGCCGAGCGCGATTTAAGCCGGGCCATGGCCCGGCTCGACGCCGCGACAGCCAAGACGCTCGACGCCGACACGGCCCAGGCCTCGAACATCCTCCGTTTCGCCGTCAAGCGGGAGATCGGGGCCCTCCGGTCGATCGACGGGATCGCGTCGGGCACCCCTGCCGCCGGGGCGGCCGTTTCGGACCGCATCCGCCAGTGGGAGCTTTACGGCGAGGCCCTGAAATCTCACGTCTTGGGATATTCCGCCGTGCGGGCCAAATCGCTCGGGGTCAAGCCGCCGGCCGCGCCCAGGCCCGAGACGTTGAGGGCCAAATACGCCAAGGTCTTCCCGGCCTTCTCACCGGAGGCGAAAGGGAAGGAATTTACCCTCGGCCGGTTCGCGCCCTACCAGAAATACCTCAAGGACCATCCGGAGGCCCTGAAAGGGATCGGATTGAACCCCGCCCAGGCCTCGGCCCTCCTCAATTTCACGAATGGAAGGAATTCCATCGCCGACATCCGCGACGACGCCTCGGCCGAGCTCGACGCCGACCTCTCCCTCCAGGCCGTGGCCGCTTATCTCGAGCTCCTCGCCGCGACCGGATATATCGCGATTTCCGGCGGCCGAAGCCTCTAGCCGCCGGGGAGGCCTTTTTCCGGCCAAGGATCAGGCGGGAAGGCTGTCTAATTCCATGAAAGAGACGATGGATGATCAGGCGGAAGAGGTGCTGGTCGCTCAAGCCAGGAGTGGGCGGACCGAGGCCTTCATGGAGCTCGTCCGCCGCCTCCAGGAAAAGATCCATCGGACGATTTATGGGATGACTCGCAACCGCCAGGACGCCGACGACCTGACCCAGGAAACGTTCATGACCGCCTATAAAGCCCTTCCCGGCTTCCGGTGCCGTTCGAGCTTCTATACCTGGGTTTACCGGATCGCCGTCAACCTGACCTTGAATCATCTGAAAAAGACGAGCCGGGAGAAAGGCCGGGAGTCTTTCGAAGACGGCGCCGCGGTCCTCGACAGGGCCGAATACGCCGGCCTCTCGCCCGAAGGGGATTCCGCCCGCAAGGAACTCGACGAAAGATTGAACGAAGCCGTGGCCGCCCTCCCTCCTCTCTTTAAGGCAACCTTCCAGATGGTCGTCGTCGAAGGCCTGTCCCATGCCCAGGCGGCGGCGGCCCTCGGTTGCTCGGAGAACACGGTTTCTTGGCGGATGCACAAAGCCCGGAAAATGCTCCACTCGCGCCTGGCGCGACGCTTGTCGGAGGTCAGCCATGCGGTGTGAAAGGGCCGAACGCTGGATATCGGACGACCTGGACGGGATGCTGAACGTCGGCCGGAGGAAAAAGCTGGCCGCCCATCTCGCCTCCTGCCCGGATTGCCGGGCTTATCGGCGCCGCCTTGGAATTCTTCAGGACGCGGCCCGGACCGCGTCCCGGGCGGACGTTCCGCCCGAATACTGGCCGGAGGCGCTTCGCCGGCTGGAGGCCAGAATCCTGGCAAAGCCCCGGCCGTCCCGCCCGTTTCCGGTCCGGATTCCGGCCGGACGCTGGGCTTGGGCGGGAGCGGCTTCCCTTCTTGCCGCGGCCGCCGCTTTCTTTCTCCTCTTAGCGCCGGCCAGGGTCCCGGAGGAGGTCCTGCCCTTGGCTTTCGAAGACCAATGGGGCGCCCTCGGCCGACAGCTGGGCGACGATTCGGAGCTGACGCGGACGCTGTCCGCCTCCATCCAGTCCGCCCTGGACGAGTCCCTCCGAGAGGTCCACGGGGATGTCGTCCCCTTCCTGGACGGAAACGCCTGGTTCCTCGAGGCTCTTTCGGACGAGGAGGTTCGGCTGGTCAACGTTGAGCTGGCCAAGGAAATCCCGAATTAGGAGACGGCCGATGAACATCAAGAAAATCACGGTTCTGGGGATCGGTTTAGCTCTCGCCGCCGCTTGGGCGGCCGGACAGAACGCCCCCCTCCAGGAGAGGGCGAGAATGAGGCAGAATTTGGCCACCCTTCGTCTTCTCAGGATGACCCAAGCCCTCGACCTCACGGAGGACCAGGCGGCGAAAATTTTCCCCATTTTCAACCGGATCGAGAGGGAAAAGCTCGAAAGCCAGAGATCGATGAGCGCCGACATCGCCGTCCTCCGGAAGCTTCTCCGGGATTCGAACGCCAAGGAGGAGGACCTTGCCGCCCGCCTGGCGAGCCTCAAGGCCGCCCAGGCGGCCCTCAAGGCCAAGGACGCCGAGCTGGAGGAACTCCTCGAGGCCCGGCTTTCGACCGTCCAGAAAGCCAAGTATCTCCTCTTCCAGATCGAGTTCTATCGCGGCCTGACCGACGTCCTCGACCGGGCCGGCCAGCGCGGCCAGAGGGGCGCCGTTCCTCCCGTTCCCATAAAAAAATAGATTTCTGCCGGCTCGATTCCCGAGGGGTGGGAGGATCGGGGGCCCCCCAGAGTCAGAAGCGTTCTAGGGACGGTTATAAGGCTTAAGAAAAGTCATCGACGGCCGCAAGGACGATGGGGGTGAGCCGAACCAGGACCCGTCGGGAATCGAGCCTCCGCGAAGCCAATTTTATCGCTTGACAAGCCGAGTCGTTTCGTCTAGGATATAGGGCGTCTTATCGTATCCAAAGAGCTGTTTACACATCCGCTTCACTCCTGGTGTATCTTTTTTTTTGAGGAAGGACGTATTTGTGCCAGCGTAGCTCAGCTGGTAGAGCGGCTGATTTGTAATCAGCGGGTCAGGGGTTCGAGTCCCTTCGCTGGCTCTGGAGCGTCGATCAAGGCCTGAAGAATGATGTTTGGGCAGGTACCAAAGTGGCCAAATGGGGCGGGCTGTAAACCCGCAGCGGAAACGCTTCGGAGGTTCGAATCCTTCCCTGCCCACTTTCCTGATGCGGGAATAGCTCAGTTGGTAGAGCGGTGGCCTTCCAAGCCATCTGTCGCGGGTTCGAATCCCGTTTCCCGCTTTCTCCGAAGAACATCGGAAGTGAGACGGGACGCCCACGTAGCTCAGTTGGCAGAGCACGTCCTTGGTAAGGACGGGGTCATCAGTTCGACTCTGATCGTGGGCTTGAGCATCTCACCCGGCCGTTAGCCAGACAGAGAGGAGGACGACCATGGCGAAGGCGAAATTCGAGCGGACGAAACCGCACGTGAACGTGGGGACGATCGGGCACATCGACCACGGGAAGACGACGCTCGTGGCGGCGATGACGAAGGTCTTGGCGACGAAGGGGCTGGCCCAGGCGAAGTCGTACGACGAGGTGGCGAAGGCGGACGCGAAGATGTTTCGTCGGGACGCGACGAAGA
>Ga0208828_1000347_pt1 | contig 21116 bp, 10 predicted proteins | sample Kivu_160m_FD_185487 | JGI IMG/M metagenome (GOLD analysis project Ga0208828, IMG submission 185487) | Freshwater microbial communities from Lake Kivu, Western Province, Rwanda to study Microbial Dark Matter (Phase II) - Kivu_160m (SPAdes)... | ecosystem: Environmental > Aquatic > Freshwater >... | reverse complement strand
AAACGTTTAACCAATTCGGCAACCGACTGTTCAACCTTCACCCGTTCGAGCAATTGGAGCATCCGATCCAATTCCCGCGTAAACTGGTCACGGGTGAGCTGGAAATGATTGAGTGCTTGGCGAATTTCCTCCGGGTCCATTTTCTCAAGCGCCTTTTGCAGATTCTCCATCGCCGCACGCAGTTCCGGCGTCATGACCTGCTGAAATGCCTCCTGCAAGTCGGCATATTTTTGCAACGTTTCTTCATCAAACAATTGATTTTCCCGGCTTTGCTTGATCATATCATCCAGCTGTTCGGCGGCTTTAGCCAGCTTTTCACCTGATTCCTTGACTTTTTCAATTTCTTTTTGCAGCTGATTCTTCTGCTCCCAGCTGAGACTGCGGTCTTTCAATAACTCCCGCGCGATTTCCTCTAATACATCCCGGGATTGTTCCAAATTTTGGAGGATTTCCTCACCTTCGGCAGCAACCAGATCGCGCTCTTCATTGACCTGCGCAAACAGGTCATTCAGCGATGGAAAGCGCGCCTGTAATGAGCGCGAACTTGCCGGTTTCGGACCATTGATTAGATCATTATCATAGACCTTGACCCAAAATTCAATCACGTCTTCCGGTGACAGATTTAGATTCCCGACACTCCAACTATAATACAATTCCTGCAGGGTTAAGTCCCGGTTATCCAGCGGAAAATCTATCGAATCGCGGAGAGTTTCAGCGGGGTTATAACGCTTGATTAAATGATAGCAAATCAGCGCCCGACTAAAACCAAAATCATCACTGATCCTGATCCCCAATGGTATCGCCATGCTTTCATTCAAATCAATATCAGCATCGGGCGAAATCAATTGACAGGTCGGATAGGTATCCAGCATCAGCCGAATCCGATACTTAATCGGGTTGAGGTTCAGGACTTCTTTATGATCACTGATTCTAATCCGAAACTCGTCACTTTTAATAATCTTGAAGTCTCCCCAGGCAGATTTATCATTTACATTCAAGGTCAGTTTTTCTCCCGAGTTAAAATGAATCTGAGCCTGACTGAGGCTTTTATTGGCTAAAATCCTGATATAACAGTGGCTGCCGGGAAGAGCTGCGAATTCGGTAGTATTCGACTCTTGCTCGACTGCCGGCAATTTTGTATATGCCGGATATTCGATTCTGGTTTTGACCGTCAATATTTCCGGGCGATCTGCGACAAAAATCGTATCGCTGCCGCTGGAAATCCGCCGCCAGGGCTTGAAAATTGACTTATTCTCGACAAAAGCCTCGTAAATAATCGTATTGCGTACCCCGGCTATCTGAAACGCAGCATAACCGCTGTCATTGACCGTAAGAACTTCATTCTGCCGGAATTCGGGGTAACAGGCTTCAAAATTGATCGCCGGCGGATAATTACCGGTGCATTGGAAATCAACCTTGACAGTATCGCCGCCCAAGATAGCCTGCGTCCCATACAAAGCGCGAATCGTAAAGGGCTGCGGGATGATATACTCAATTCCCGGATGGAACAGCCGGATTGCAGCCTGTTTATAAAAAGGAAAATTAAAAACTATTACGCTAATCAAACATATCATCGGCAAACCATAAATCAGACCTGACTTCCTCAATTTGTGCCAGGGGATAAGCTCCTCAAACTGATAAGGTTGAATCTCCTCTGCTACGCGGTGAATCGAGTATTCTGCCAATTCCTGTGAATAGGATTGATCGAGTGAACTTGCCAGTGTCTGCAGCTGAATTGCATTAAGCAACTTATCACCGATCCCGGGGAAATGTTTGCCAACCGCAACTGCCAAACTTTTATCAGAATAACTAACGATTTTTTTAAATCGCACCATCAGTGCTAAAATAAGTGGCATCAATAAAAACAGGCTGCCAAATCCAGTCAAGAAAAACAGCACTTCGCGCCGCACAGCAGATGCGAAAAAGCGGAATCCCTCCAGTCCGATCAGGATAAAGGCTGCAACAGCTATCAGGACCAGACTTTTTGTCAATCCATTAAGAGCGATGTACCAGCTCCACTTTTGCCTGAGTCGGTCAAGCTTAGCGGAAATAAGCAAGTAATCGGTATTGGTTGTGGGATTCATTGAATTAGCGAATAGATGATAATATTAGTGCCCATTTTTAAAGCCGCCAGATGCTTTTCGGGCGGATCGTGATGAACTTCCGGATCCTCCCAGCCGTCACCTAAATCACATTGATAAGTGTAAAACACCACCAGACGACTCTGATAAAAAATACCTAATCCCTGAGCCGGCTTGCCGTCATGTTCGTGAATCTTGGGTAATCCATTCGGAAAATCATAAAAACAGTGATAAATCGGATGATTGAACGGCAATTCCACCAGTTCGTTATTTGGAAAGACACGCTTCATTTCCCGTCGAAAAGAGAGATCCATACCATAATTATCATCGGCATGCAAAAAACCTCCCGCCTGCAGATATTTGCGCAAACGGAGAACCTCATCATCACTGAAGCGAATATTGCCATGCCCGTTCAGATAAAGATAAGGATAAGAAAATAACTGCTTATCCATAATCGAAACACGCACTTCTTCCCGGTAGACATCTAATGGAGCTGCCTCAGCCACGAAATTCAGCAGATTAGGCAAGGAACTGGGATTGCTGTACCAGTCGCCACCACCGCTATATTTTAGCCGTGCGAGAGTGAACTTGCCGTATAGGTCAGCCCCTCCAACAATTGTTGAAAGATTGAGGATAATAAATCCCAAGGATACGGTTTTTTTCAGTGCCGATTTTATAAAAAGTAGGTTCATATTTGGTTTAACCTGCTTGGCAGTAGATTGTTTCGAAGGTCGAATAACTTGACTGGCTTTACCAAGCCAAGATTAATTTAAACATATTCAATGTAATTTTTGCTTACTTTTGAATCTGATACTTTTTATTTTAAAACAATGAATTTCAGAAGAATTATAGTAGTTACCGGCCTCTTGCTCCAAGTTAAGCTCTACTCCCAATCCGTTTTCTATAAGGTTGCCGATTTTTTTCGCAGTCCAATCGAATTTCGTGATCCTTTCCGAATGACCCTGTTCGACGTGAAAGCCGGAGTACTGCTTTTTCCCAATAATGCGCTCAGTTTCGATTCAACCGAAACCACATTGAGTGGCTACGAAGTGAGTCTCAAACGAGTACTGACTAATTTAGAGATTGACCTGCTGAAGTATAACCTGCCAAATCTATTAATTCGTCAGAACTTCGTGGATTTTCAAACCGGACTGGGATTCAAATACAGCTACTCGATGTATCGGCAGAGCTTGCCCAATCAATGGCCGCAGAATCCGCCAGGTTACGATTATCAGCTCTACTTTTCCCCCCGACTAATCGAGGGGAACCTCAATCAATCTCTCCTGTTTCAGTGGTCACCCCACCTTTACAGTTACCTGCAATTTAACTACGGCAAGGCATATATTTCGGCTTACAAAACTCGCGAGGGACCGCGCTACCTGACTCAGGAGGGAAATACCTATTCAATCGCCTTAGGAATGAAAATCTTACCACACGCCGGAGTGAAACTCAAAGAAGGTTACGGAATTGAAATCAAGTATCATTTCGCCCGTTTTGATAATTTCCCCGATCCTGATAACCTTAGCCCGATCACCAGTCTTGACTTTAGTAGCTTAGCAATCTCACTGACTTTTAACGCGCCTTAGGAATGAAAATCTTACCACACGCCGGAGTGAAACTCAAAGAAGGTTACGGAATTGAAATCAAGTACTATTTCGCCCGCTTTGATAATTTCCCCGATCCTGATAATCTTAGCCCGATCACCAATCTTGACTTTAGTAGCTTAGCAATCTCACTGACTTTTAACGGCATTACGGGTGGCAATTCGACTCATGGCGATGTCGCCAAATCCTTATATCGGAAAGGTGATTTCATTGCGGCAAAAGCCAACTTCGAGAGTTATAATCAGGAATATCCCAAACATCCCAGAAAATTCAAAGCCGAATGGTTAATTGCCCGCTCGGCGGCACAAATACCTTATCAGGAAGTAAACTTAGCAAAAGAGTTCATCGCGGCTGAAGATTTCTCCAAAGCCGCCCAGTATCTCAATTCGGCTGCGCAAGCAGGATACCCCGAACTGACCGATTCAATTAATCAAAATTATGCCAAAATCACGCAATGGTTTATTGCTACCATGGATTCGTTATTGCAAAATAATCTGGTAGATCAGGCGGAACAGATGCTAATTAATATCAGCACATTAAATCTACCAAATAGTATGAGTCTATGCGATCAGTATTGGAGTGAAATCTTTTTTCATCGGGGCGCTATCTTCACAGAATATAGAAACTGGGAGAAAGCACTCTATTTTTTTGATCAGGCACTGCAGAAAAATCCGGCAATCAGCGAGCGAGTTAATCCTTGGACTCTGAAGATTGCCGCCGGTTATATTGAAGACGCTAATCTATCGGTAGACCAAAAAAACGTGACTTTTGCCTTGGAATCACTCCGCAAAGCCACCGCGCTCCGCCCCGAAATTTCATCAGTTACCAATGAACCAATTGAAACTCTCGAACAGGGTATTGCTTATCTGCGCGAACAAGCAGCCCTGGAGAAATTAAAAGCCTCCATTGACGCAACCCGCAGCCCCACCAAACCTGCCGGTTTTACCTTGCAAATCGGAATGACTCAGGAAGAAATCAGACGCGTTCTGGGTGAACCTTTTTATCAAAAAAAACTGGACACAATCAGTAACCAGCATTATGAGCTCTGGATTTATCAATTGGACAAAACCGGCGACACTCACCTCTATTTTCGCAACCAGATTTTATCGAAAGTTGAAAAGTTATAGCCAAAATTTAATTTTCACCAAAGCGAGTAGAATTGTGTTGAATACTTTTTATACTGATGGTGCTTGCTCCGGAAATCCCGGACCGGGAGGTTGGGCAGTCATCTGGTTAATTGACAATAAACTCCATCGGAAATGGGGCGGTTTTACAGCTCAAACTACGAACAACCGGATGGAATTAACGGCGGTCATCGAAGCTCTTAAATTAATCAAACCGGGTGAAGCTGCCACCATTTACACCGACAGCGAATATGTCCGCAAAGGCATAACCGAATGGTTATCTAACTGGAAACTAAAAAATTGGAAAACAGCCAATAAAAAACCGGTTAAGAACCAGGACCTCTGGTCACTCTTGGATACACTAAATCATCTTAACATCGAGTGGCGCTATGTGACCGGACATACCGGTAATCCTTTCAACGAAGAATGTGACCGCATTGCACGTAATTTCATCAAGACTCGAATTCCCTGGCAAAATGTCGAGTAGGATTCAAACTAAATTAATATTTCAAAAATTGGTTTCAGATTAGAATTGTAATTTCTATTCTATTAAACTAAATCGATATGTATAATTAAGATAATTGTTGTATTTCAATTATTTCTTCTATGCTAATCTGAGAGAATTGCCTTCTGCAGTATCATCTGACTATCGGAATAGAAATTGATGTCAGTATTAACTAAAATAGAGGGTGGAATATTCTGAACTTCTTTCAGATTTTCCATCGGTGCCAGAACTAATTTTGCACCATTTTCAGATAAAATTGCTAGTTTATCCTTAAAAATATCCGCTTGACGAATTGCCCCGCTAATACTGATATCACCTAAAACAGCCAAACCAGGCTTTAGAGATCTTTTATAAATAGCAGATAATATTCCAAGATAAATGGCTGCTCCAATCTCATTTCCAATACCACCACCAAGTAGCCTTAATATCTGGATCGAGAGATCATGATTACTTAAAGAATGTTCTTGGCTAAGAATCCGTTTTTCGTTTGCCTTAATAAAATGATATACATTCTTGATATTATCACGAATCTCAATTTTACTAGAGCCACTAATATTTAATTTTCCACCACCCTTCGTAATGCTGACCTCAATTCTTAATAATGATAATCCATCCTGGCTATGCGAAGCAGTATAGCAAATTCCTGGTTGCAACGGAGTGTTTTCTATTAGACTAGATCCTCTTTCTTCTGGCAGTAGAACATATTTTTCCTCTTGTGTCCCGAGATCAATATAAGAAAAATTAGTATCCCAAAATTCCATTCCACCAATTCGTTTTAACTGCTCCTTTACCCTGCGTCGCATTTCAATAGCAATCTCAAGGTACTCTTTTATTTCGTCTTTACTGACATTTCCATCGGGATGAATCAGTTTCACAAATCCCGATACAGTTTTCCTAACGGCTTTCGTATCTCTTTGTTTTAACTGCGAGCCAAGAGAAAAATATTTATCGCTAATATCTGAGTATGAATTTTTACGCAATTGTTTTAATAGCTCAGAAAAATAGTCCGTGCTGAATCCAAAATTATTACAAAAATTGGAGGGAGCTAATTTAATTACCTCCCATCCTGGAAGATAAAAATGGATTCTGTCCAAGAATGCTGTGTCATCCCGAATAGAATCAGGTAGCGGATTAAATAAGTGGGATGTTTTTAGCAGTGTTTCTATCGGTTGATTGATATTCCCATTAAAAACCATTGAAGCACTGCCAGTTAACTCACCTCCACCACCCCTAGAAAAGGAACCAGATTCCATAAAATCTTTCATAATCTGGATACCATCGCGATCCTTAAATTTAATACCTGCGATTTCATCAAATGCTACAGCATCCCAATTTCCAACCAATCCGATCTTCTTGGTTGTATTATTGATGAATAATTGGGCAACCGTAGTCTGACCACCTGACAATAGAATCGCATATGGTGTTATTTCCTTATATACATAACTCTTACCGGTCATTCGCGGACCCAATTCGATTAGATTGAAATTTGCCTCAACAAGTGGGATAAGCCGGGAAATCAATAACATCTTTATCCGGTAATTAAAGCCATTGGAACTGGGATCCATACCAATACTGCGGATCAGCAAATCCAGCCATTCCTCTTTTGTGAATTCCTGGCGTTTTTTTCTCAAGCGCTCTATATCAAAATTGGATAGTTGAATGGGTTTAATATTGTTTACTATAAAAGGAAATGTTTTGGCTCCAATACGAATTTCGGGATCATAATTCATATCAATAATTGCCCATATACCTCCTAATAACAATTTTTCGTGCTGTATTACAGTGACATTACTGATATTTGCATTTCTAATATTTGAATTAAGTAAAGTTGCCCAATACTTATCAATCGTCGGGTCGAGATAGGCTTCAATTCTATCAATTATTGTAAAAGATGATGTCTCCTTAATTTTTGATTGAATTAATTTACTTTCTTCAGGATTTACATAATGCTCCTGAAGGATGGATTTGACATTCTTTATACCTTTTTCGATCTGTTCTTCATCGGCAGTTGAACAGGAATTAGCCATTAGATATTCCAGTACAAAAGTGGGAACATTGGCCCCAATTTTTATATCTCTAACAAGATCTTTCTTAACAACGAAGCCTCTGAAATGTTCGATGAGTTTTTTATCGAGATCATCAAGTACTATTTTCATTTTTGCCCTCCCAATCCGCCTAAATCTCTCGCCCTTACGAGCCTTACAATACATTTATCCAGCATTTCTTTGGAAACCGCATCCAGAATGTTGACGTCTACCATGTCGTTTCCTTCCAATGAAAATTCACGTCTAACTTTTTCTCCTTGAGACAGAGTAATAATATCACTTCTGGCTATTTCTTTTTTGCTTTTCTCCAATGCTATTATAACTCTTCTTTGGATATCAAACAATTCAGATTCAGCCTGTATATGAACATCGAAGTTTTCTACAGCGATAGATTTTATATCGTCTTTATTAGTAATCTTAACTTTAAGATCATACTTAGATTTATTCTCAAAAGTAATGAGGGGTACTAATAATTCCTGCGGACTAATCCCTCCATGGGCAAAGCCATAAGGCCCTTTCGTTATAAAAGGTTTAATAGATTTAGAATAATACTGATATGGGAAACCTTTGTATTGTTGATGGATTTCGATTATCCATTCCGGAAGATAGGGTGCTTTCGATTTGCTTAAAATATAGCGTTCATGCTTATCACTGTCGGGAATATTGAATTCAATTTTATCTGCCTCAGAGAGTAAACCGGTAATGACAAAACCATGATCGCTTGTCAGGTAAATCTTTTTGTAACCCAATTCAAATAATTTTAATATCTTTTGGCTTATTTTTCCAATGTATTCTGAATAGTATTTAAGGGCTCCCTGTTTTTTCTTTTCGGATAATTCGTCAATATCCGCCGTATAAATAATGGATATATCTTGGGGTACATGGTTTGTTGCAATGCTATCCAAATCCAGATATTCTACCGAATATTTTCTGCTATCAAAGCACCTATGCCGAGCATATCTGGTTGGTAAAATCTCCTTTGATCCAAACAGTGTGCTCATGTTATGATCGGTGTCAGAGGGATAATTGGTCCTGATCACCTGAATATTTTTATCAGTATCCTTGGGAATGCTATTGGTTATTTCCATTGCGACTTCATACGCAATAGCATCACCAATTATTATTGCAGCTGGCGTTACTTTTTCATCAATAATCTGCGTTATTAGATTTGTCTGATTTTCTGCATACTCTGCACTGAAGTATTCAAACCATTTATCCAGGAACGCCATAAGCATCTTTTCATAATACTCCTGAAGCGGTTGAATTACATCTTTCTCGGAGAGAAATTCAGTATACAAATGCCGCATAGCAGTATCTGTCTTATAAAACATATCAGTATAATACGAAATAGCACCCGTAAGATTTGTAATCTGTTCAATTCCTTGGGAATCTAAGTTTAAAAGTTCATGAATATCGTACCAACAAACAGTCTTACCGAATCCTTGTTCACAGGCTATAGCCCGCTGATTAATCTTGGGAAGTTTTCTATTTATCCAACTTCTGTCATATAGGTGTTCAATAATATCATCCAGCCATTTTTTATCAATACCTGCAAACGGATGTTTTGCCGGCATCTGCCAGGGGTCAAAATCCTCTGGTAATGAATAGTTATTCAAATAATCATCCAGGACCTTTCTATATCGAACGGAATCTATCCAACGTTTGTAAATCTTATCCAGAAATGAATCATTCTTTGAATAGATCAGATTATCAAACACACATCGAGTAAACTCAATAGCGATTGTTTTGGGCGGTTTATACTCAAGAGAATGCTCACAGAACTGTTCTAAAAATGATAAAAACAGGGTGTTTTCTTCAGAACTCTGATTATTCATAGTTCCTTCAGGTTCAACCAGAAATTGTAACAGATCTTCCGGCATAAAAATACCGGTTCCCCCCGTAGCTTTCACTCGGTCCCAGAAGTCTTTTTGCTTGCCTATACTTAATTTACCGATGCCAATGATTTCGGTATTATCAGCCTGTAAAATGAAGTTAAAATTCTCATTTACTTTTTCGTTAATATAACGATGCAGAAATGGAATATGCAGACAGCCGCCGGTCGCGCAATATTCTCGGATAAAGGTCAAATCATCCATTTTCCGAGTGGTATAGACAATTACCCGATCGTTAGGGTGGTTCTTTTCAATGGTATATTTGATCTCCAGTTCATCAAATTCAGTGTGAACGTCGAACACTTTCCAGGATTTATTTTTCTTCAGCAGATCAATCAAAAACCCGCAGCGTTTGGCTGGATCTACAATCACAAGCCGTTCATTGTTCTTTAGCCCTTGTTCGATATCTTTTAAAAACCACTTATCAAGCATTTCAATTCTACCTTTTCAATTAGGTAATCATTCCTTTCAATTAGGTAATAACTAGCTACTTGTTACCCAATTAGCTGCCATTGTTACCTAATTAGCTGCCGTTATCACCTAGCTTTCTCCAGCGGGCATAACGTCCGCGGCTAATGTTTTCAATTTGTTTGTCTTCTTTCATCTGTTTTAAAATATGTCTGATCATATCGATACTGACCATGGGACAGATTTCCTGAATATCAGAAACCGTGAAGTCACCTATATAGGAGTCAATGGCATTTTTCACCATCTCTGTTTTACTGCCCCGCCCGCTGACTATAATATCCGCACGACGTTCGAATTCATCATAAGCCGCCAGTAAAACAGAGCAATTGTATTCGATCCAGGGAATCACTTCATGTTGTCCCGCATGCCAATTCATTGAACAGGTTTTCAAAATATCATAGTATGATTCCTTGGTCTTTTCGATGACTCGTTCAATACTGATGTAGCGTCCGACTTCGTAGCCCTGGTGATAAAGCATGAGCAGTGTTAGTAACCGTGAAGTTCTGCCGTTGCCATCATCAAAGGGATGAATGCACAAAAAATCAAGGGTATATAATGGCATCAGAATCAGGGGATCAATTACCTGCTTTTGTAATTCCTCATTGTAGCGCCGATGTAATGTAGACATAAATTCACTTACCCGGGCTGGTTCAACCGGTTCAAAGCGTACCTGCCGTGCCCCGTCGGGAAATATTTCCACGATCTGGTTTTGCATTGTCTTCCACTGCCCACCGGGAACGCCAGTATATTTCAGCATATCCCGATGAAACTGGAGTACAATGTTTTCATTAAATGGAATATTCTCTGCCGAACTGTGGATAGTATTCAGCACATCCCGGTAACCGGCAATTTCCGCTTCGGAACGATTTTGTGGCTGGGTTTTTTCAGCCATCAGTTCTTTCACACGCTGAGGTTCGGCGGTAATATTTTCCAATCGGTTGGATGATTCCGTGCTCTGGATCAGTGCTACCTGGCGCATATTTTCGAGTACTTCCGGCGCCTGCTTTTTAAAAAGATCCTGTTTGCCTTTGTATTCACCCAGGCGACGGATCATCCGTACCAGTTCATTGGAGAGGGTAATATTAGTTAATTGTTCAGGTGCAAATGATTTCATGTTTTACCAATCCGCATTTAGATATTTATTCAATTCCTTAGGTTCTTTCAGCACTTTGACTTTTAACAATCCGGCTTTCTGTAGGGGAGCGATATTCTTGCCAACGCCATCGTCAAGTATTGGATTATACCCGTCAACCAGAATCTTATCAATCTTCTTCTGAAACTCGTCAATCTCCTGAATCTGGTGCTGCAGGATGTCTTTCTCCCGCTGGGCTGACAGGGAAGTATTATTGCTGATGTCAATCAGGCGGTTCTTCAAAGCGGCTTTGCGCTTTTCGCTGTAGATCGAGCGCAGGCGCGATAATTTGTCCAGGCTCCACTTGTAGATTAGTGTATAGACCTCAATCCCGCGATATTCACCACTGGTCAGATGCCAGATAAAGGGCGTCTTGGGCAGGTACATGAACAGATTTAATCGGTCGGACAATTCCTTAAAGAAATACTTTTCCAGATACTGGTCAATCTCACAACCGAGGATTTCACGGAACTCACCGATCTGGGTATTGCTGAAGCCCTTTTCGATCAACTTATCATAGAGACGGCTCTGGAGGGTCTTCTCACCAGAGAATTCCACCAGCGGTGCAATGCCGTCATCATCTTCAGAGAGAATCTCGCGGATCAGGTCGGCAAAGAGTTCCATGGCAATCTGACGACTGCGCTGGGGCGGCAGAATCCGGGCTTCGCGGAACAGATACCAGACTGTGATCGGATTCTGCTGATGGGTAATGCAGAACTCCTCCAGATCGTTATTCTTCTGCCATATCGTAGGGAACGCCTCAATAAGCTTTTTACGCTCCTGGTCAGTCAATTTGGAAACCGGTAGATTCCTGATATATTCTTTGATATCATCAGACAGTGGAAACTCAAAATCCGGATTCTGGTACTCCGGTGCATTCAGCCAGGCTTCCCGGGCTTCCGGTAAAACAGGCAGGGAACCAACCGGATGCCCCTCCTTCGCCAAAACCATTGCCTTGTCAGATTCATTGAGTTCATAAACCTCAAAAATAATCTCATTAATAATGGCTTCATTGATTAGGACTTGGGATAAGAGTAGATTTTCATATGAATAATAATTCAATATTGAATTCTTTATACCGTCACTTGCTAGAAACCGAGTTATTGGGTTTTGGAAATAGTCTTGTTCGATAATAGAATATTGAGATAGATGTTTTTTTACTTTAATACAACGATTTGTTCTATTTTGAATGTTACTCTCTTGTTCTTTTATGGGTTTAATGAATGGAATTCTTTTTAAATCACCGACTTCAATTGTAACAGTAGCATTTAAACTATCAGATATATAGAAAACAAGTTTACTGTTTAATAAACCAAGTAAATAATAAATGTTTTTATAAATATTACTAAAAACACCTCCCGCAGCACCTTCAGTTATTGAATTTTCAGGTAAATATCTAAAAGATATACCTTTAGATCCACTTAAAGATGCTGTAATGCCTTCCTGAAAATAATATCTTTCATTTTGAGGTCGTGATCTTTGTTTCCCTTGATCGTTTACTAAATCTTTAATTTCTTGCCCCTCATTTTCCCAATTAACATAAGTCCACAAATTCCCATACCATTTATTATATGGGCCACCTTTGGCAAAGATATACCATTTTGCATCATTCTTATTTTTTTTTTCCCATAAATACCTAACAAATTGCTCGTTTTTCCCTGTCGTCAAACCCTTACAAACAACGGCAACGTTGCCTAATTGTTCTTCTTTAAACTTCTCCCTGAACTCATCGGAGATCCAGTAAATAAAAGGCCAACCGTCGATAATCTTGAGTTTGGACTGGTCGAGGAGATAGTTGTGTTTATTGGGTCGGTTTAGAGTATAATCATTTAACGCTTCTAAACAAAAATCCCTCTTAAATTTTTCTTGCGGAGTCCGCGTATATTGATCCAATGAGATGAATAATGTTTTGTTTTCAGTAATTACTTCTTTCTCTAAAATGTAAAATGCCGGATCAACCATTATAACGCCAAAAAGATTACTAAGTCCATATTCGACAAATAGATTAATATGCAGTTTATCAATAATAAATCTGCGAACCTCTTCGAAGGTTTTGATGTACATAAATGTCATTGGATGGATTAGTGCCAGTTTACCGTTCAATTCCGTTAGATCATTACACACTTTAATAAAACAGGCATATAAATTTGAATAAAAGCTATACGGCTTTTTATAGTTCTTTTGGATAAAATCTTTTAAATCCGGGCCGTAGTTACCGCTGTCAGTATATGGTGGATTGGCGACAGCGACATCATACTTCTGTGCCATGATCTCCAGGAAAGAGAAAGCCTCCACGGTCTTAGACTTCAGGAATGTGCGGGCCTTGCCATTGCTGAATTTCTCCACTGCGGCTTTCAGCTGATCAAATAGTTTCGGTTTATAGTCCTCGTAGAGTTTGACCATCGGTTCTCTGAGGAGAGGCAGGTCTTCAGTGGTTATTTTGACAATATCCACATTGACTTTATCGCCAATATTCAGCAGTGATCCGAAGCGATGTGCCTGGCGCAGGTCATTCCAGATATCTTCAATCAGATGAACGACTTTTTTATCGAGGTAGATGTTTTCCTCAAAGAAATCCCGCACTTCGTTATATTCCGGCAAATAGAAATCGGTAGACACGATATTGAAATGATCAATATGAATAACAGGATTATTGCGTCGGGCTTTGATAAAGAGTCCCAGCTGAGCGATCTGCACCGCGCGGTCATCGAGGTCCACGCCGTACAGATTATTTTCGATGATTAGCTTTGGAATTTCCGCTTCATCATAGCCTTGTTCTTTATACATTTCATAAAAAAGATCATAAGCATAGAGCAGGAAATTACCGCTGCCACAGGCGGGATCGATGATTTTAATCTGCTCGATCGGTTTGACATCCCGAACCCGCTCATGAGGTGCGTTGGCGACTTTGATTTTATTACGAAATCCGCTTTCGGGATACATTTCCAGCAGTAGTTTGCCCAGCGAATTATTGATTAAAAATTCCACCACCCAGCGGGGTGTATAGACCTGGGAGTTCAGCGAAACCTTATGCCATTCGATCTTGGCACCGCTTTCCTTGAAGGTTCTAAGGCGAGCTTTATTATAGGATTCATAGAGCCAGCCCATAATATCGTCGGATTGCCACTGTCTTTTCTCGATCTGATTGAATTCCAGGATGATTTCTTCCAGATCGTGGACATCAGGCAGAAGACTGTACGGGTAGGTTGGCGAATAGAGGTGGATTTCACTGCCAATCTGTTCAAATTCGGATTGTACATATTCCCGCAAGCCGTCCCGGGGTGATGATTGATGCTCCGGATGCTGTTCCAGCCAGAGATGATGCCCAAAGGAGCGGTTGCCGTCATCGCGGTTGAAAACCGGGTGATAGAGATCGGTGGCTTCCATCACCTTCAAGCCGGCAATCCGATTAAACAGCGTAAAAGTAAGTTCATCTAGTAACTTCTCACGGGCATTGGCATAAGTGACTGTTTCGCCAATCAGATTATTAAGGATATCTTCGAATCGCCGGCGATCTGGTAGAAATTCGGTTGGGATATTTTCAATTTCTGTTTTACTGTATGTATTCAGTCCGAGTTGTGCCAATCGTTTGTCGAACGCTGTTTCGATTTTACCGTGGATGCGATTGACAGCTTCTTCGATTTTCATGCCCGCTTCCTATTCAATACTGACAATATCATCTTCATCCAGACTGGCAATTTCATCAGTAGTGTTTTTAAGCCAGGCTCGAAATTGCCCAACTTTATACTCCCTGCGTTCAAATTTAATGGATTTCTTTTTCGGAATACGCCCGGCGGTTTCTTTTTCCGGATATTGAATGTTGTATTTCTGTTGTTCGATGTTCTTCTTGCGTAATTCAATCGTTTCGTTGGCAGAGATGATCTCGTTCAGAGCAAAATGGCAATTTTCACAGCTGACATCCCGATCAATTGAGAAATTGAGACAGATATGTTTTTCGGTATAATCGGAATGACTTTCCAATTCTTTTAGCAAATCCCGGTTCAATAATTCACCGGCTTTAATTGCTTCAGCCTGAATGACTGTTATCAAATCTTTCAGATCCTGGTGATTGGCAGTCATCGCCTGGTGAGCCGTTTTCATCAGGTTGTGATATTCATCCTTAATTTTCTGATTTATCTGTTCAAGACTTTTGAAGTTGTCCATAACAGAATCAGACAATTTCTTTTTGTAGTCCTCGTGGTATTGATAGGCGGGATTTTCAGAATATTTTGTTCCCAGTTTATCCAGTTCTTTAATAATACTTTCGATAGTCTGGGTGAACTCCCGAACTCTGGTCAGATTATTTTCACTGAACCGGATGATGTTTTCAAAATGCTTTACGCTATTTTTTATATCTGTTTTATTGGCGATAAATTCTTCCGCTTTGGGTTTACAATTCGAATCGGTAATCTTTATCTTAAACGCTTGAAGTGGTTTGAAATAAGAATCAATATCACCAAAATACCGATCGAAATCCTGAATCAGTTTCCGGTCACCATCCATTTTTTGAATGTAGTAATTGGCTAATTCGGCAATAATACCAACCAGTTCGATATCCGGAGAATTATACTGAAATTCACGGCTAAGAACTTTAGCCGCTTTGAGCTCTTTAAGCGTGTCAACTAACTCCTTTTTCTGTTGATAGGATAGGACATCGGAAATGGCTTTGAAACTTGCCTTTTTAAAAGTGTGGGAGTTTAATAGCGTGTTCTGAGCTTCTTGTTCGCGATAATTGTAATAGGTCACATTATTATTTTTAATGGCTAAACGCCCCACCCGAAAAAGAACTGCTAATACAACATTTAAGGTACCATAAGAATAGCCATAGGGCGGCTCTGAGAAACGACGTTCTAATTCAGCACCATCAACAAATACAGTGGAAATCTGGGATACAATTTTCTGAACTACTTTAAGGTTTTCACCTATAAAATTACCATCCGAATCGAAGAATTTGAAGTCTGCACCTTCGAAGTAGTATTGGAGATTAGAGGGATTGGTTTCTTTTAAAATACTTTTTGTTCTTTCATCAGATAATTGATCTGAAAGGCGCTCAGTATAGGTATTTTTAATAATTCTGGTTTGGATATCTTTAATAGTTTGAGAAAAATCGCTCTCGTTTAATCTATGTTCTTCAAAATAATAGATCAAAGTACCATTGAGATAAGATTTTTCAAGTAACTGGGCGAGTGTTTTCAAACGGCTTTCACGATTGGCTGAAAAATCCTTCAGTACATCTCTTATTTCGGAGTCGGTCTCGTGCTGATAATCTTGCTCTATTTCCTGATAGCGGATTATCTCATCGATTAATGGATCAATCTCTTTAAAACTATCTAATTGCGGAATAATTGTCGCAATATTGGTCTTTCCATGAGATTCTGATCTCATCCGCTCAATGAAATTATCTGACTTTGCTTCTTCAACATTATAGTGAATTGCCAGTTGAAATTGAAGATGTCTACTTGGAGCGCTTAGAATGTCTTCTCCCTGATCGGACTTGATATGATAACGGTACGGAATACTATCACAGCTTGTACTTGATAAAGTATTAATAAAAGACAAGGATTTTAAATATTCAATAAAACGCCTTTTCTTGGTATGAAATTCTACCGTCTTTTCACGCATCTTTTTCACAAGACCCTGTTCCAAATCCGTGGCAACCTTATAGATACCATTCTTTTCAATCAACAGATTGGCTTCAGTCAGTATGTTAAGGGCATCACGAACCAGCTCCAGTGTTTTATAGTATTTTGATATATCATTGAGATACAGGCGTGTGATATTCTCAGGTGTGATATTGACCTTACCGGATTCTTCAAGCAGATATATGATTTTTAAAAGTTTTGAACCGTTGATCGCAGATTTGACATTCTCTAAAACCGATTCCGCATTGACAAACTTTCGCTCCAGTTCGCCTTCAAGAGTTTTCTTACCGCCATCCACCAGGTTTTCCCCGGAAACAAACTCAAAAACAGGTCGATTAACAATTGTTTTCAGGATCTCATGGGTCGCTGTAATCATACCGCGTTCAGTTCCGCCGGTTCTTGATTTCTGATAAACTGAAAACAGGAAATCCTGAAGCAAAATAAATTGATACTTATGGAAAGGATAGTAGGTTTTAAATGCCTCTAACGTTTCGGTCTTTGCCGGAAAGTGCGTACTGACGTTCGTGGTCTCGGTGATTTGCCCGCTGTTATCAGCGTAAAATTCCGCTAGTTTGCCATCAGCTGAAGACTCTTTTATTAACAGCCGTTTTTGAATAACAGTATCCACTTCTTCTGATGACAAATGGTATTTCGTCCGGAAGCGATCTGCGACTTTATTTAAATGGGTTCGGCTGATCTGGGCTTTGGTGATCACCTCATCCAGTTTTTCCTGAGCAATCGCAATTGTCCAGACCAACCCATAGGGCAGGCTTGAGAGACTCTCGCTGATGGCTTCCAATTCCAGTAGATCAATCTTTTTCAGATCGACTGCCTCACTGACCTCGTCAATTATAAACACAAGTCTTGTGTCGGGATTGGCATCCAGATAGCGGGATATTTCCTCTTTTAGACTCTGAGAATCAAAATCGTTCCTGCGCTGTGTTAATTGCTGAAACAACTCATCAAGTTGCTCCTTCGACATCATCGATTCCGTAAGCGCTTTCTTCATGAGCGACGTACGATCGTGCTGACTTCGGCGGGCTTCAAGCCAGTTTTTACCGGTGATTCTTTTAAACTCACTTAAGAAATTATCATATATCCCTGATAAAGATAGATCGTATTCAAGATACCCGTAATTATCATCCAGAAAATTGAGTGAAGTAAGAAAGTTTTCGAATAATACCCAGGCAAAACCGGTATTTGTGGCTTGTTTGGCAATATCAAACATGATTGTCTTTGTTGTATAAGAAACAAGCCCCCTGATTTCATTTTCGAATATGCTCTGGTTAGGCAATCCATCCAGACGCTGAATATAGCGATCACGAAACGGCGTGCCATTTATGATTCTATTCTCCAATAGATAACCGAGCATCTTACCAAAATAGGATTTTCCCGATCCGTAAAAACCGGAAATCCAAATCCCCGTTTCCCTGACGTGACTTTTATATAAATTGATGAAATTGCTTGTATTAGAAGCAATCTTTTGAGTAACGATATAATTTTCGATCTCTTCCTGAATATGACTTTCGCTGGTGTCCTGAAGATCAATAACGTCTTTAATTTCCTCTGAAAAGTTAACCGAGAGCAGTTCTTTAATTTTCATATTGAAATCCCCTCAGAATTCAATTAATAATAATTGCACGGTAATCCGATGCCCGTTTAAAATCCAAAAACATCAATTTGTTGTCTTTATCCAAAGTTGCTGGATATAAGAGTATTATCGGTCTTATTGACTGACGAACGATCTCTGAGTCAATTATATTAATGTTTTCAATGCCAGTTCCAAACATTGCACCGGTTCGGATCAGAACGGGCATTTGATCTTTCGATTGCGCACTTTTGATTTCATTGAGGATCACTTTCTCAAAATCACAGTCAAGGTGTTGTGATTTAAATTGTTTAATAATTTCGCCAGTATCATCATAGTACTCTTTCATTCGGTCTTTACCAATATTATCGATATATTGGACAAACAGTTTTGAAATATCAATGAGATATGAATTCGGGTATTCATTTCGAAAGCGTTGAATATAAATCGATTCTTCTGATGGTGGATAGACTAAAAGGATTGAATGACCGCCGTGAGCATCAATTTTTATTGATGTTCTGTCCCTGTTTTCTAAGATAATTTGCAGTTCGTTAAATTTTTGATCGATAGTGCTGGTTAATTGCATTGACAATTTCCTTATACGAATATTTCATATCAAAACGCAAATCGTAGCCAAGAGATGTGATCCCAAAAATACCTGTTTTTGCAATATCTTTAATCCTTTTCACAAAAGTATCTTTATCCATAAAAAGTAAGGGAAAATAAGGAGTTTTCAAGAAATTAACTGTTTCTATATCCACAGCCTTTATCAGGTATACAAAATACACCAATGTGGGATCATTCCAGTAGATCGGTCTGATTTTCTTGATTAGTTTACCCTCAAGAAAGCCTAACTTTCTGAGGAGGGTCAAGTATTTTGAGGCAAGTAACTGAATTGTGGAGTCCGACCATTTTGATACAGTTGGTTGGGATGATCTAAGATAGATAAGGTGTTCTAAAAAATTATCTGGTAAAATAATTTCTCTTCCGCTATCATACATTTTAATAAAAATATTTATTGTCAATTCAGAAAATAATCTATCATTTATCGCTAAATGAAAAAATAACACCCCTTCTGTTGAAATTATTTTTTCATTTTCTTTAAATGCCGATAAAAACAGCTGTTGATGGTCATCGTTTTTAAACTTAAGGAAACATTTATCAATACTTGCAATAAACCGTTCGAAAGCTTTATCGGTACGGATACCATAGCGATTAGGAGTAATATCTGAGAAGCGCACGTGTTTAGGTTCGAGTGCACGCAGCTTTGTTACATCCTCAATCAACCGAAAATCAGAGATGCCGGCAATGATATTTAAATCTGTAGAATACATGCTCATTCAAACCGAAATTTAATTACAACTCACTTAAAAGACCAGATTATCAATTATTTTAAAGATTTATATTCAACTCTGGAAGTAATTACTCACTTACTATTAGCATCCGGACGATTCCGTACTGTAACATTGTTGAAGACCGATATGAGTTTTGCCGGGCAGGAAGCCTGAATCTGACATTTTCAGCCTTTTCCAACCAGCGGTTTTTACTAACAAGAATAGACCAGAATAAACCACATCATAGCGACATCCTTAATGAATATACGGAATTTGAAATCAATAAAACTCGTTTGCCTAAGCATGTATTTTTAATTTTAAAATAGTTATAATCCGCAACCTCGGGCTTAAAAATGCACATTTTGTACTTAATTTTGGATACTAGCAAACCCCGGATTTTTATATTTACAGAAGAAGGGGGACTGATAATTTCTATCAAAAAAATTACACCAGAGTCACAAATTTCGCAACAATGGTTTTCGGACCGCAACTGCGGAAGTTAATTTTCAATCGTGCCTGCGGACCCAAGCCGCTGATTTCGATTACCTTGCCAATCCCAAAGATTTTATGGGCGACATTCATTCCCAGTTGAATAGCGCAATTTGCCGAATGCTGCGGTGGCTCACCAAATTCGTCCACGACAGTTGCCTTTCTTGGGCGTACAGTGCGGCGTCTACCGGTGATGATCCCTTCCTTGAAAGTGCTGACTTCAAGTAATTCAGCCGGAATCTCACGCAGAAAAATCGAATCAGGCATATACTGGATTTGCCCCGTCCGATTGCGGATCTGGGCTGATGACAGATAGATTTTCTCTTTTGCCCGGGTTAAGCCAACATAGAACAAGCGTCGCTCCTCTTCAAAGGCATTGAGCGAATCATCACGTTCCAGCGGCAATAATCCCTGATTCAAGCCGCAAATAATCACTACCGTAAATTCCAATCCCTTGGCACTATGGAGTGTCATCAGCGAGACCGCGTTTTTCTGATCCTGCCAGGTGTCAATTTCGGTTATGAGTGAGACTTTCTCTAAATAGGACTCCAGCGTAGGTTGATCTTCCGTCTGGCAAAATTCCGAGATGTCATTCAGCAATTCATTGATATTGGCGAGGCGCTGGAAAGCCTCTTCCCCGCCTAATTCTTTGTAATAACTCCGAAGTCCCAAATTATCAATTAAAACCCGGGTCCACTCCTCAAGCGCAAGAGTCTGGCGCAGTTCTTTAACCTGGTTAATCATTTCGGAGAATGCTTTAATGGCCTTTTTCGAACGCGGCGAAAATTCGAGAAAATCGAGATAAGCTAAAGCTTCCATTAGCGAGATTCCCCGCTTTTGGGCAAAATTTTCGAGTTCAGTCAGGATCTGCTTGCCGATTCCACGGGGAGGAAAACCAATAATGCGCTTCAGGCTAATATCGTCCTTGGGATTGGTTATAATGTTAAAATAAGCCAGGATATCCCGGATTTCTTTACGCTCATAAAATTTTACGCCGCCGACAATCACATAAGGAATATTGTTGCGGCGTAGGATTTCCTCCAGAATCCGGCTTTGAGCATTGGTACGATACAGAATTACAAAATCCTTGAATTTGCGTTTTTTCCGCAAAATCTCTTGCTGGATACAAGCCGCTATTCGGGCGGCTTCATCATACTCGTTTTGAGCCTCGAGTTTGACCAGCAGTTCCCCATCGCTTTTCTGCGACCAGAG
>Ga0208828_1000346_pt1 | contig 21138 bp, 20 predicted proteins | sample Kivu_160m_FD_185487 | JGI IMG/M metagenome (GOLD analysis project Ga0208828, IMG submission 185487) | Freshwater microbial communities from Lake Kivu, Western Province, Rwanda to study Microbial Dark Matter (Phase II) - Kivu_160m (SPAdes)... | ecosystem: Environmental > Aquatic > Freshwater >... | reverse complement strand
GTGCGAATTGGTGTAAAGAATCGCCTTACCCTGAATTCTTGCCAGAGTAATAGGAATGATGGTAACAATCTGCAAACCGGCACTGACTAACATGAGCTGGATTAAATTGACATATTTTGTACTGTGAAACAGAAATTGAGTAAATGCCTTAGCCCATGGTATAAATCCCATGAACATTAATCCTATTAAAAAGATCGAAAATGTCAAAGTCGTCAAGAAAATCGTCTTCTGACGATCACGATAATCAGGATCCCAATACCAGCGAATAAGTGGTAGATGCAGCGCCAGACTGAAAATCTGAATAAGCACTTGGGTCGTCACCTCTAATATTCCTAAAATTCCATACTCAGCCGGTGACAGATGCGTAAGGTATACCGGTAAAAGGATGAATCCCGAAATACGTAGAACTATATTTCCTAAGCTATAAATTAAAGTGTCTTTAATACTGGTTTTAATTAAATCGATCATTGATGTTCTGGGACAAATTTATTCTTATTTTTAGACGAAGCCGAGCCAAAAGGTGCGAGCCACTCCAGATTCAGGTGAAAATAGGACATTAGTACGCCTAGTAAGGCTTTAATCCGCCAAACAGGTAGTAGTGCTGGCCATTTTTTGCATGATTCCCGATAATACTGTCGGGCTGTTTTCCAGTCTCTTACCATTAGCTTATATCGTCCACCCCGGATCAGGATGATTGTCAGCATCTTTTCCCAGTAATGCTGCAATTCGGAAGGCAATATATTAACATTGCTTGCAATTTGGACTGGTAATGAATTTAATGTATTTAATAAAACAGGAATCATTATTTTTGTCAATGGTACAATTTGTTGCCTGGTTAATTGAGAGGCATGCCGACGCCAGGTGGTTAGTGGTTTCGGAATAAAATGGAACGATCCAACCGTAGCGATTTTTAGCCAGGTGGGATAATCTACAGTTTGTAGTCCCGGGACTGATAAAAAACCACCTATCTGATGCATTGTCTGCATGCGCACTGAGGTTCCCTGCGCGGGAATATAACATTGCTTCAACAGAAGATTATAGGCTTTTCCGAGAGGAATATTATTTAGGACAGCAAGATCTTCTGGATTAGTCGGAATCCTTGGGGAAGTCCAGGTATAGCCCTTCTCTTCGACCTGCACCTGGCAAAAGGATAAAACTACTTCTGGATCCTGAAAAGATTCATAATGGCTGGCAAGTAACTCTGGAGTGCAATAATCATCACCTTCTAAGATTGTGATAACTTCACCGGTCGCCAGGCTAAGCAATTTATTGTAATTAAATGCCAGATTAATTGAGCCTTGGTTTCTTTGATAATAATATTTAATCCTCTTATCTGCCAAATACTGCTTAACTACCTCTCTGGTTTGGTCATCGGATCCATCATCCAATATGACTAATTCCCAATTGGAATAGGTCTGTTTCAGCACGGATTCGATACATTGGGCGATAAAAGGTGCATGATTGTAAGTTAGGCTGAGTACCGAAAATTTCATTGGAGTTAGTCGTAGTTTTTTGAAGGTATTAGTGTTTGGATAGAATATTGTTGAGTAAGGTTCATAGTGTTAGTTTATTTCACCGGGATTATTTATTCTTTGGGCTAATATTATCCACTGCACTGTAATGAACTCTTCATAGGCAGAGGGTTTAGCAATAATGAGTGAAAGAATTCTGGCAATTGTTTTACCCCGCCATCTTTTCCAGCGGTTGCGGGAATTGGATTGACATGATCGAATCTCAAAATTGCTTTTAGCTAATAATTCAGTGATCGTAGAGCACGTGAAAAATCGTAAGTGACCTTGATCCATTATGCCAAAAGGGGTGTAATCCCAGCGTCCTTTGCAGACCAGATCAAATAATACTCCTAAATTCCTTACATTAGGGATACTCATCAATAACATACCGTGCGGTTTGATTATCCGGGACACTTCGGACATTACTGACCACGGATCAACAGTATGTTCTAATATATCTGCCATTATTATCCAGTCAAATGATCCGGAATCTATTGTTGGCAGGATGGATTCCGCATTACCAATTAGCACCTTGGATAATCGGGTACGGGCCACTTCCGCAATTTCTGGGACTATTTCTATCCCGACATATTCTTTGGGTGAGGTGGCTTTGATAATGTCTTCACCCAACTTTCCTGAGGCACAACCGAGATCCAAAATTCGCCCGGGATTAAATGGGATTAATGCCACTAAATCTGCATTAGTATTGGAAAAGTAAGTGTAATCGGTTTTTGAGCCATGAATTTTGATAATTTCGTCATCTGGCATTTAAGATTTCCTTCACCCTTTGCATTATTTGCTCTTCCCGCTGTGACAGGGAAAAATTGAATATTGCTCTTTCTCTAATTCGTTCAGCAGATAGCTGAAAATTTTTCTGAATTTCAGTCAAGTCTATATTTTCCCAAGCATCGGGAGACACAACTACACCTACCGGTCCTGCAATTTCTGGTAAAGCTGTCTCTGAACTAATTATCGGTATGCATCCAAATAACATGGATTCTAGTAACGATCTACCGAAGGTTTCCATTCGTGAGGGTTGGCAATAGATACTTGCTTCTTGATAAAACGGGATTAGCTCCTTCATCTTGAGCGGTGGCTCCAGCTGACAATTTCGTGGCAGTGATTCGATTTTCGAACACATCCATTCTGAGAAGCCAATCCAGCGAAAATGATATTGGGGATTTCTTTGGGCGAGCTTCAGCCAGCGATCAAAACCTTTGACTAAATACCGTCTCTCGCTGTTAACCAGTCCAATCGTTAAAACTATTTTAGGATCTTTTATTAAGGTTGAACTGGGCTCTAATGCTGTTGGCTCGATACCTAAATATATCACTCGAGAGTTGAGTCGTCTATCCCGTTGATAAAGTTTACGTTTTGTAAAGTGACTCTGGCACCAAATGTCAGTTGCCAGATGGAAAGTCAGTTTGACTGCCAGACGCCGTTGCCAGTGAATCCAGGCACCCCAATCAATTTCCGGCATAGCAATAACATCAAAACCACCCGCAATTGCAATAAATGGTTTTCTCAATGTTCGGGCGATTATCACCGGCAAAACCGAATGATAGTCGGCGAACCAGGATACTATTAACTGACATCGAAGAGTCTCATAGATGCTCTTGAAAAGGACCCGGATGGTTTTTCCCAGATCTTTTCCAAAACCACTAGTGTAAATTGATTTAACCTTCCCAATTTTAGAAAAGATGTCAATATCATCCTGAACGAAGGAACCAGGAGCCGAACCAATGATTAATATTTCCAATTTTCTGCTCATTGAAATAACCCCTTCGAGCCCATAAAATCATCGCGGGTGACTGATTCTTTGTTGCCGGAATTCTTAATCAAGTAATGAATAAATCTAACCAGTTGTAAAAAGGGAATCCAATGTTTCCACCACAGTAAAAAAGTTGCATAAGGAATATAGAATAGTTTCCAGATCGGGTAGAATGTTGGACTTAGCCATGTTTTCATATTTATCAGGCGATTCAAATTGTGGATATAAACTAGTGGAATAATGGAATGAGGTGAAACCTTCTTAATCGAGGTAGCAACCTTATGTTTAATTTCTGCCTCCCAGCATACAGCCATGCGACGGTTCTTCGTCTGCATCAACTTCGCAAACCAGTAATCCTCCTCGCCAAAGAAAAATTTTTCGGTAAGGAATCCTTCGACTTTTATAACCTCCGATTTTATTAATAGAGCACAGCCGGTGAGAAAAGTCCTTTCTGTAAATCCTTGATGTGGAAAACGTGAGCGCGCCTTTTTTCTCCCCGAGAAAGTGCGACCTCCCCAGAAAGTCAAATAACCGCCAATATCCCATACAAGGTCCGGTTTGTGATAATAGGTAATGACCGGAGTCCAGGCATCTATCTGGGTCTCTCGTTCGGCCATATCAAGCAAATTAATCAAAAAATCCGGCTTAACTTCTGTGTCATTATTCAACAACAAGAACCATTCAAAATTATCCACCCCTAGAAAATTCAGTCCCGCATTAAAGGCTGCCGCATAACCAAGATTTTCATGGTTTATTAGAATGTTGACAGAACTAAAATCCTTCGGCCTAAACTGCTGATAATAAGAACGATTTCGTGAGGATACTTTAAATCTTAATTCCTGCTGATCGAGGAAAGTTTTGATTTGCTCGATGCTATCATCGGAAGAGCCGTTATCAACAACTAAGATGGAAATAGGCAGCTTGTCCACTGCCTTTAGTAGGGATTCGAGACAGCAAATCGTGTCGGCTGCATTATTCCAGGTTGGAATAATAATCGCTGTTTTAATTTGATTATGAGTAATAGGAATTATTTAGCTCCATTTTAATTAATTTCACTTGTAGTAAGCATCAATTTCATCCTTTACCGATTTGAAATGACGCAATTCGATATACATCTTCTCCCAAATCGCCAGCCCCAGTACTACCCACAAGAAATTGTAATGCCAGCGCAGACGGGGATCCGGTGGATAATTCAGAATCCGCTGAATATATACGTAATTGAAGATCCCCTGTTGCTGAGTGAATTCTTTGATCAGCACCTTTTGGGCGACTATTTTTAAATCCTTATTGAATTGCTCGTATGGATTAACTGCGAAGCCCCATTTTCTCTTTTGCAGGATTTCCGGCGGTAAAAACGGCGTCATAGCTTTCCGGAAAAGATATTTGGTCTGACCATTCTTCATTTTGAGATTAGCCGGAATTGTAAAAGCGAACTCAACCAGATCTTTATCGAGAAAAGGGACCCGCAGTTCCAAGCCGTGTGCCATGGACATGCGATCTTCAGTCAGGATATAATCATTCAGCATCTTGGAATGAAATTCGACGTAAGCGATCGCATCTAACGGCGGCAAATTCCGACAAACTTCAAAGATAGGATCGAAATAATGTGAGATCGGCTCTAATTTATTTTCGAGAAACCCTGGTTGGTAAATTTGGGACGTTAATTCCCAATCAAAATCCCAGCAGTTGCGCAGGATGAGATAATATTTTTTCAGGTCTCCGACAGATAGCAGCATCTGCAAGCCGCGTCGGTATTCGTCCCATTTCAGCATGCCACTTTTTGCCTGAATATTAAAAAGTAATTTACTGAAGGGTTCGGCTACTGCACGATGACACCAGCCCGGTTGCTTCCGTAATAACCAGCGCACGGCATTTAAATATTTGTAAATATCATAGCCGATGAAAAGTTCGTCGCCGCCCAGACCACCCAGCACGACCTTCAGACTTTTTGAAACGAATTCAGACAAATGAAAGCCTTGCAGCAGGTTGATTTTCGGTTCCTCGGCATGCCAGATGGTTTCGGGAAAATGCTGTAAGGGCGCCAGCGTCAGGGCGGTGGTCGTATGTTTCGTGTTAAATTTACGAGCGATGATTGCCGCGTCATCAAATTCGTCGGTTGCCTCGTTAAATCCGAGGGTGAAGGTATTAATCGGGGCAACCTTTTCAGCTGCCATCATCGCCACTAAAGCTGATGAGTCCATGCCGCCGGAAAGGTAGACACCTAATGGCACATCGCTGATTAATTGGCGTTTCACCGCCTGCCGCAAGTGAAACTGGATACCTTCGATTGCCTCCGCTTCAGTTATCTTAAAATTCAGATTGACCGGCAACTGGTAATAGCGCTCGATTGAAATTTTATTGTCCTGATAAATCAGATAGGAGGCTGGTGGCAAACGGTAAATGCTTTGGATTAGTGTTTCATCGGTCTGATTATAACGTAAATTAATCTGACAATGCAAAGCCTGATGATTAATCGCGCGCTTCACCGCCGGATGGATGAGAATCGCTTTATACTCCGAGGCAAACAGAAACGTCGAACCATTCAACCAATAGTGCAGTGGCTTGACGCCGAAATGATCGCGTGCCAGAATCAATTGCGCATTCTTTTTATCATAGAGCGCAAAGGCGAAAATGCCATTCAATCGCTTAAAATAATCAAGACCGAATTCCTCGAAGCCGTGTAGTACGATTTCAGTGTCAGTCTTAGTATAGAATTGATGCCTGCGTTGCATTAATTCGGCGCGGAGTTCTGGGAAATTATAAACCTCGCCATTGAATACGATAGCCATCGTTCTGTCTTCGTTGTAAATCGGCTGGTCGCCGGTCTCCAGGTCAATGATCGACAGGCGGCGGTGCGCCAGACAGATATTGCCGTCCTGGAAATAGCCGGCTTTCTCCGGTCCGCGGTGCCGCAACAAATCGGCCATCTCGGTTATCAGCCGGTGATTCTCAGGGTTCGGGTCAATGATGCCGCAAATGCCACACATGGTTATATCCGGTTCATTTCTTTCAGCGCTTTATATTTAATCAAATACATTCGAAGAATGTTCGATAGGCGGTCATATTTTTCAAATTTTTCCGAATATGATAATAGTTGGTTGTGCCCAGTCAGGCGATATAACACCTTCAGTTGGGCGCTAATTAACCGCAGGTAACCGATTGTACAGGGATCGATTTTCGGATAATGCTCCATCTGACACAAATTAAACCGAACCCAGAATTCCAGGTCAAATTCGGGCAACCAGATCAGCAGACTATCCAGACCCTTCTGAAAAATCTCGCGCGCCAGGGCGCTGGCGTTGGCATCTATTTCCGGACTAACGCTTCGAATAAAATCATAAAGACCAAACAGGGTAAAGATATGTCCGTCCAGAACCATCGTCGGTTCGCTGGCCACATATTCTTCATAAAATGGTTTGCCAATATTCAAATTGGCGGCGACTCCGCCTTCTGTGATATCATACTTAAATGGTATCAGCGCCTCTGATGCTATCGATAGGTATTGCGGATTGCCGGTTAGTTGCCAGACACGTAACAGAATCGAAATCGCCCGGCTCTGCGCAAAGGCCGATTTCCACGGTTTTTTGATTCGGTATTCTGGTTTGGGAACGTCAGTCAACCAGTAAGCGCCTAACCGGTTGTCATGCTGAGCGTTTTTGACGAACCAGTCGGCAATCCGTAAGAAGTGAGCAAGTTTATCCGCGCTATTTGTGTTTAAATAGGAATGAAATAGCGCCAGACCAAATTGTCCAATGGAAATCGGGTAATAGTGTAATTTTTTTGTGGCTATATCAATGTAGGTCGTATTGAGTGGAATCCCATCCTGATCAAGATTGGTTATCAGACGATTGAGGTGTTTAAAATCCTCTTCAAAGCGAAAATAATAATAGCCGAGTTTCTCTGATTTGTTGTCTTCGTTCGGTTTAAAAGGAATAGAACCTTGCTTTAGGTCGGTAATGAGTTTCCGCAGCATGAACAACTTTTTATGCAATTTCATTGCAGCACCGGGTTAAATACATTCACTAACTTTTCGGTTAGATTACGACGCGAGTAGTTAGAGATAGCAGAAGTGCTTGGATTCGGTTTGATATTCTTCTCCCAGTTGTCAACTGCGTTTTGTAATGCAGGCGATAAATCAGTGGTATAATCGAACATCTCGCCGGTTTCGGTTTCACAGATGATTTGCGCCGCGTCGCCGTCAGTCGGACCAATACCGAGGATGGGATTGCCGGTGGCTAAATATTCGAATAATTTCCCGGTAACAATACCCTGATTATCGGGTGTGTTGGGAATTACCAGCAGTAAAATGTCGGCTTGAGCCATTGCCTTGAGAATTAGTCTGTGCTCCTGGTATGGGATTAAGTGCAATTCTACTTCTCTGGGTAATTTTTGCAACTCCGATTTAATTTGAGTGTGCAGCTCTCCGGAAAACCGGAGTGTTATCCTGGAGCGACAATATTCGGACAATTTATGCAATGCATTAATTAATGGGAGCAGTGACTGGTCTTTGCCGAGATTGCCGGAATAAACAATCGTAAAGCGCTCATTTTTCGATCGAATTGGTAGCCCTGTAAAATCTTCGGGATCATAGCCATTTGGAATCACATAGCATGGCTGAGGCGTCTTGTGCTTGAAGAGTTGTTGTAATCCGGAACTGACGGTAGTTATTGCGGTGGCTGAATTAAGTACTTTCTGTTCGTAGTGAGCATTTAACAGGCGTGCTGGTAAAGTTTGCGGTAGTTCGCGCTGCCAGAAAGCTTCGGTCCAGGGATCGCGCAGATCAGCTACCCACTTTACACCGGTATGATGAGCTAAATATTGAGCAATTAATTGCAGTGAATGCGGCGGTGAAGATGACCAGATTAGGTTAATTTCTTCGTTCTGAATTATACTAAGTCCTAAGCGGCGTGCTGGTAAGACCCAGCCGATGCGTGCATCAGGAATGAAGAAATTGGCGCGCAACCAGCGGGTTAATTGAGCGGTTGCTTTTTCGTCTTGATCAGGATTAAGCACAAAGGTCGGGATCCCGGCGTTGTCTTTGACTTTCGATAATTTGCGGTAGAATCGGAAAGGCTCCCAGGATCGCGTTTTATATACTGAAATGTTCGGTGGAATATCTGCCAAAAGGCTTTGATCAATCGCCGGATAATCGCCATTTTCGACGGTCAAGATCACCGGTTCCCAGTCGAATTCCGGCAGATATTTGGCGAATTTCAATACTCGCTGAACCCCAGGTCCTCCTGCAGGCGGCCAATAGTAAGTAATCAATAAGACTTTATTCACTTTGTGGTTTCTAATCTACTACCCGATATTTAATTAAAGTCCAGATTGCCTTTAAGCCATCGCGCCAGCGTATTTTTTTCCCTTCCGCAATAGAGCGGGGATAATAGGAGATTGGGATTTCCCTAATCATAATCCCTCTTTTGGCTACTTTAGCGGTGACCTCGGGACAGAATTCAAACTTCCGGCATTTCAGATTGAGGGATTTCAATAGCTGACTGTCGAAGACTTTATAACAGGTCGGCTCATCGGTCAATTTCTGGAAGTATAACAGATTAGTTAGCAGTGAGAGGGTTAATCCTCCTAAATAATAACGGAGATAGGAATGTTTGTTCTGTTTATTCAGAAATCTGGAGCCGTAAACGACCTTAGTATTGTTGGTCTTGATTGGTTCGATGAGTTTTAAATAATCGTTGGGATCGTATTCCAGATCGGCGTCCTGAATAATAGTCACTTCTCCGGTAACCAAAGGGATTGCCGTGCGGATTGCGGCGCCTTTGCCGCGATTTTGGTTTTGATAAATCACCCTGATGTTATCCTGCCGTTCCAACTCTCTAAGTAATCTCTTAGTGCCGTCCGTTGAGCCATCATCCACCATGATGATTTCTTTCTTAATCGGAACTTGCTGAATTTTGGCTAAGATCAGCGGTAGAGTTTTGGCCTCATTAAACATGGGCATTATAATTGATAATTTCACCTTAATCCTGATCCTTTTTTAAGATGACGATCAGCGACTGACCAAAGGGAATATTAATGTTCCGTTCGAATTTACGAGCAATTGGCACTATCCGATTATCAAAAAAGGTAACATGGTGTTCATTCTGATTTATGATCCCTTTAATCCGGGCATCATAGAACCATCCGAGAGTTCCAACCAGATTTAAATAATCCATTCGCTCGATTTTGAAATTAGTTTGTTTGACTTTTGCAGCTACCATTTTTTTGGTATATCGCCGATAATGTCCTAATTGGCGATCAATATTACCATATAAAAATTTAAGCGCCGGGAGTTGCAGAATGAGGTAGCCGGGTGTACATAGGATTTGATAAAAATTCTCCAGCGCAAGAAGATCGTTCTCAATATGTTCCAGGACATTCAAACAGACAATCGTATCAATCTTTTTGGCTTTGAGTGTAAGAATTTCTCGACTGGTGGCATCCATCTGGAAAAATTCGAGATTGGCAGCATGAAATTTTTCGCGCAGGATTTGCAGACAGCTGGGACTCAATTCGATTGCATAAACCCGTTTTTTAGTGAGGAAATGTTGAGTATAATTGCCAATTCCGGCGCCAATTTCCAAAATAGAGTCTCCCAGATAATTGGATATTTTTGCAAGTATCCAATACTGATAATTGACCGCTTTTGACATTTTCAGCAAGTCACTGACATCGTAATCGAAAGCATAGTTCAATTTGTCTGGTTCCACCATTTCTGAACCTCATAGATGTAACATGCGCCTTCTTTCCGATTACCGATGATCTTGATCAGTTTGAACTTATCTTTGTTATTCTGAATAACTTTATTAACTGTACTGGGAGAGTTAGTGAAAGAATCAATGACGACATAAGAAACGTTGTATCGTTCGAATTTTTCCAGGGTGGCGGTTTCATATTCCTGATTGTAAGTTGTCCAGTAACTGGCAGAGCGAATTCCTTTCCGATTGGAAAACAGATACAAAATTTCCTCTTTCCGGCAAGCGACGACGGCGTCCCGGGGAGAATAGTAGTTGAGCCATTTGCCGGCAATCAGGTAATTTTCCACCGGTCTGGGATAGATAAACCCCATATGCGCGAGTTGGATTCTGAAAGCCGTACCGGAGAAGTTGGAGAAAAGGGGCAAGAGGATTAAAAGTGCTATTAATATCTTATGGTAGGGTTCGAACTTCTTCAATAAGGAGAGGATAAATTCTGCGCCGCTAAAAAAATAGATTAGGTAAAAAGGGACAAAGACACATAGATACCGGGCCATCGGTAGCGGATTGGAATCGGGACTCCCGATACATAAAACCAGCAGTGAGAGGATAAAAAATAGATCGTAGAGTTTGCGATTTCTAACCAAATTGACAATCAGACCGGTGCCGATGAGGATTAAAATCAGAAATTCGATGACACCGAAAGGATTGATCTTAAACCGGGTAGTATTATGCGCCAACAATACCTGGGGGATTAACTTGAGTGAGGTGACAAAATCTTTTGTTCCTTTCTTTAGCATGAAAATAATTCCGTCGGGACTGAATCCTTTGCCGCCCGTGAATGCAGCTAATTGCGAGGGTCCGGTACCAACCAGATAATTCCTTAATTGCCATCCACCGATAAGGATGAACACTGCAATTCCCAGGTAAGCAGCTTTCTGCCAATCCTTTTTCAACAGGAAATATAAGATGCTGGCAAAAGCCATCCCGATGCCCACGGATCTGGTAAAATAGGTCATCAGAATCGAGAATGCAGATAAGATTAGAATTGGATAATTGATTTTAGAAGATTGATCATATTGATCAAGCAGCCAGATCGAGAGCAAGGAGTAGAAGACGAAAGGCATTTCGGTCATTACCAGGGATGCGAAATCTGAAACGTAAGGGTGGGTTCCCAAAAGCAAGGTCAGACCGAGAGCGAGTTCAACCCGCAGTACTTTTTTTAGGATAATGAAAAAGAGGATAAATGATCCGATCGTTAAAAGGAAGGTCAGAATTTTAAAGGCGATGAGATTAACCCCAAATATTTTAATCAGCGGGGTCAGTATAATTGAAACACCCGGTTGATCCAAAGTAATATATTCTTCCTGGGGATGTTGAATACTTTTGTATTTTCCGGTCGTAGCGATGGAGATTGCCCCGCAAATATAACGGGCATTGTCACCGTTCATGCTCAGCGCCCGGTTGAAAGCCAACGCCTGAACCAGGACAATTAGCCCAAACCCCATGACAATTATCACTTTAAAAACTTTGGTCGAATACTTATCGTTTAGATAACAATATCCCAAATAGGAAAACAGGATGATGAGTGAAAAATAAATCAGGATTTGGGAAGTGAATATCCAATGAGCATGGTTTTTTATGTAATTGTTACTAACATCGCCAAGCTTCATGAAGATAATAGCAAAGATGATGGTAGCTACCATGACTAAGCCAAAGTAGATTAAATTGGATTTTGAATTGTCGGAGCTTATTATCGTTTCGATGTTTATCTTACTTTTTTGAGGCTTTTTGGTCGCCATCCTTAGCCTATTGATAATATTTTTTTGTAAAGCCGGTATATTCGCCCTTCCGTAGAAGAATCCGTCGGAAATAATTGGTAGTGAAACCCAAACCATAGGCAACGATTTGGATCAGGGAAACGACTGGCGCTAAGAGTGCCGTTCTGAAATCGCGATAGCGACGGAAAGCGCTAATCAAAATAGTTATCATCAATCCCAATCCAATGCCGGTGGCGATTAACCAGCAATAGCGAAAAATAGGGTGAAAAGGTGTTAGGAGAATTAAGATAAAATAGCTAAAAGTGCCAACTGCCGGAATAAAATGCAGCGGTTCGAGAATTGCCTGATCAATTTTAGCCAAATTGATGCGGGCTACGCCCCAATTGAAGATTTGGCGAAAGAATTTACGCAGGCTGGTGCGGCGTTTGTGATAGACAATTGCATCGGGGATATAGATGACTTTAGCCCCACTGGCGCTAATCCGCCGACTGAATTCAAGGTCCTGCCCATGGCGGAGGTTGTTCATTCCACCTAAATTCTCGAAAATCGAGTGATGGATACCCATGTTGTAGCTGCGCGGATAGAATTTGGCTAATCTTTTACTTGCGTGTCCGCGCATGCCGCCGGTAGTCAAAAATGAGGTCATGGCATAATCAATGGCTTTCTGCAGTGGAGTAAATTCCGGCAATACTCCATCGGGTCCGCCAAATGCTTGCGGCTGTTCTTTTTCGATAGTCCGGGCAATACATTCCAACCAGTGCCGGTCGGCAATGCAGTCGCTGTCAATAAATAAGAAAAATTCGCCCTCCGCCTGAGCCATCCCAAAGTTCCGTGCCGGACCAGGTCCTTCATGTTCACGCTGAAGTAAGCGGATGCGGAAATCTACCTGAGGTATGAATTGTTTAATCTGCTCGGGAGTGTCATCATCTGAACCGTCGTCTACCAGAAGGACTTCAAATTGATTATGGGGCAAAGTCTGATTTTGGAAAGAGCCAATCAATTCCCTGATTTCATTGGCGCGGTTGAAAGTTGGAACGATGATCGAAAATAAGTAAGGTCTCATTGATTTTTCGTTTTATGGTAATAGGCAATCATTTCGCCGATAAGCCCAAGCGAAAAAAATTGCATCCCAAATACGATCAGCAATACTCCTAATACGAGTAAGGCAACATGCCTCTGGAACGGTTCGTGGTAGGCGAACTTGAGTATCAATAAGTAAATCTCAGCCAATAAGCCAATCGCGACGAAGATGATCCCCCATAGCCCAAAAAAGTGCATTGGACGGCGCAGGAATTTTGCGGTAAACAGGACCGTCAGCAGATCGAGAAAACCTTTGTAAAATCGGCTGGCGCCATATTTGGTCACGCCGTATTTGCGGGGAAAGTGGCGCACTTTTAGTTCGCTGCTGGTGAAGCCCTCAATTTTGGCTAATACCGGAATGAAGCGGTGTAACTCGCCATACAGATTGAGCGATTTTGCGACGACTGATTTATAGACTTTTAGCCCATTGTTCATATCGTGCAGCCGGACGCCAGTCAATAGGCGGGCGGTGCAATTAAAAAGTCGTGACGTACATTTCTTAATAAAACGATCCTGGCGTTTCTGTTTCCAGCCGGAAACCAAATCATATTTTTCATTTTTGATGAGCTCGATCATTGGTAATATAGCCTGGGGATCATCTTGTAAATCGGCGTCAATGGTAGCAATGTATGCGCCTTTTGCCGCGGCAAAGCCTTCGTTGAGCGCGGCGGCTTTACCCCGATTGACAGGAAAACGAATGACGGAGACGTTGGGATATTCCTGAGATAATTGGAATTCAGCCGCATAAGAGCCATCACGACTGCCGTCATCTACAAAGATTAATTCTAACAAATAGTCGGTACCTTGAAAAGCCGCTGTGATTTTCTGATGGAGTTCGCGTAATGACTCAACTTCGTTGAAGACCGGAATTACAATCGAAACTAAATTGGATTGAGCATTGTGTTCCACGATCACCTCATATTTAATCTATCTTCAGGCTAATTTAATCAATTCATAACGGAATTGGGAGTATTGAATGGTGATATTGATACTTTGAGGGGATGTTATTTTTAATTGAGCCGGTAACCAGAAACCGGGCTCCAAACGTTGATAATTATCATAGTGGATTGTCACCACAGGTTGTTGCTCTTTCAGGGCAGTTAATGATTTTAGCTGGTGAAGTTTGTTATAAGTATATTGGTAAGTGATTGCTGGTGATGACGTAAGATTTTGAGTTGGTGGAGGAAAGCCAATTAAGATCGCGGGTAGGCAGGCTACGGGTATTTCCGGAATTTCGTAATCAGTCTTAAGGTCAGGCCATTCCAGCCCCGAATAGTATTTTCCCGCTCTTTGCAGCCAGAGTTGATACTCACCATTGCTGATCTCGATTTTTGCTAGTTGGCGTTTCAGTGGATCCTTCAGTTGGATAGTGAGGGTGTCCAATGAGTGATAGGTAATTGCGGCGAAGAGCTGCAGCTCGGAGTTTGGAGTAGTCAGTGTAACTGCGGCATTAAAATTTAGGACTTTTAGTTGTTCTGGAATTTCGGATTTTTCCTGAAGTATAGCGGTAGAAGTAGTGGAGAAATTCTTTTTTAATGTTAGAGTGGGGCTGCATTCAGGCAGCATCAGACCCAAAAGTAAGCTGCAGATCAGAGGACGGATGATATTACCTGGAGAGTTTTTCTTTAAGGACTTCGTTGTCCGGATCATATTCGAGTGCTTGCCGGTAATAGCCTTTGGCCTCCGCGCTTTTATTCAGCTTCATCAAAATATCGCCTAAATGCTCGAGAATCTCGGGATTATCCTTGTCTAATGATGCAGCTTTCGCGACGTATTCTTGAGCCTCTTGGTAATTTCCGGTCAGATAAAGTAACCAGCCCTTGGTATCAAGGTAGGAGGCATTTTCCGGGGCAATTTTTAGCGCTTGATTGACCATCCGGCTGGCTTTTGCGAGGTCCTTGCCGCGTAGAGCAAGACTGTAAGCGAAATTGTTCAGTGCTATATCCAAATCCGGATTTTTACCGATGATTAAGGAGTAAAGGCTGTCGGATAAGGTATATTTGGCCAGAGTATCCCAGACATTTGCCAGGATAATCTGGGCCTGGATATTGTCATTGTCAATTACCAAGGCTTTTAAAAGAGCAACTTCAGCCGCTTGATCCTGTTTCTGTTTGAGCAGTGCATTCGCCTTAATAATAAAGAAATAGGGTTGTTGGGGAAATTTTATGGTAGCCGAATCGAGTAATTGATATAGTTGCTCAAAGTAATCTTTACGAGAGTAGAGGTAAGCCAGACTTATATAGGCATTTTCCCGCTCGGGATTTTTCTGAATAAGGGTCTGCAGGTAGTTGATTGCTTCGGTGACATTCTCGCTACGTGCTAGTAGGTCGCCATAATTTTCCTGAATTGTAGTATCTTGTGGAGCGATCTGCAGCAGTTTTTGATAGAATTGAAGGGCAGTGGAAATGTCATTTTGGAGTAGGGCAATATCCGCACGGTACTTATAGTAATTTATTTCCTCGGGATTTTGGGTGATTAATTTATCGTAGTAAGCCGCAGCCCGGTTAGTATCCTTGGTGATGATCGCGATCTCAGCAGCTTTTTCAAGGGCTTTGACTTGACTTGAGTCGTTGGTGAAAATCTCCTCATACAGCTGCAGGGCGTTCTCTAATTTTTTATTTTTGAGGTAGACTGCGGCTAGCTGATAAGTTATTTCCACCTCGGAAGGGTCAACCTGATGCAGGATTTGGTACTCTTTTTCGGCGTTTTCGGCATCACCGGTCAGGAAATAAATCTGAGCCAGGATTTCACGTGCTTCCAGGTCGTTTTGATCCAGGATTAGAGCTTTTTTCAGAGCCTGGATTCCGCGATCAAGTTTACCGAGATTAATATAGGCTTTAGCCATTGAGACATAGATTGTATTGGAGCTCGAATCGTATTGCAGGGCATCCTGATATTCCAAGACTGCCATCGCGTAGTTTTCCTGCATGCTGTATTGTTCGCCAGCCATAAAATGTTCGACGGCGCGGGAGTCATAACTTTTTGCGGTGTCGGCCGGAGTGGGTAAAACGTCGGACTTGACGGATGGTCGGTAACCGCAAGTAAAGGTAGTACTGATCCAGATTGCACAGATAACTAGATTGAGCAATAAAGGTGGTGATTTGATTATTAGTCGTCCTCTTGACTCAGCTCTTTTGATCATTGCTAGTTTGAGTTGGAATATGACAGTTTTTAGCGCTTGAATGATTTTGCTTACTTATAAATCTCACCCCGATTACAGTTGCATACTCCAACCATTCTTTCTTTAAAGCGAATCGAGTTACTGGTTTCGTCTTTTAGGGGGATAATATGTTTTACCATTTCGATTGCTTCGCCGCAGACGGGGCAATGTTTGCGGAAGTCTTGGGAGGATTTAGCAAGCTTATCAGCAAATCCTCGGCTTGTTCGTTTTACCATAAAAATACTCCTTTAAGATTCGTGTTCGAAGGACATAACCCGGTTACCGCCGGCTCTCTTGGCCTGGTACATGGCTCTATCGGCGTTGGCGATGATTGCCTGACCGTCTTCGCCGTCGGTAGGGTATTCCGACATGCCGATACTAATTGTCATCTGTTCGGTCATTCCATTATGATTGAACTGATTATTTTGGATTTTACTGCAAATTCGCTCGGCAGTTTGCAGACAACCTTTTTTATCAGCATTGATCAGGATTACGGCATACTCTTCCCCGCCGTAACGCGCAACGGTATCAATTGTGCGCACACTACTGCGAATGATACTGGCACATTTCTTAAGTACGTAATCGCCTTGGAGATGACCGTAGGTATCGTTGATCCGTTTGAATTTATCAAGATCAAGAATTAGCAGCGTGAGATTGTTACCATATCGCCGACAACGCTCAACTTCGATCTGTAGCCGTTCCTTAAAAGCACGGTGATTGTAAATTCCGGTCAAACCGTCAATCATCGCCAGGTCTTTCAGGGATTGATAGATTTTCAGGCGATTTAAAATTGCACTGTAACTTTTTCCAAAAACGGATAGGGTTTCAACATCATTCTTGGAATACATTTTTGTTCGCAGGCTCTCCAGTAGTATCCCGCCTAATTGCTGATTTCCGGCAGTCAGCGGAATACCCAGGGCAGAGCGAAACGGAATCAGCTTCAAGTCATTGGGCTGAAAACGGAATTCAACTTTGCTTTTGTCATAGTCATTCACCAGGACTGGTTTGGCACCCTTGATGAGTGGTTCCCAGACCCCCTTGTTGACGGTAATTTCATGACCGATGGTATAATCGGCTTCAGAACCTTCAACGTATTCAATAATTAGTTCCCCTTTTTGGTCGGATGTAAGAAAGGCGAAAGTCAACTTGTCAAAAGCAAAAAACTTTTTCAAAATCGAGGCGGCCTGTTTATTAATCTCGTGCAGTTCTATTCCTAAGGTTATTTCGGTATTTAGTTGACATAAGTCGCGAAAAAATTGGATGTAATTTTTCTGCTGATCAATGATATCAATTTGCAGAATGGCATTGGCATATAAACCGGCAAAGGAGTTGACCAGCTCGAGGTCTTCATTACCCCAGGCTTCTTGATCAATACTGTCAATGCCAATGAATCCCACATATGAATTGTTTACCAGCACTGGAGCGAGAATTAAGGTGCCAACTTTCGGCGGATTCAGATAGTAGCGCAATTCGCTAGGATGGAGTTGGCCGGACTGATATAAGGTAGCCTTTGAGTGTTGATTGAGGTTTTTAAACAGCTCGCCCTCAGCGGGATATTTGTCGAAAAATGATAGCGCTGCAGCTGCGGAGTGAGCCTGCAGAACATACTGATTTTCCTGGGGATTAAACAAATATAAAACTACTGTGCGCGCCATCAGCGAGGTGTAAATGACCTCAACCAGTTGATTGGTTAACTGTTGAAAATTTTCGCTGGTATCTAAGTTATGGCGCAATTCGATTATTATTGATTCTTCCGAACCCTTTTTGGCAAGCTGATCGGCTGTAGTTAATTCATGATAATGGCGGTACCAGGTATGAATTTCGGTTAGTAGAAATATGAGTAGAGATAAAATGGCGATGAATAGCAAAACCCGAAAAACAACTTGAAAAGGGCCCGGAATATCACCCAATACATCTATCGTAGGATATACCGTAAAGAAAAACAAAATGGCGATTAATATAGTGGTTACAATCCAGGTACTCTTCAAATCCGTGATTTCCTTACCTTCATACAGCACGTAAAAATACTACCGGCTATATGTAAAAACAATATTAAAGAAGGAATTGGTAGAAATTAACGTTCTTGCTTGACAGTTTTGATCTTATTTTGAAAATCAGGCTCATTATACCGTTGGTCCTTATCTGGTCTAATGCTGGAATCCTGGGGGCTTTGGGAGTTGGCGATTTGAGGTGGATTAATTACCAGATTAGTATTTGGCATATTCCGGTTTTGCTGCAGTTTTTCATTTACAATTTGCGGTGGGCTGACGGGGATATTGGAACCCGAGCGAAATTCAAGTAGAGAAAAGACAATAACAACAGCCAAAAGCGCGGCGGCAAATCCATAGGCAAAAAATGGGATTCGGCGAAATGAAAAGCCACGCCCCAAACGCTCCTGGATGCGGGCATTTCGTTCGGCTAAAATTCTGGTTTGTAATTTATTTAAAAATTGGTCGCTGACGGTTACTCTCGGCAAACTTTGCATGCTAGTCCGGGTAGCGATTATTGAGGAAAATAAAATTTTACATGCCGGGCAATTTTCGAGATGTTCTTCAAATGCTTTTCGTTTTTGGTAGGAGATTTCTTGATCAATAAAGCTTGAAATGCTGGCTTTGAACTGGTAGCAACTTATCATAAGTCCTCATTTGGTAACAACTTATATGTCAACTCCCTTTTAAATGTTGTAGTTCTACTTGTAATCTTAAACGAGCACGATTGATTCTCGATTTCACGGTTCCCAATGGTGCATTGATGATATTACCAATCTCTTCATACGAAAGTTCCTGAATATCCCTTAAAATGATTGCTGTGCGAAAATGTTCCGGCAATTTTAAAATTGCTTTTTGGATTGCTTTTTTATCATATTGACCCTCGATTTTTGTCTGAGGTATCGGTTCTGGGGCAGGGAATTCGATCTCCTTTTCGGTGGGACTCAGGCGGGAGAAATAGAATAACCGGCGATTGCGGCGTTTTCTCAGCACGGTTTTGGCAAGATTGGCGGTGATAGTATAAATCCAGGTCGAAAACTTGGCGATTTCTTTGTAGGCATAACGGTTTTGATATACTTTTAAAAAGGTGTCCTGAACAATATCTTCAGCCTCTTCCATGTCCATTAAAAAGCGGTAGGCGAAATTCATCAGCCGGTTTGCGTAGCGGTGGATGATTTCTTCAAAGGCGGCTTCGTCACCCGCCTGAAAGCGGCGGATTAATTCTTCATCACTAAGTTTGTAATCTTCATTCATCAGCTAAATTTAGGCTTTCAAGATGTTACATATCAATGGAATCATTAGGTCTTTGGTCCCGAGGGTGAATGATTTTGCCTTCAAATCGGTATCCAGCAGCTCGCTAAAAAGAGAGGCAAAATCGTGATCCTGATAATTTTGGTAGCCAAATTTGTAATTGTCCCATTGTTTTTTTGGCGTGGAAACGGATTTTGAGGCATTTTTGTAAATTTGTGGATAAGCCCAGACATTGAAAAACAGCTTAAATAAGGAAGAAATAAAGAATGGCGTCTCGGCTCCGGTTTCGATTAAGTTCAGACAAATTTGAATAGCTAGCGGGAAATCTTTTGCGGCAATGGCTTGGATGAAATCAGCCATTTGGTAAGTTTTCGCGCCGCCGCCGACACTGCGTACATCGGCTGTGGTGATTAAAGTGCGCTCACCGGCATAAATCATTATCTTTTGGATTTCGGAGAAGGTATGGGCTAATGAATCATTAGTCGCAAGCGCCAGGATTTCTACGGCGTCGGATTCAATCTGATATCCGTGTTTGGTAAATTGTTTGACGATGATTGCGGAAAATTCGTCAGCCCTTGGAGTCCAGATAGACAGGGTCTTGACTGAATCGTGGTTTTTGATTGTGTCGAGGAAATTGGATTTTGATCCGCTACCGGCAGTTAGAATTAGCATGGTTGTCTTAGCCGGATGATTACAGTATTGAAGAATTTGTTTTCTTAAGATGGTTGAGAGCTGATGGATATTTTTATAAATCACGATTTGATGGGTGGCAAACATTCCCAGATTGTACAGACTCTGCAAGAATGCCTCATCCTGATTCTCCTCGGATTGAAAGATTTTTTTCTCTACCTCTACCTGAGCCTTTTTGGAAAACAGCATTGAAAGTGTGCCGATGGTTTCCCGCTCTAAGTACAGATCGTTACCGTAGAGCAGGTATATCTGATCAAGCTGGTTGGCTTCCAATTTTTCTAATTTATCTAAAACAGTTGCCATAAACACATCAAATGAAATTCATTAGTGTAAAAATATAAGCACGATTATGCCTGCTGCCAAGCAGTATGGTGCGAAATATTTAAAATAGCCACTTTGCAGTACCGACAGCAGCAAGCGAATGGCAATATACCCGATTACAAAAGAGCAGGCAAATCCGGTTAATAGAGCTATAGCGCTCACTTCGGTAATGTTTCCGGAAAACAATTCAATTAGATGGAGTAGCGCTGCCCCGGCAATGGCTGGAATTGCCAGTAAAAAGGAGAAACGGGCGGCTTCATTCCGACTAATTCCCAGATAGAGGGCACCGCTGATTGTAAAGCCCGAACGGGAGATTCCCGGGAGGATAGCAATTGCCTGGGCCAAGCCGATTAGCAGCGATTTGCCGGCGGTGATTGGCTGCCCGCTTGCTTTCTGCCAGTGGGTGCCGAAAATGACGATGCCAGTGATTAGGAGAGTAACTCCAACCAGCCGCACATTATGGAAAATGGAGATAAGAAAATCTTCAAAAAGAAAACCTACCAAGGCCGCCGGGATAGTCCCTAAAATCACTAACATACTTAACTGAAAATAAGAATCGGTTCGATAGCGAACTGCAACATTTCGGTGCGTTATCCCAATGAAAAAAGCGTTGATCATTTGCTTGAGATCCCGATAATAAATGACGATCACACTGAGTAGTGTCCCGAGATGAACAACCACCTCGAAGGCAATGTTCTCGCTGTAGATTCCCAGGAAATGCTGGAAAATCACCAGATGACCGGAACTGCTGATCGGAAGAAATTCCGTCAAACCTTGAATTGTTCCTAATAGCATAGCCTTGAAAAAGTTCATAAAAATGCTAACCTTCTTAGGTTTGGTTTAAGTGAGATGAAGTAGGGTTAGAATTAAAAAATGCTGATCAGGTATCAAAT
>Ga0208828_1000342_pt1 | contig 21209 bp, 15 predicted proteins | sample Kivu_160m_FD_185487 | JGI IMG/M metagenome (GOLD analysis project Ga0208828, IMG submission 185487) | Freshwater microbial communities from Lake Kivu, Western Province, Rwanda to study Microbial Dark Matter (Phase II) - Kivu_160m (SPAdes)... | ecosystem: Environmental > Aquatic > Freshwater >... | reverse complement strand
GTAAACCGAAGCGGAACTGGCACTGGTGATCCAGCTCTTGGTACCGTTGAGCCGATAATGGTCACCCTCCCCGATTGCTTCGGTCCGTTGAAAACGGGCATCCGAACCCGCTTCAGGTTCCGACAGTAGAAAGGCTCCGATGATTTTCCCGGTGGCCAGGGGTATCAAGTATTTCTCTTTTTGCTGTTCTGTCCCATACGTTTCAATTCCCCAGCAAACCAGGGAATTGTGCACCGAAAGGATCACCGCGACCGCTGCATCAACCTTGCTGATTTCCTCGAGGGCCAGCACATAGGAGATGGTATCCAAACCACCGCCGCCATAGGCCGGATTAACCATCATGCCGAAAAAACCCAGGCTGGCGAGTGCTTTGGTCTGATCAGCCGGAAAAATGGCATGTCTGTCCCGTTCGTTCACCCCTGGCAGGAGCTCCCTGATAGCAAAATCCCGGGCGGCATCCCGGATCATGCGTTGTTCATCGGATAGAGAGAAATCCATAATTAACAGGCTATTTATAAAGGATGGCTACCACGGTTATATCATCTCCGCCCATGTTCACCGACAACCCGTAAGGCCTGTCGGGATTGAGCCGGATCTGTGAATCGCCGGCCCTTCCGGTCAGTTGTTCCCAGATTGTGACGGCCTGGTGCACGCCGGTTGCCCCCACCGGATGGCCCCAGCCGATCAGCCCGCCGGTCGTGTTGAAAGGAATGATGCCGTTCCTGGCGGTGTGTCCGTCCAGGACGAATTGCGCGCCTTTGCCGGGTTCAGCCAGCCCCATTGCTTCAACACCCATTATTCCGGCAATAGTAAAGCAATCATGAGTTTCAACGGTACCCACCTGGTCCATGGTTATCCCCGCCCGTTCAATCACCTGCCTGACAGCCTCCCTGATAGTGGAAAGCTCCGCCGGGTCCTGTGGCGGTTGGGTGATATCCTCTTCCACCTGGGCCCAGGCGATGACCTCGACAGCCTGTTCCCGGGGTATGCCGGTACGGCGCAATCCTTCATCCGAAACAATGGCGATGGCTGATGCACCGTCCGATACTTTCGAGCAGTCGTAGATAGTAAGATGGTCGACGAAGGACGCCGGATCGGGTTCAGTCAGTCCGAGGGTATCGAGATCGGCGGAGGTATTGTGGTATTCCTGGGCTGTAGGGCAGGTTCGGGCATTCTCAACAGCCTGGCGGAACCAGCGGGCCATCCCTTTCCTGGTGATGTCACGGCCGTATTTTTCAAAATAAACCCCGGCACGGTTGCTGAACTGGCCGGGAAAAAAATAGGCATGGCCTTTTTTGCGGCTTGCATACCAGCCGGCACCGGCCAGTATGTCGGCCCCATAGATGGCTTTCACCGTATTCTGAACCTCGACGCCCAGGGTCAGCACCACTTCGGCCGATTCGGCCAGGATGGCGCGTATCCCGGCGGTCAGTGCCAGGCCCCCCGATCCGCAGGCTCCTTCGACCCGGGTGGCGGGCTTGTAGCGGAGCTCTCCGTCAATCATCGGGAAAAAACCAGCCAGGTTGGCCTGCCGGTTGAACCGTGCAGCCATAAAATTACTGATCACACACTCGTCAACATTCCGGGCGCCTCCGATCTGGGCCAGGCATCCCTGTCCTGCTTCCTTTATGTAATGCTCGATTCCGGGGCGAGCCTTTTTAGGATTGAATTCCTTACGGCCCGTACCCAGGGAAACGGTATTGTAACCGCCCGTCAGGTATACTTTTCTTCTCAGGTTGCTCATGTATGGTTATTTGAAATATTCATTGACAGGACCATAGGCATGATAGAATCCGGTTTCCATGACCTTGTTGACATCGGCTTCGCACCGGGCCACGCCGCTGGCGACCAGTAGTTTTGCGATCCGCATCGAGTTCCTGCCGTAACTGATAGCCATACCGGCCCCGTAAGTTTTCATGTGAGACAATGCGGCGAAAAAATTAGCCAGCTTCTCCGCTTTGTCGGGTGCAAAGTTCACCTCTTTCCATGAGAGAGGTGCCGGCAGTTCGCCGACGAGATCATGGGTTGCTGCATGAACCGTGTCCAGGGGATCGTAAGTGAGAGTTTGCAGGTTGATAATGGCAACCGGCCTGCCTTTCTCATACCGGAAAAAACCCTCTTTCTGGGAACCGTCGGAGAACTGCCCCCCCCGGATTCCCTTTTCCACCAGGTTCACGAAGAAGGGACTGACGAGTTCCTCATCCGGCAGGTAAGGGTTCATGACTTTCATGATATAAACCGCCACATCGATCCCAACATAATCAATGAGTTGAAAGATCCCCATCGGGCGAAGGAGAAACTCCTGACTGATCCGGTTGACGATCCAGATCGCGTGTTCGATGGGCATGGTTTTCGCCATCTGCCCGGCCGTTTCGATTGCCCAGAGGGCATCCCTCATGAAATGACCGTTACCGATAAAACCGGCAAAATCGTTGGACTCGACGACCACTTTCCGGAGGTTCCTGGCATATTGCCTGGCGAATTCAACCAATTCCGGGCGTGTGTTCCCCGAGGGTATGAGTTCGACCAGTTTCTGAACGGCCGGCGGGTTATAGAAATGAAAACCGATAATTGCCCCTCCCAGGCCGGCTTCCTCATCGAGCCGGATGATGGGTATGGAAGAGGTGTTGGTGAAGAACCAGGTGTTCCCGTCGCCATTCCTGAGTATTTCCCTGAGCACCGGTATCTTGACTTCGGGATCTTCCTTGATGGCTTCGAAAACCAGTGTTGAACCGGCGGCATCCGACAGGTGTGCGGACGTGTTGACCAGGCTTAGGACAAAAGCCACGTAGGCGGCAATGATTTCGCCGTTCTCGACCAGGTCGGGGCGGCCGGTATACATCTGTCTTAACCAGACCGTTTTCTTTTCCGCCGCTTTCAGCACCTGTGGTTTCAGGTATTCCATCAGGCCGTGCAGTCCCCGGGGTGAAAGATCGATCGCCCAGAGTTCCATTACCTGTTCCGGGTCTCTCAGCAGCTGATCGGCCATTTCCATGGCAGTCAGTAGTGTTATGCCGCTGCCCATCTTGCCGGCAGCCCCCAGAACGGAAACTTTCCGGAGATGTTCGGAGTAATTCATGTATGGTTTATTGGTTGTTTCCCCAGTTGGGCTTTCTCTTTTCGAGGAAAGCCTTCATGCCTTCAATACCCTCATCCTCAAATAATTCAGCAAAGGCTTCCTTTTCCTTGTCGAGGGCTTTCTGGAAATGCATGTCAATTCCTTTCCGGAGCAGGTTTTTTGCAGCCCTCACCGCTTTGGGGCCCCGTGTAGCGAGACGATCGGCCAGGGCCAGCGCATCGGGGATGAGCCTGTCAGGCGGTGAAACCGATTGGACCAATCCGAGCCTCCAGGCTTCCGTTGCATCAAAGGTTTCACCTGAAAGGATCCAACGGAGCGCATTACCCAATCCTATATGCCTGGGAAGCCTCTGGCTGCCGGCATACCCGGGAACCAATCCCAGGTTGACCTCCGGCTGGCCGAACACAGCCGTTTCCGAGGCTATGCGGATATCACAGGCCATGGCCAGCTCACAACCACCACCGAGCGCGTATCCGTTGACCGCGGCGATGACCGGTATCGGCAGCTCCTCGATCATAAGGAAGGTCTGCTGCCCTTTTTCAGAAAAACGCCAGGCCCCTTCCGGATCGAGCCTGACCATCTCGGCGATATCGGCTCCCGCCACGAAAGCTTTGCCTTCTCCCGTGATGATCAGTACGCGAAACGGTTCATCGGTGACAATATAATCGAGATAATCGATCAATTCGGAAAAAAAAACGGAATTGAGCGCATTAAGGGATTCGGGCCGGCTTATCGTTAGGATTTCAACCTGGCCATGTCGCTCCGGCTTCAATATCTTGAAAGACATACTACTGGTTTTTAATGTTTTACAATAAACCGGTCATGTTGGTTGAAATGTACCAAAATAAGTCCGGATTTGCAAAACTGGTGAACCAAATTTGCCAGGAAAAAATGCGCAGGGAAGTTTGGCGGTGAGCCGGCTGCCTATTGCATGAAGGCGAGCTTGAGCGAATCCTTCCGGCCGCCGGCGATAAGCCGGCAGATATAAATGCCCGGCCTGAGGAAGTTGCCCCTGTCAGTCCTTCCATTCCAAACCACATGGTATTCAGATCGTTCGAGCTCTTCGTCGACGAGAGTGGCCACTTTTCTTCCTGACAGGTCAAAAATATCCAGGTGGACTTCTCCTTTTTCAGGGACCAGAAAGGTGATCGCAGTCTCACCGGTGAAAGGATTGGGTCCCTCGTTCGTAAGAATATCGGCTGAATCGACGTCAAAGGTTGATATGATCACCGATCCCAGGCCGGTCAGGTTATACTTGTCCCTGGCACGGACATGGACATCGTAGACCGTATTTCTCTCCAGGGGTCCGCAAAAGAGCCATCCGGTGGCATCGAGCTTGGTATCCTCCGGCAGGCGGGCCGGTTTGAACAGGACGGTGTTGATACCCTCTCTCATGAATGAAGATCCGGTTCGCTTGTACAACTGACCGTCTCCGTTTGATATTCCCAGGGAATAGTTTGTCGCAATGAAACGGAGAAAATCAGGATCCTCGAAAAAAAACCGGATCTCCCCGCTGCGGCTCAGGCGGCAGGCCATATTGAGTGGGACCGGACCCTCCGGTGTGGCGGCAATGGCATTCCAGAAGATCTGGACTGCCGAATCAGCCGGATCGACGCGGATGCAGTTTTCGGTCATGTAATAGTCAAGGGCCTGTCCGTAGGGAACGATTTTCTGATACGATCTGAAAACCAGCGAAGTATCGAACACATAGGGATAATTCTCCTCCGTCTTGTTGAAGAGGATCTCTCCCCGGTTCGAAACGTAAATATCCCTGTACACAGAACCGAAAAAAGTGAAATCAAAGGGAAGGGTAACCTTGTTGATCAGGTCCGAAACCCCGACAGGGAATATGACGGTTCCGGCTTCCCGGGGAAAATCCTGTTCCGAGAAAGCCAGGTCGTAATCATGCGCCAGTTCCCACCGGTAGGGTTCGGCAGCGCCGGTGGCCTCAAACTGGACGGAAACGTATTCTCCGGGTTCTGCAAACATCTTGGGTACAGGCGTTACCTCGACACGGTTGAACTCCACCGGCCGCACCAGGCTGACCAGGTTTCGCGAGCCCAGCTCGATCGGCTGGTTAAGGTTCTCAAGCAGCACAGAATCGGAACCGTTAAAGTGATTATAAATGCCAAAGGAATAAATGGTTCCTGTGGCATAACTGCTTGAATTGGAATCATCCACGATCAGGAAGAACTTCACCGGCACACCCCGGTTCAGGTAGGCTGTCAGGGGGGTGATATCCAGGCCGAGTTCAAAAGGCTGCTGGGAACCGCCGGGAGCTATCAGGTAATTTTCTCCTCCCTGGTAGTTGAAGAGGGGAAATTCCAGGATATATTCGGGCTCTTCGGCTGTGGGGTCATTGGCTATGCCCGCCATGATCCGGATCGTGCTCCGGTTGGTATGGATCAGGGAAGCGCGCAAAGTCAGGATCGGCTCGTAGGCTTTGACTGCCTGGATGATATGAACCGACCGGTTCCAGATCCCGCCTTCGTACCCGTATTTCCCGAACAGGTGGTAGGGAAGATAGGCCATTCCCCGCCTGCCCCAATTTTCGCCCCAGGAATTGTAAATGATGAAGGCCCCCACCTCCATATCCCCGGCATCCACCACATCGTCGTAATTAATATCGGTGTCATTCGTAAACAGGCCGTCGTGGTTCAGGTCAAACCGGATGGCATCGTTGTATCCGACAATGGTCATGGCATGCCCTACCACCGTACCGAACGTGGTCATGACCGGTGCTCCGGGATCGGGTGATGAGTCGGAGAGAAAGGTATAACCCATCCCTCCCGATGCAATCTGGAAATTGGCGCAACCTCCATATTTGGAGCCATCCAGATGGTTATAGAGATAGCGCTTCATCAGGAAAATGCCTTCAGGGGTTGCCAGCGAGAGTGAATAGTTCCTGATCACCCGGTTCTGCATGGCCCGGTAATATTTGTCATATCCCGACATCCAGTAACTGACATCGTTGTCCACCGGAAAGTCCACGATGTTCGGGCAGCCATTGGCCTTTATGATCTCCCAGCTGTCGAAATAGCTGGCTCCCGTGGCATAGGTGCTCCGGTTAAGGAAATTCCAGGGGTAAAGCGGCGGATAGCGGTTTTGCGGGTAATCCCCGTTCACGTTCCGGAGCCGGCTCAGCTCATAGGTGAGCAGGTAGCCGATAGAGCTGGCCTGGTTGCAACTCCAGCCGTACTGGTTAACCAGCGGCGGGAAATAGGTGGATTTGGAAAGGTCCACCTTTTCGGGGAGGTCATCGCCCGACTTCAGGCGCTCGGACAATGGAACAGGGTATTCCGGGAAGTTGCGCCCTTCACGGTTTTCCTGGGCCATGGCGAACAGAGGAAGAGCCAAACCCAGTATGAATATCCCCGTCCCTTTCATGCCTTGCCAAGTTTCCGGAAAAATAGAAAGATTATTCCAGATTTTATCAGCAGCAGCCAAGGCAACAGGCGCACAGAGTTAGTTTCCCTCCGGTCGCACAGGCTGCGCCGGATGCACCGAAGGTTACTGTGCTACTTTTCTCGCCTTTTTTCAACCCTTTCTCATCCCCTTTCCCACCCCGTGAAATTTCCCCGCGGGTTTTCAGGCCTCTACCTTTGATCCGGCAGTTCAATCCATTAAAACCTTAAATTTATCGGTATGAAAAATTCAATTAAAATGCTCGCTGGGTCGGTCGCCCTCCTGTTTGCGCTGACCACAACCTGCGCCGGGCAGGTGACGACCGTTGGAAAAACGATCAAATCGACCGGCGAAAAAGTCGTTACAGGTAAAGCCTCAGAATCCAGCCAGGAATCAATCAGCCTGGAAAAAAACAAGGAGCTTATTTTCAATGAAGAATCAATCCCTTCGGCTGTTAAGTTCAATGTATCAACAGAATACAATTATCTGAGAATAAACATCTCATGCAGTCTTGCTTCTGGGATCGTGGCCATCGAGTTGATTGATCCCACCGGGAAAAAGCAGGGCATTTACACAGTCAAGTCAGAAGACAACATCGTCAAAGGCGACAAGACCCAGGTGGGCGAAACGGCCCAGGGAAATATGCAAAAAATGTTCAGAAATCCGTTGAAAGGTGACTGGCTGATCACAGTGGCTCCAATTAAGGCGAAAGGAAAGGTTAGAATTAACATTAATCAGCAGGTTAATCCCCGCATTGATTACATCGAACTCACTGAGGTCGAAGTAAAAGAGCGTTAGTCTGGAATAAGTGAGAATAAGTGATACTGTTAATCGGTTAGTTGGCCTGTTTCTTTTAGGGGGCATGATGAGCAGTTTTGAATGCACTGCTCAATCTGGTCTGGAAGGCAGGATCTTTCCGGATACAGCCCAATGGGCACCGATAGCCTATCTGTCCATCATTCCCGATTTTACCCAGATGTATGTCATTTCCAACGAATTGATCATTCAGCGATCAGAGATCGGTGCCGATGGAACGTTCCGTTTCGACACGAAAGCAATGGATCAGGAGGATCACCTGTACCGGATTCATTTCTCGAAAAAGGGTGAGCCTCCTGCTTCATTGATCATCGGGGAAAGGGATGAGAACCATCTGTTCCTGGTTGCCAACAGCGGATCGGAGATCGCGATCAGCATAGAAGGAAGAAAACAGCTACTGGGCAGGGTTACGTACAACGGCTACCAGCCCAACCAGGCTTTGCAGGAGATCAATCAGATAGCCGGATTCCTCGACACCCTTGACATGTATGGACCGGCGGTGAACCGGGATTTTGTGAGGGAAGCGGTGTACGAGAGGCTGCGCAGGTATGCCGATACCTGTTCTTCCGCCCTGCTCTCCCTGTATGCCATTTACCAGAGCCGGTTTGAAACCGATGCAACGGTGCATCCGGAGTTTTACCGGGAATACCTGCGGAAATGGAGGCATGAGGATTCGGAATATTTTCAAGTATTCCGGGCCCAGCTTAACATGGAAGAAAAAAACAAGGTCTGGATACCGCTCGTTACGGGGGGAGCGATCCTGCTGGCAGCATCCTTAATCCTCTATTATCTCCGCCGGAGAAGAAAAACCGCGAAAACGCCCTATCAATCGCTCACGGTACAGGAGCGAAAGATCTTCGGGCTTCTCAGGGAAGGCAAAACCAACAAGGAGATCTCTGATATCTGCGGGGTGAGCCTGAGCACCGTCAAGTCGCATGTCAACAACATCTATTTCAAGCTCCACCTGAGTTCCCGGACCGATGTAATGGATTTCGGAGAGTAAAGCCAACCTTTTTTCTTCCGGTCGTACCGGCTGCGCCGGATGCATTGGAGGTTACTGTTTTTGGAGATCGGGTTGGCACTGGATTAGTAATCTTTGAAGATGGTAAAAATACCTTGCCATGATACATTTTATAGCTTTAAAGTTTACTTTTACATCGAGTTAAACGTACCCAAAGTGGAAGCAAAAAACGAAATACAAATAACCCGCAAATCGTTTAAGGCAAAACTTGAAGTTATCATCTTTAAGGATCCGTCAGGTTCATTTGTTGGTTATGCACCATCGATTGATGTTTCGTCCTATGGTGATACCCAGGACGAAGCTCTTAATGCCACCAGGGAAGCAATTGAAATCTACTTTAACTATACTCGCAACAAGGGTACTTTGGAGCAAGACCTGAAGCGTATGGGGTGGAAAAAGGAAATCATGAAGCATTCCAGTCTGGTTGCACCTGATCTGGATACGATCAGTCATGATAATCCGCTTCTGATCAATATCATGAACTCTCCGGACAACTACCTTCAAAAGAGTATTTCCATTCCGGCTTGAGTCATTATGGGGGAGTCTCTTGGACAAATTCGGACTTCTGATTTTAAGAAGTTTTTAGAGTCACAGGGGCTTCGTCATGTTCGGAACAAGGGAGACCACGAAATCTGGACGAGACCTGATTTGTCACGACCCATTGTCATTGTAGCCGGAAAAAAAGAAATACCAGAGTTTCACGTTTGGCTGAACTTAAAAACTCTCGGACTTTCGGTTGAGGATTTGAAATCCTTCCTTGAAAAGAAGTAAGCAGCTTAAGGAGGGATGTTGTACCTTCCCTGCCTGTGTATAAACCCTCCTTACGACGAAAGCCGGCATCGAGCCGGCTTTTGTCGCTGTGGTACCACTCGGAATCGAACCAAGGACACACGGATTTTCAGTCCGTTGCTCTACCTACTGAGCTATGGTACCATCCTTTTCGGGCAACAAAAATAAGAAAAAAAATTCAGCTTCAATATCGGGCTTAAAAAACTGACCCCTGTCGCCCCTTTTCTTATCTTTGCCTCCCGTTAACAGGCTCAAATGGAGTATTTTATTCATACCCTGAAGAATGGCATCCGGGTGGTCCACATGCCGGTTGACAGTGAGGTGGCTTATTGCGGCCTGCTGGTGAACACCGGGTCAAGAGACGAGCTGGAGAATGAGCAGGGGATCGCCCATTTCATCGAGCATGTCATCTTTAAAGGAACCAAAAAGCGGAAAGCATACCATATCCTGAGCCGCATCGATGACGTGGGCGGAGAGATCAATGCTTACACCACCAAGGAGGAGACTGCTTTCCACGCCGCCTTCCTGTGCCAGCATTACGACCGGGCCATGGAGCTGCTGTCCGATATCGTTTTCAATTCCACCTTCCCGCAAGCCGAAATGGACAAGGAACGGGAAGTGATCCTCGATGAGATCAACAGCTTCAAGGACAACCCTTCCGACCTGATCTTCGATGATTTCGAAGAACAGATCTACGGGAACCACCCGATAGCCCACAATATCCTAGGCACCCCTGACAGTCTCAACCGGCTGACCCGGACGGCCATCCGGCATTTTATGGGTCGCACCTACGATACCGACCAGATGGTTTTCGGTTCGGTCGGGAAAATCCCGTATGCACGGCTGATCCGGCTGGCGGAAAAGCATTTCGGTGGAACCGGTGCTCATCCGAGACGTTTCAGCAGGATCCCCGTCCATGGCTACCGGCCCACCAGCCAGGTCCGTCATCTGGACACTTACCAGGCTCACTGCATCATCGGCAACATCGCCTACAATGCGATGGACGAACGCCGGATGAACCTGATCCTCCTGAACAACCTCCTCGGAGGCCAGGGCCTGAACAGCAGGCTGAACCTTTCGCTGCGGGAAAAACACGGGTATGCATACAATGTGGAATCCACTTTTACACCTTATGCGGATACCGGCGTGCTGACCATCTATTTCGGCACCGACCCGGAGAAGCTCGATAAAAGCATTGCACTGGTCCACAAGGAACTGGAAAAGCTCCGCACCCAGAAACTGGGCGTTCTTCAGCTTCACCGGGCTAAAAGCCAGATCATTGGTCAGATTGCCATGTCGGCCGACAACAAGGAAAACCTCCTGTTCACCCTGGCCAAATCCATCCTCTTGTTCGACCGGTTCGATTCCCTGGAAACGATCAGCCGGAAAATCGAATCCATCACGGCCGAAAAAATCCAGGAAACCGCCAATGAGATATTGAATCCCGGACAACTTTCCATGCTGATATTCCGATGAGCCCTCATTTTAAACATGACAGGATCAATCATCCGGACCTTGAAAGATACATAACGGAACACACCTCCCCGGAACCGGAACTCCTGCAGAAGCTTTTCAGGGAAACCCACGTGAAAATGCACCATCCACGCCGCTCCTCCGATCACCTGATCGGCCAGTGGCTGGCCATGGTCTGCCGCATGGTAAGGCCTGAGAAAGTGCTGGAGATCGGGACCTTCACGGGTTACGGCGCCCTGGTGATGGCGGCCACGCTGCCGGAGGGGGGAGAATTGCATACCATCGAGATCAATGACGAGTTGGAATCGTTCATCCGGAAATGGATCCAATTAACAGGATTGACAAACCGCGTACATCTGCATATCGGTGATGCCCTGAAGATCATCCCTGAAATGGACCTGGTGTTTGACCTGGTGTTTATTGACGGCGAAAAGGACCAGTACCTTGAATATTACGAAGCCGTCCTGCCGAAAATCCGGCCCGGAGGATTCATCGTTGCCGACAATGCTCTCTGGAGCGGCAAAGTGCTTGGGGATAAGGTTCCGGAAAACGATCATTTCACGCGGGGGATCATGTGCTTCAACGATCATGTCCAGGCCGATCCAAGGGTGGACAATCTGCTACTCCCTGTGTTTGACGGGATGATGATCTGCAGAAAGAAGAGTGAGGTGTTGTGAGGTGTTGTGAGGGATGGTTAGGGGTGGTGGGCGTTTGATTTTCTCCAAACAGGTGTGATATAACTCTTGTTCCTGATGCTTTTTCTGATCAGGAATGCACCGAAGAGCAGAAAAACGATCAGGGTGACCAGGGAGGCTTCCGGACCGAAAGCGCCTCCGGTGAGCCAGTCGGGACCCGGGAAAGAAACGTTCAGTAAGCCATTGGATTCACCTCCCGATACGGGCGCCCCGTAGATCCCTCCCAGGGTGAAATTCCAGCCGATATGCATCCCGATCGGGATCCAGAGTTGCCGGGTGAGAACATAGAGCATGCCCAGGATCACTCCCGCGGTGAGCGCGATGGAAAGGCAACTGAATACCGTCACGTTGGGATTCCAGATATGCATGAATCCGAAGATCAGGGCCGACAGGGCAATGGAGTACCAGGTTCCGGCAACCTCCTCAACAATCCGGAAGAGGATACCACGGCTGAGGATCTCTTCCAGGATCCCCGATGAAACGGACATGATGGCCACGGGAGCCAGCACGGAGACCGGGTTGAAACCCTCTATTCTATAACTCCCTGTAAACCACAGGACCAACATGATGAGAGTGATGAAACTGAAACCCAGCAACAAGCCGTACCCGGTCTGGCTGACCAGTTTTCCCGGATTCAGTTCATGCACCGGCCTTCCCTCAACCAGTCCGCAGTAAAGCCAGTAGCCGAGGAAGGCAAATGTGCAGCCGGACAGCATCCCGGCCAGATCATGCCAAACCGGATGTCCTTCCGTGCCAGCGGGTCCGGTCACCAACCCGGCTAATGCCAAGCCGAACCCGGTAAAGGCAACGAAGAACACGATTGCTATAATCAGCCGAACCAGCGGAAACCGCAGGATCTTTTGACCCTTGCCGGGCAATTGTATTGCATGATCATGCAAGGCCATCCTGTACTTTCTCCTTTCTCCTTTCTACTTTCTCCTTTAAGCACCGAAACCAGCCTGCCGCTGGTTTCTGGTTGTGCCCGGGACCGGAGTCGAACCGGTACAGCCGCAATTGGCTACTGGATTTTAAGTCCAGCGCGTCTACCAATTCCGCCACCTGGGCGAGGAGGGTGTCGGTGTGGGTGTGGGTGTGAAGTAACAAAGTTAAAAAGCCTGAATGAAATTATGCATCCAGGCTTTCTTTTGAGCGAGAAACGGGACTCGAACCCGCGACCCCGACCTTGGCAAGGTCGTGCTCTACCAACTGAGCTATTCTCGCAATTGGGAAGGCAAAAATAGTTGATTTTTTTTACAAAAAAGAGACAACACTTTTTTCTTTATCAGAAACAGGTTCAGAAGATGATTTTTAAGGCAGGAAGGCAGGAGGGCAGGAGGGCAGGAAGGAAAGGCAGAAGGCAGGAGGGTAGGAAGGCAGGAGGGAAAGGAATAAGGAAAAAGATTAAGGCCTGGCTTTAGCAGGCTTTAACACTCAGCTCATGCCTCCCAAACCGAAGTCCGGGGATATTCAACATCTTTCTCCTTCCTCCTTTCCTTCCTGCCCTCCTGCCTTCCTGCCTTCTGCCTTTCCTTCCTGCCCTCCTGCCCTCCTGCCTTATTTCATCCCCGTCAGCCTCCTGATCTCATTGAGCTTGTTCAGCGCCTCGATCGGCGTCAGGTTATCGATATCGAATTTGGCGATCTCATCCCTGATCTGTTTCAACACCGGGTCATCGAGCTGGTAGAATGACAGCTGCAGTCCCTCGCGGTGGTTTGCCAGGTCCCTGACCGGCTCATTCAGCAGCTCTTTCCGGTGCGATTGTTCCAGTTCCTTGAGTATCTCGTTGGCCCTCAAAACGATGGATTTCGGGAGACCGGCCATCCTCGCCACATGGATGCCGAAGCTGTGCTCGCTTCCGCCCCTGACCAGCTTACGCAGGAAGATCACCTTGTTATCCACCTCCCTGACTGAAACATTGTAGTTTTTTACCCGTTTAAAGGAATCCTCCATTTCGTTCAGCTCATGGTAGTGGGTGGCGAACAGGGTTTTGGCACGGGCTTTTGGATGTTCGTGGATGTATTCCACGATGGACCAGGCAATCGAAATGCCGTCATACGTGCTCGTGCCGCGTCCCAGTTCATCGAACAGGATCAGGCTGCGGGATGATAAGTTGTTCAGGATGCTGGCCGCCTCGGTCATCTCCACCATGAAGGTCGATTCCCCCAGGGCCAGGTTGTCCGAGGCCCCTACACGCGTGAATATTTTGTCGACCCAGCCGATGCGTGCCGCCTCGGCCGGGACGAAACAACCGATCTGGGCCAGCAGGACGATCAGGGCGGTCTGGCGGAGGAGGGCCGATTTGCCCGACATATTGGGCCCGGTGATGATCATGATCTGCTGATTGTCGGTGTCGAGCGACAGGTCGTTGGCAATGTATTCCTCGCCGGCAGGGAGCTGTTTTTCGATGACCGGGTGGCGTCCCTTGACGATTTCCAGGCTGTTGTCATCTGTCAGGACCGGCCTGACATAGCGATTGCTGACCGATACAGCCGTGAATGAGCGCAGTACGTCAAGCGTGGCAATCAGGCGGGCATTGAGCTGAACCGGCGTTATGTAGTCGGAAAGAGCCGTTACCAGCTCCGTGAATATCCTTGTCTCGATTGCCAGGATGCGTTCCTCTGCGCCCAGGATCTTGGTTTCGTATTCCTTCAGTTCCTCGTTGATGTACCTTTCGGCTCCCACCAGCGTCTGTTTCCTGACCCAATCTTCAGGAACCTTGTCCTTATGGGTATTGCGAACCTCGAAATAATACCCGAATACGTTGTTGAATCCCACCTTGAGGGAATTGATGCCCGTCCGGATCCCTTCGCGTTCCTGCAGGTTGGCCAGGTAATCCTTGCCCGAAAAGGCGATGGACCGAAGCTCGTCCAACTCCGCATCAACACCTTCTGCAATGACCCGTCCCTTGCCCACCTGGTTGGGTGCATCGGGAACCAGTTCCTTTTCGATCCGGTCCCGGATGGTCCGGCAGGGGTTCAGTTGTTCCCCGATCCGCCTGAGCGTAGCATCGTCGGATGACTCACACCCCAGCTTGACCGGTTCGATGGCTGTCAGGGAGTAGCGGAGCTGGACCACCTCGCGGGGAGTGATCCGTGCCACGGCCGCTTTCGATATCAGCCTTTCGAGATCGCCCACGTGCCTGACCTGGTCCTCGATGTGCTCACGGAAATCGGGATGTTTCAGGAAATACTCAACCACGTTGAACCTCTCGTTTAATGTCTGGACCTCTTTCAAGGGAAGCGACATCCACCTCTTCAGCATCCGCGCCCCGATCGGTGAGATCGTCTGGTCGATCACATCGATCAGGGTTTTGCCTCCCTCGTTGATCGGCTGGAACAGTTCGAGATTACGGATGGTGAACTTATCGAGCCAGACAAAACCTGATTCCTCGATCCTGGCAATTGAAGAGATATGCCGGGTCCGGTCATGCTGGGTCTGGTCCAGGTAATAGAGGGCCGCGCCGGCGGAAACCGTGGCGAAATCCATGGAATCGATCCCGAATCCCTTGAGCGAAGCGGTTTCAAACTGCCGCAGCAGCCGTTCACGCGCAGCATCCCGGGTAAAGACCCAGTCATCAAGCTTATAGGTATAATACTTGTATCCGAAATTTTCCTCGAACAGCTTTTCCTTGCCCCGCTCATAAAGCACCTCCTTGGGGGCAAAGCTGTTCAGGAGCTTGTCGACGTATTCCACGGATCCCTCAGCTGTGAGGAACTCACCCGTCGAGATGTCGAGGAAGGAAACGCCGGCCATCTGCCGGTCGATATGGACCGCTGCCAGGAAGTTGTTCTCCTTATGCTCCAGAATCTGGTCATTGATGGACACTCCCGGGGTGATCAGTTCCGTCACTCCCCTTTTGACGATCTTCTTGGCGAGCTTGGGGTCCTCAAGCTGCTCGCAGATGGCCACGCGTTCACCGGCCCGGACCAGCTTGGGCAGGTACGTGTCCAGGGCATGGAAGGGGAAACCGGCCAGCTCGACATAGCTTGCCGCACCGTTGGCCCGACGGGTCAGGGTGATGCCGAGGATCCGCGAAGCCTTGATGGCATCATCGGAGAAGGTCTCATAAAAATCCCCCACCCTGAAGAGCAGGATGGCATCGGGATACTTATGTTTGACCGCCATGTATTGCTTCATGAGCGGCGTATCGACCAGCGGCTCGTTGATCATTATCCCCCTGAGATTGGTATAAACAAAGATAGAATTTATCCCGTCCGCGCTGACCGGTTCATCTTTCAAACCCGTTCTTTTTATGCTATTTTTAGCATCAGAACCGAAGAAAAAATAATCATGAAAAACATCCTGCTGCTGGGTGCCGGTTTATCCACGTCCAGCCTGGTCAACTATCTGTTGCAGCATGCCGGACCGGAGAACTGGCAGGTCACCGTGGGTGATGTCGATCCGGAGAACGCCCGTAAAAAAGTTGCCGGTCATCCCAGGGGAAAGGCCATTGCCTTTGACATTTTCAACGAGGAACTGAAAAAGAGGTGTATCCGGGAGGCTGACCTCGTGATTTCGATGCTTCCGGCCCGGTTCCATCCGATGGTGGCGGAAGCCTGCCTCGAAGCCGGCAGGAGCATGCTGACTGCTTCGTATGTATCGCCAGAGGTCAGGCGGCTGGATTACCTGGCCAGGCAGAAGGGACTGCTTTTCTTCAACGAACTGGGCGTGGATCCCGGGATCGATCACATGTCGGCCATGCGGGTCATCGATTCCATCCGGGCCAAAGGCGGGAAGCTCACCGGCTTCCGGTCTTACACGGGTGGCCTGATCGCACCCGAGTCCGACAACAATCCCTGGAACTACAAGTTCACGTGGAATCCCCGCAACGTGGTCCTCGCCGGGCAAGGCACCTCCATGTATATCCGGGACGGCCGGTGCAAATATATCCCCTACCACCAGCTTTACCGGCAAACTGAAAAGACCACCGTTCCGGGTCTGGGCGATTTTGACGTTTATGCCAACCGGGATTCCCTCAAGTACCGCGAAGTTTACAACCTTCCCGATATCAGGACGCTGTTCCGCGGAACCCTCCGGAGGCCGGGGTACTGCCAGACCTGGGATGTTTTCGTACAACTCGGCATGACAGACGACAGCTACACCATTGACGACTTGGAAAGCCTGACATGGCACGATTTCACGGGTTCCTTTATCCCGGGTGGCAACCGAAGGGACCTGTGCATCCGCCTGGCCGAGTACCTGGGCATTCCGAAAAACGGTGAGATCATGGAAAAACTGTCCTGGTTGGGAATATTCGACAAGACCCTGATCGGGCTTCAACAGGCCACACCGGCACAGATCCTGCAAAAGAAACTGGAAGAGAAATGGAAACTTGAAGCCGGCGACAAGGACATGATCGTCATGCAGCATATCTTTGATTATCAATATAAAGGCGGTGAACACCGGCACAGGTCAACGCTGATCGTTATCGGACAGGGTGAGAATATGACCGCGATGGCCATGACCGTCGGCACACCCCTGGCCATCGCTGCACGCCTGGTGATGAACGGATCGATCCAGGCAACCGGCGTCAGGGTTCCCACACTGCCCGAATTCTACCTCCCGATCCTGACCGAACTGGAGGAGCATGGGATCAGGTTTACGGAAGAGGAAGAATAGAAGCACGGAAGGATAAGGCAGGAAGGCAGGAAGGCAGGAGGGCAGAAAGGAAAGGCAGAAGGCAGAAGGCAGAAGGCAAAAGTAAGTTAGAAGTCTTAAGAAATAAGTAAGAAGGCTCCTTTTTCCTTTCTCCTTTCTCCTTTCCCTCCTGCCCTTCTGCCCTCTGCCTTCTGGATTATGTTTCCAGGTAGAATTCCCCGATCAGCGCCCTGAATTCCTCCGAAAAGCTCCCGGGTTGCGCCTCGATCACCAGTTCCGATATTTCCGGCGGGGCGGTTGATCTGCCCAGATGGATCAGCAGGCGTTTGACCGGGGAAGCGGGTGTTGCCCTGACCCGGGCAATCCGGTTAAGTAACAGGCTTGCTCTACCGATAGCAGTTACCACTTCAGGCAACCGTTGTATGGGGATAACCAGGGATAGTCCGCCCCCCGGCTCCAGTATGCCGGAACTCCCGGTGATCAGGCCGTCCAGGGGAAGGCTCCTGTCGTGCCTGGCCCGGTTGCGCACCGCATCCGGCGAGGGGAGCGACCGCCCGAAAAACGGCGGATTGGAAACTATCAGGTCGTATTTCCCGCCAGGCGCCCATTGCAGAAAATCTGCCTGTATGACCCGGATGCGTTCGCCCCAGGACGAGCCGCCGGTATTCTCCCGAGCCTGGAGGGCCGATTCCGGATCGATCTCCAGGGCGTCGATGATGGCTTCCGGGAATCGCTGGGCCAGCATTAGGGAGACCAATCCTGTACCGGTTCCGATATCCAGGATCCTGGCAGGGTGACAAATGCCGGCCCAGGCTCCGAGCAGCACGCCGTCAGTGCCTACTTTCATGGCAGTCCGGTCCTGCCGGATCAGGAATTGCTTGAAACGGAACCAGTCGTTGGGCATGTCATGCCATCCCTCAGGGTGATGATCCGGTCCGACAGGCGGGCCAAATCGTTATCATGGGTCACGATCACGAATGTCTGCTTCAGTTCATCCCGCAACCGGAAAAAAAGGTTATGGAGGTCGCGCTGGTTTTCCGAATCCAGGTTGCCGGAAGGCTCATCGGCCAGGATCACGGCAGGACGGTTCATGAGCGCACGGGCAACGGCCACGCGCTGTCTCTCGCCGCCGGACAACTCGGAGGGCTTGTGATTCTTGCGATCTACAAGCTTAAGGTAATCAAGCAGTTCCAACGCCCTACCCTCAACTGCTTTCCTCGGCGTCCGTGCAATAAAGCCGGGGATGCAGACATTTTCCAATGCCGTGAATTCAGGCAGGAGATGGTGAAACTGGAATACAAAACCGATCTCATGGTTCCGGAATGCTGCCAGCTTCCGGTCATCCAGCCGGCCGACCTCCGTTTCACGGATCCAGACCTGGCCCGCATCCGGCCGGCTCAACGTCCCTATGACCTGGAGGAGCGTGGTCTTGCCGGCGCCGCTCGGGCCCACTATTGTGACAATCTCAGCGGGCTGGACCTGAAGATCGATCCCTTTCAGGACCTTCAATTCCCCGAAGGATTTTTCGATTCCTTTAACACGGATCATGATGCACAGGATTGAATCCGCAAATTAAGGGAAATTCCCGGGTTTCTTCCTCACTCACGGAACGGGCTTCCGGATGAACTTCTGGTAATCCAGGTAATAGGAGGCCTTGATGGAAAAGGAATTCGTCTGGGGTGCGAGAATCGTGTTGTGGAGATTGTCCCAGTAGGAGAGGAACAACTCGTTGTCGACCGCTTTCGATTGGCTGATATTGTTCTTCCACACGGCAGTCAGGTAGCTCCCCGGGGCGAAGTTCCAGGCATATTCCAGGTCAATGGTGAAGAAATTGAAGTTAAGGTCCCCGTTGCCCGGATAATCCGGATAATCCGCCAGCGTACCGTCCTCATTGAGAAGATAGTACTGGAGATAATTGACCTCCGACCAGTAATGGCGAAAAACCAGGCTCAGCGCCATCTTGTTGTTGAAGACATAGGAACCGGAAATGGAATTGGTGATGGTCCTGACATCGCGTCTTCCAAAGAAGATGGAATCCGGGTTTGGCAGGCTGGCAAATCCCCTGTCGTTGTATTTCTGGCTGAAAGCGATCGAGGGATAAATCGTGAACCGGTCGTTGAACCGGACCCGGGGTCCGAAGTTCCCTTCATACCCGTGCTCATTCATAAGATTGTCCCAAAAGCCTAAACCCGCGTCAAAGGCCAGCTTCCTGCGATAATCACTGGATCCCCGGAGGGAAAGGTAGTAATAGGCGGGGGATTCGAAAAAACGGCCTTCGACACGCGGTTCGTAATAATCATGCGTCACAAACGGGCTTCCTTCCAGGGATAACCTGAAATCGCTGTAGTCAAGGAAAAGGAAATGCGCTGAAAGGTTTCCGGTAAGTCCGTAATAGGCCCTGGGATTGTAAATCTCGCTGTATTGAAACCCCAAACTGCCGTTGATGGAATTAAAGATCCAGACCGGTTCAAGGACCCTGTATGACAATGACAATTCGTGATTGATATAATTGTTCCGCTTGAGATAGCCCATATCATTGGGATTGTACGTATCGTTGACAAGAGCAAGGTTATATCCATAAGTGAAGGAACCTCCGTATTTTCCCAGTCCGATAGTTGCTGAATAGCCGGTCGACGGCTTTCCCTTCAGCGAATCCCAGATCACATCACCGGCTACGCTACCGTTGATACCATAGCGGTTATTCCTGTCCATCAGCCGGGTGGTCACGCTGGAAACATTGGCCATACGGGTGGTGGAAGGTGTGAATGCATTGGTGTTGGAAAAATTCACATACGAATTGCGGCCGATGATCTGGTCAGCCACAATCATGTTGTAATTCGTAAAAGGGTCCGTCAGGTACTTGCGCGTATCCCCGTCCCCTGTCTGGATCGTGGCATAGGTATTGGCGGTCATCGCGTTAAAAAAACCGATGCCCAGGTTCCTGGAGTTTCTTCCCGATATTTTGGTGGCGTTGATCAGTTTGGCTTCACTGGGATTTTCAAGGAGCGTCTCCCCGTCGTCCACGGCATTCCAGGCATCATAATAATTGATGGGCTGCTTGCCGATCCTCCGCGAATAAAAAAGATCGGACTTATTGAACAGTTCCATCCCCTCGGTAAAGAACTGCCGGTTTTCAGAGTATTTTACTTCATAAGGAGTCAGGTTCAGGATGATCTTGTCCGATTTTCTCTGACCGAAATCGGGGATCAGGGTCATATCGAGGGTATAGGCTTCATTGATCCCGTATTTCAAATCCATCCCGCCTGCCCAGGAGAATCCGCTGGCTTCCGGAGCAATTTCATAATAAGCGGCCGCAAAGGGATAGAGTTCAAGCCGCAGGGGTGCCCTGATCGACCGGATGCCGTTCAGGATACCGACCTGGTCGTCTTCGGAAAAACTCCTGTCAACGGGATTCCACGTGGTAATTTCACGCGACCGGCGCACCGTTCGTTGGAAATTGATGCCCCATGTCTGAATATCCTGACGGGGGAAGCGCAAAGCGGCATACGGGATCTCAACCTCTAAGGTCCAGCCCTCCTCGGTAATCCTGACGGCACTTTTCCAAACCGCGTTCCATGAGTAGTCGCCATGGCCGAAACCTCCGTCATGCTCCATTTCCGTAGCTCCTTTCTTGTAATCGCCCTGGACGTTGGCTGCAGTCACCTCGAAATGGAACAGGTTCTGCCCGTCATTATAAGGGTTAAGCGTGATCCTGAACTTATCGATATTCGCGCTGCCGAAGTTATCGCGTTTGGTCAGTTCGCGCATGATACTGTCAGGAGCGGCATCATAGAGCATGGCCCCGAAATAGACTGCACGGTTGTCATAAATGATCCTGACTTCGCTTTTCTGGGTGGCGGGCTGGCCCATGGTCGGGGAGTAGGTGATGAAATCACCGGCAGGCGTGGCTTGCATCCAGCCAGGTTCCTCCAGTCGGCCGTCTATGGTTATTTTGTCAGTCGAACGGACGGCAGTCATTTCCTTTCGGATAGTCTGTGCGGTCAGAGGGATAATGATCAGGAAAGCAAGGAGGAATGCAATGGTACGGCACATACAGGGAGTTTTGTGCAAAAGTATTTTTTTTGGTAAGACCTGAAAACAGGGCGCAAGTTTAAAAAGGAGCGGAACTGTTAAAAAAAGTTAACCTTTCAGGTCTTTCTGAATGTCCTTGATGTCCTTGCCGATATCGGAATCATCGATGTAATGCCGTACATTGGAAGAAGCCTCTTCGGCATTCTTCCTGACCTCGGAAGTCACATCGTCCACTTCCTCACGCACCTCCGTGGTAGCTTCATCGAATTCCCGCTTGATATCATTGGTTACCTTCCGGAAC
>Ga0208828_1000341_pt1 | contig 21210 bp, 21 predicted proteins | sample Kivu_160m_FD_185487 | JGI IMG/M metagenome (GOLD analysis project Ga0208828, IMG submission 185487) | Freshwater microbial communities from Lake Kivu, Western Province, Rwanda to study Microbial Dark Matter (Phase II) - Kivu_160m (SPAdes)... | ecosystem: Environmental > Aquatic > Freshwater >... | reverse complement strand
AGGGTAGAGTCCCCGGGTTAGGCAGCTTGGTGAAAATATCTCCATCCCGTTTATATATAGTGATATAAGGACTGGTATAATGACCCACGGTCATATAAACTGAATCGGGGCTAAAATCTACCGCAATCCCGGTGCCCGTGGGCAGGACATCCGGGTTAGCCAGCTTGGTGAAGGTATCTCCATCCCGTTTGTATATAGTAATGTAGGGGCTAGTGGAGTGTGCCGCAGCAAGATAGGTGGAGTCATGGCTGAAGGCTACGCCATTTACTAAACCTGCGGGCTGAACTGCCGGGCTGGCTAGCTTGGTAAATGTATCGCCGTCACGTTTATATACAGAAATATAGGGGCTAATTGCGCCTACTGCTAAATATGTGGAATCGTGACTGAACGCTATGGCAAGCCCTGAGCTACTGGGCAGGGTAGCCGGGTTAGCCAGCTTGGTGAAGGTGTCTCCGTCGCGCTTGTAGATGGTTATGTAAGGGCTGGTAGCGTGTGCCACTGCCAGGTAGGTGGAGTCATGGCTGAAGGCTACGCTATAACCTATGCCGGTGGGCAGAGTTCCCGGGTTAGCCAGCTTGGTGAAGGTGTCTCCGTCGCGCTTGTAGATAGTTATGTAAGGGCTGGTCTCGTTTGCCACTGCCAGGTAGGTGGAGTCATGGCTGAAGGCTATACCACGACTAGTCCCCGTCGGCAGAGTGCTAGGATTGGGCAGCTTCACGAATGTATCCTCAGCAAGGACAGGCAGCGGGTTAACAAGAAAAGATGACAGCAGGAGCAGAGCAAGCAACAGCAGACCGATGGTTCTGGATATGCTCCTTGGGAATGCGCGATTTTTGTTTGGATGGCGGTAACGAACTGAGCCAATTTTTTCTGCCTTCATACCGTACCCCTAAAGGCTAAGATACTCGCCTCCACAACGCTGGCAACAAGCCATTTTATAATATATTAGGTGATACCCCCCCAGTTGTCAATAGGTTTGTGATTTTCTGGAAACTGCCTTTTTAGCTATCCTTTAGCCTCCAGCCTTGAGACTACGGTGGCTGATATTGAACGTTTCATCGTCATGTTTAGAGAGATATGAGGAGCTGTCGCAAAGCGGGGATAAAATGTTTCTTCTCGAATATGAGTTCGGAATGTGTTATGACTGGCTGGGCACTCAGGACCCGAATCGAACTTTTTACATCCCGAACTGATTTTAAAACTACGAGAGCTAATCGATAAGCTTGACAAACTCATCGACTGAGAGACCAGCGCCATCTAAGATATTCGCTAATGTACCGGTGTCCACGTTTTTATGATCTGGTACCACTACCTGTGCAAAAGGATTATCTCTTCGCAAGATAATGTGGCTTCCCTTTTGTCTTTTGAAATAGAAACCTGCTTTCTGTAATGCCTTAACTACCTCTTCACCAGACAAGTCCCGAGGTAGTTTACTCATTTAGCAGCGACCTCAAGCTCCACGGTGTCTTTACCAACTTCAGTTGGAACCGGAAGCCCATCTTCAAGAAGAGCTTCGATGTAGACTTCCATTGCCTCCTTGATGTTGTTGATGGCTTCTGCCTTTGTCTTACCTTGGGAAACGCAGCCTTTCAAAGCAGGTGCATAGGCAACGTAGCCCGATTCGTGACCCTTTTCAATAACGACTGTATATTTCACCACTTTCCTCCATCTTGTCTAGTTTCTTCAGACCATCATCAGTTATTCGATATTTACCTGTTCTGCCCTTCCCGATGTGCTCTACTAACCCCCCTTTTACTAAGCTGCTTACAGTACTTCGAACGACATGGGTATAGTCTCGACGGTCCCCCCATCTGCCATCAACTTTGAACAATTGTGGATTGATATATCCTCCCTTTAGCCGGTCGCCAATGAGAGCATAGATACTCTTCAAAACATTCTCTCCATCTCGAAGCGCACCCAATATCACGTATTCCCACTTTATCCGGTCAGTCACTTGGCATCACTTTCCCACTTTTTTGGCTGCCGAGCCAGGATTCGAACCTGGGCTAAGGGATCCAAAGTCCCCTGTGCTACCACTACACAACTCGGCACTTTCAGAACTGGTGCCGAAGGTCGGATTCGAACCGACACGAGGGTCGCCCCTCAACAGTTTTTGAGACTGCCGCGTCTACCATTCCGCCACTTCGGCAAGGAATCTATGCTTCTGGCTGCTTCAGAATTCTACCATTGTTATCTGAGCCATGCAACAAATTACTTCCCGCTCCTTAGATGGGAGAGGGCTGAGGTGAGGGCGAATCTGTGTAGTCTCCCTCCCTCTAACTCCTTCCCGCCCACTGGAGGGAGAGGAGATTCTTCGACAAGCTCAGAATGACAAATGATGAAGAACTCGTAATGACAAAAAGGGAAGAGCTGGGACTCTTCGATAGGCTCAGAATAAACGGGAAAGACGCTGCTATTCGAAGTAGGTATCGCTTACCTTGGGTTGCCCTCTACGCTTCTTCCAGGTTTCCGCGTAAACTTTCCGCCGGTCGGCAGTCAGGTCTCTCGCCGTTTCGGAGACATCTGCTACCTTTTCTTTTAACAGTGCCCTTGTCTCTTTCCCCGACCGGGGAGCAAAAAGAAACCCTAGAGCCGCGCCAACGGCTAACCCCAGGATAAGCCCGATGCCGAATCCAGGTCCTGAATCTTTATTGTCCATCTCCCATGCCACTCCTTCCAAGATAGCCTGTTTTTATGGCAATTCTGCCTCATGTACAAAATGGAGCGGGAGACGGGGCTCGAACCCGCGACAGCCTGCTTGGAAGGCAGGAACTCTACCACTGAGTTACTCCCGCCCAGATTATGTCCATTTTAACTTCGCCCAAAACCTTTGTCAAAGAAATAGCTGTGTGATAAGCCCCCTCTACATTTGACATCACCCATCTTTCTGTCCTATTATTAACCCGACCTAGAGCAAAGGTATGGCCTCAAAGAACAAGCCTGAACCGGCTCCATCCGACTATAGTTTAGGAGAGGCTGCAACCCAGTTTCTTCTAAAATTGTCTTCAGAAGAAAGACTAAGAGCCCAGCAAGAAATATACAAATTCGTACGTTGGTATGGAGAAAAACGCCCCCTAAGCGAGTTAACTATCCCCGAAGTCGCCAATTATGCCGAGCAAATCACCTCGTCAACCACCGAAGCAACTGAAAAACTAGGAATAACCAAAACATTTCTTGCTTACGCACACAAGCAGGGATTGACAAAGACGAACCTGTCTGTCCACCTCAAGAGCAAGAAGGCTCCACTAAAATCAGCCTCACGTTTAAAGCGCCGTTCCCAGAGAAAGGTGTTGCTGACCAGCCGGGGTTACGCTGACTTAAAAGCCGAGCTTACCACCCTGAAAAATAAGCAGCCTGGCATAGTCGAAGAAGTTCAGAAAGCAGCCTCTGACAAGGATTTTCGGGAAAATGCACCTCTCGAGGCAGCCAGAGAATACCAAAGCCAAGTGGAAGCACGCATCAGGGAACTGGAATCAACTTTAAAAACGGCAACTTTAGTGGATGAGCAACAGACCGGTGGCAGAGAAATAACCTTTGGCGATACAGTGGTACTGCAAGACCTGGCTTCGGGCGAACAGGTAAGCTACACATTGGTCGACGCCAGCGAAGCTAATGCCATAGAAGGCAAAATATCTGTTGCCTCACCTATGGGTCAGGCACTACTGGGACGAATGCAAGGGCAAAACATTGCAGTCAAGGCACCAGCCGGTATACTGCATTACCAAATTGAGGACATCCAGCATCACTAAACTATGGCTAACCAGATAACTAGACGCTTCTCAAACAGGGACTTTTGTATTATAATTAATTGTCCTAAAGATACGACCTTCCGTACGATGTTTTTGGCAAAAAAACTGGTAAGGTATACATTTGGGAACTGCCAAGAATATGCGGTAGCTCGAGAGATAGTAACACAATATAATCTAAGGTAGAAACCTAAGCTGGCGTTTGACCAGTGCTGGATGACTCGGCACCAGCCCTGGTCAGCGGCGCTATCATAGGAATTCAGTTTTACAGGAGGAACACATGGATTTTGAACTGACAGAAGAACAAAAGGCGCATAGAAAGGAGTATTTCGACGTCTGCAAGGAACTCGAGAAGAAAAGACCGCCAAGCTTTGTAGGCTTAGAGGCAGTATTCGAGGTCGATGAATGCTGGCAATTCCACCTTGACTGCGCCAAGGAATTCGGGAAAAGAGGATGGCTTGCTTTAGCCTGGCCCCCAGAATATGGCGGCAGCGGAACCATGATGGATAAAGTCCTCTTCGCCGAAGCCAGAGGATATCACGGAATTCCCGGTGTCGACATCTTCGGAGTGCAAATGCTCGCCCCTACTGCTCTGCAAGCGGCAAGCGAGGAGATAAAGAAGGAATTTCTATCGCCGATTGCGCGAGGAGAGGTTATGTGGTGTGAGCTATGGAGCGAGCCCAACGCAGGTTCAGACCTTGCCACTCTGAGCACCACGGCAATAAAGAAGGGCGATGAATACATTATAAACGGTCAGAAAACCTGGAATACAGGTGCCCACCGTGCCGATTGGGGCTTTGGAGTATTTAAGACCGACCCGGCTGGAAGAAAACACCACAACATGACCTTCCTCTTACTCGATATGAAAACGCCCGGAGTAACGGTAAGACCTATCCCATACATCGATGGCGATGCACCATTCGCCGAGGTTTATTTCGATGATGTCCACGTGCCGGCTAGAAACATCGTCGGTCAGGAAAATGAAGGCTGGGCAGTAGTCAACCTTCTCGCTGGCTTCGAGAGGTCAGGCATGGGCGAAATAATGGGCATGTTCCGCGAATTGGAGGAACTGGTGCAATATTGTAATGAGACCAAACGGAACGGCAAACCCTTATCGAAGGACCCGTTAGTACGCAACCGGGTGGCACAGCTAGCCTGCGAACTGGAAGCAGCCCGAGCCATCGCCTACCGCATAGCTGACCTGCAAAACAGGAATGAGATGGCTCTGATGGATGCATCAGCAGCCAAGATATTCTACAGCGAGCTAGGCGAGCGCTTTGCTTTCGTTGCCACCGACATCGCGGGACCATACGGACAGGTCAAAACCTCTCGATGGGCTCCGGCAGATGGAGCTTGGGAGAAAAAATTCCAGGAGTGTTTCGTAACCATCATCTCTATGGGAACAAATGAGATACAAAGAAATATCATCTCCTGGTATGGCTTGGGCTTGCCCAGAATGAAATAAAGGAGTTTCGATAGGAGGAATCATGGACCTTAGATTTACTGAAGCACAAGAAATATTGAGAAAAATGGTTCGGGACTTCCTGACCACGGAATGTCCCAAAACTCTGGTAAGAGAACTTGAAAAGAGCGAGAAGGGATATTCCCCCGAATTATGGAAAAAGATGGCTGAGCTGGGATGGATGGGATTGGTTATACCTGAAGAATACGAGGGTATGGGCTACACCTTCCAGGACCTAACAGTACTCTTGGAGGAAGCAGGTAGAAACATCCTTCCCAGTCCGCTAATCGCTACAGTAGTAAGCACCTTCCCCATCATTGAGGCTGGGACTGAGGAACAAAAGAAAGAGTTCCTGCCTAAAATAGCCCGAGGAGAACTAATTGTCACCACGGCGCAGCTTGAATCCGAAGGTACATTCGGCGCTTCCGGCATCGCCACCAAGGCAACAGCTAAGGGTGACGACTTCATAATAAATGGCACAAAGCTTTTCGTTGAAATGGCACATGTTGCCGATTACATCGTCTGTGTCACCAGGACCAAAGCAGGTGCAACTGAGAAAGGAATCACGCTCTTCATAGTTGACGCCAAGTCTCCTGGAATAAAGTGTGAAGTAATACCCACCATAGCTGCAGATAAGCTATGCGAGGTACGCTTCGAGAACGTTGCTGTGCCCAAGAAAAACATGCTAGGTAAGCTAGATGCGGGATGGTCACTGGTGGAAATGATGACGCGCAAGGGGGCTATCGCCAAGGCTGCAGAGTCCATTGGCGCCATGCAAACCTGCGTCGAAATGACCGTTGCCTACTCTAAAGAGAGGGTACAGTACGAGCGACCCATCGGAGCCTTCCAAGCACTTCAACACATAATGGCTGACATGTGGACATCAATGGAAACCGGCCGTTACTTGCTATATGAAGCAGCCTGGATGGAATCAGAGGGGCAGCCCTGTGCCAAAGAAGCATCATTCGCCAAAGCTTATATCAACGAGGTTTATAAGGATGTAGCCCAGTGGGCAATAAGATTACACGGTGGCATTGGCACCAGCTACGACCACGACATACCACTCTTCTACCGCAGGTCCAAAGCCGCAGACACCGCCTTCGGCAGCACCGATTTCCACAGGGAGCTGGTAGCTCAGCAAATAGGACTCAAATAAGCGCATTTAAGTCGCAAAGTGCATCCTACTTAGCCCCTCTCGCCCGGGAGGGGCTAAGTCTTTGTCACAACCGGTTGAAATTGGTGATTATTCTTACTCAATTGCCTCACTAACCACCTTATGTTATACTGATGGGCAACTTTGGTTAAGTGATGATACTAGTAACCCGTGAGAAATTTATTTTCCAGGGGTTCAATATAATTAGGAGGTCAGAATTTGACGGAGTCTATTTCAGTTAAACAGCTTCTAGAAGCCGGGGCTCATTTTGGACATCTCACCGGTCACTGGCACCCGCGCATGAAAAGCTATATTTTCACCCAACGCAACGGCATCCACATTATCGATTTAGAGCAAACTGTAGGCATGATGGATAAAGCCTGCACTTACATCAGAGACTTGGTCAGCAACGGACAAAGCATTCTCTTCGTCGGTACCAAAAAGCAAGCTCAGGAGATAGTAGAAGAGGAAGCCAAAAGATGTGGTATGTATTATGTCAACCAAAGATGGTTAGGTGGAATGCTGACTAATTTCGCCACCATACAAGCCAGGATAGATTACCTGGTCCGCCTTGAGGATAGAAAGGATAAAGGCGAGCTAGATTACTTATCTAAAAAGGAAAAAATGAAGGTCGAAAAGGAAATAGCACGACTTAATAAGCTTCTTGGTGGCTTTAAGGAAATGACCGCCATTCCCGGAGCCATATTTATTGTTGACCCAACTAAAGAGAAGATAGCTCTAGCCGAAGCCAAGAAAGTTGGACTACCGATAGTAGCGATTGTAGATACTAACTGTGACCCCACAGGTATCGACTACCTGATTCCAGCTAACGATGATGCCATAAAGGCAATCAAACTTATATGTAGCAAAGTGGCTGACGCAGTTCTTCAAGGCAAGATGATTAAAGAGACGGGCGAAATAATAACCGACGAAACAACTCCAACAGAGACAGAACCTACCCAAATGCTGGAATCACATGTCTTTACGCCCGACGAAGATGAAAAAGAATAGCTAGGCAGTGATGCCTCGACCCGCGCAAAAGGAGGGAATATTGCAGGTTTCAACAACAGAGATAAAAGAACTGCGAGAAAAAACTGGTGCCGGCGTCATAGATTGTAAAAAGGCACTCCTGGAAGCAGAGGGAAACTTTGAGAAGGCGATTGAGATTCTCAACCAGCGCGGACTGGCTTTGGCTCGCAAGAAAGCTAACCGTGAAGCAGCCAAGGGAATAATTGAAGCCTATGTCCATCAAGGAGGACGGATTGCAGCATTGGTTGAAGTTAACTGCGAGACAGATTTCGTCGCCCGCACCGATGAATTCAAGGAGCTGGCTCATAATCTGGCACTACAGATAACAGCTATGTCACCTCAGTTCATTTCTCCTGAAGATATGCCAGAAGAAACAGACGCCGACATTAAAACAGCCTGCCTTTTGCTCCAGCCATCTATCAAAGACCCTGACAAGACAGTCCAAGACCTAATCACTGAAACGATAGCCAAGGTTGGTGAGAATATCAAAGTACGCAGATTCACCAGATTCGAGATAGGTTATTAACGAAGTGTCAGTGAAGAAGCCTAAATATGAGCGAGTCCTGCTTAAGCTGAGTGGCGAAGCACTCATGGGAAAGAAAAGCTTTGGCATAGACCGTTCAGTGCTGACACGTGTAGCTAGACAAATAAAACAGATAACCGAACAGGGGGTTGAAGTGGCTATAGTTGTCGGTGGTGGCAATTTCTGGCGGGGCACCGGCAGCGAAGCTAAAGGCATGGACCGAGCCACAGCCGACTACGCAGGAATGTTAGCCACGGTAATCAACGCTTTAGCCCTTCAGGATTCACTAGAAAACGAAGGGGTCATAACTAGAACTCAATCTGCAATTACCATGCAAGCTGTAGCTGAGCCCTATATACGCCGCCGAGCTATCCGCCACCTGGAGAAAAAAAGAGTAGTCATTTTTGCTGGGGGTACGGGAAATCCCTACATGACTACCGATACCGCCGCAGCACTACGAGCAATTGAAATCGGAGCCGATGTCCTACTCGTAGCCAAAAATAGAGTCGATGGCGTTTATGATTCCGACCCTATCAAAAATCCTAGGGCTAAGAAATTCGACCATTTAACCCATAAAGAGGCTCTAAACTTACACCTCAATGTAATGGACAGCACCGCCTTCTCTCTATGCCAAGATAATAAACTCCCCATAATCATTTTCGACCTCCAGGGGGAACAAAGTATAGAACGTGCCATCTCTGGAGAGCATGTCGGCACCTTTGTCACCGCTGAGGAAAAGAAATGATTGAGCAGATACTCACCGAAATAAATAGCAAAATGCAAAAGGCTGTTGATGCTCTGAAACGAGACCTGGCAGGTATAAGAACAGGACGTGCCTCACCAGCCCTAGTCGAGCATATCAAAGCTGATTATCACGGTGTACTCACCCCAATCAATCAGATGGCTTCTATCTCAGTCCCTGAAGCTAAAATGATACTTATCCAACCATGGGACCGTAGTTCAATCCGCAGTATTGAGAAGGCTATCCTTACATCTGACCTTGGACTGAATCCAACAAGCGACAGCAATGTTATACGCATACCCATTCCACCACTCACCGAAGAACGACGTAAGGAGCTAACCAAAGCAGTTCACAGAAGACTGGAGGAAGCCAGGGTTGCTCTCCGCAACCTAAGACGAGATGGCATCGAGAAGCTGAGACAATCAGAAAAAAACAAAGAAATATCACAAGACCAATACACACGTGCCTCCGAGCAATTACAAAAACTCACCGATAACTTTATAGATAAAGCCAATGACATAGGGCAAGCCAAAGAAACAGAGATAATGGAGGTCTAAAAACTCCAGAACCTGCAGCCCCTATTTGCAAGTGGAGTAATCCACAAAAAAACATCATGCCGGTGCCGAAAAGCCCTGCCAACATTCAATATCATTCACTACAGCCAGCATTAACTAAGACACGTGGTGTCCAGGAATAAGCATGCTCATACATAGAATTCTCACTGCTGTCGTTGGCTTACCACTCCTGATCGCCATAATCTGGTTCGGTGAACCCTGGTTTACCCTTTTGATAGCTGTTATGGCTGCGCTTGGTAGCTGGGAGTTCTATCGAATGACCAGACAGTCAAAGATACAGCCAATCACCTATTTCGGCATGGTATGGGTACTATTTTTCGTCCTAAGCCCTCACTGTCCGTATCCCCTCACGACACCCTTTCTCATCACTTCAGCAATAGTTATTTCATTAATCTGGCTCTTGTTTCGTTCTCCTAGAGAGCAGGCTTTTACTAACTGGGCATGGACAATGGCTGGTATCTTCTATATCGGCTGGATGCTCAGCTACTGGGTTGAACTCAGAAACATGGAAGCTGGCAAAGAGCTGGTTTTTTGGGCTATGTTCACCACGTTCGCCAGCGATACCAGCGCCTTTTTTGTCGGCAGAACCTGGGGCAGACACGCCCTAGCCCCAGCCATAAGCGCAGGTAAAACTTGGGAGGGGGCTATAGGTGGACTATTGGCAAGTGTCGTAGCTTCCCTAATTCTCAGTATAATCTTTCCCCTACCCTTCAGCTACTGGCAAGTAGCTCTCTTAGGTTTTATTATCAGCGTTTTTGCTCAACTCGGAGACTTAGTCGAATCGCTGCTTAAGCGCAACATAGGCGTCAAGGATGCAGGCAAGCTAATACCGGGGCACGGCGGTGTCCTGGACCGCATTGACAGTCTCATATTTACTGGAGTTATAGTATACTATTGTGTGGTAGTAACTACACTATGAGCAACACTATTAAAAAATTAGCTGTCCTCGGCTCAACAGGCTCAATAGGACAACAAGTCCTGGATGTAATAAAGGACTTCCCAGACAAATTCAGGATAATAGGATTAGCTGGCGGTAAGAATACGAGCTTGCTTAGCAAACAAATCAGCCAGTTTCAACCTAAACTGGTATATTCACCGCTTAAGTTCAATCCACCAGACAAAACAAAATTTTCACCAATGGAAGAGCTGGCTACCCACCCTGATGTCGATATGGTTATAATAGCCACCTCAGGCAAAATTGGGCTGGCTCCAGCACTGGCAGCCATAAAATCTGGAAAACAAGTAGCCCTAGCTAATAAAGAGGCATTGGTCATGGCGGGTGAAATCATTATGGCAGAAGCTAAACGCCACCAAGCCCAAATCCTGCCTATTGACAGCGAGCATAGTGCTATATGGCAATGCCTACATGGAGAGAAAGCTGAAGTAGCCCGGATTATTCTGACAGCTTCCGGGGGACCTTTCTACCATCATCCACCCACACAGTTGGCTAATGTAACTGTCGAGGAAGCTCTACAACATCCCACATGGAAAATGGGGAGAAAAGTGACCATCGACTCGGCGACCCTGATGAACAAGGGGCTGGAGGCAATCGAAGCTCACTGGCTTTTTTCTATACCCCTTAACAGAATAGACATGGTAATCCATCCCCAGAGCATTATTCACTCCCTGGTGGAATTTGCTGACGGCTCGCTAAAGGCACAACTCAGCATCCCTGACATGCGCCTCCCTATCCAATACGCTTTATCCTATCCCGAGAGATTGGCTAATCCCAGGTTACCGCGTACTGACCTAGCCCGACTGAATTCACTGACTTTCGAACCGATAGACTATTCTATGTTTCCGTGCTTACAACTGGCACTGGACGCTGGCAAAAGGGGAGGGACCTACCCAGCTGTGCTCTGCGCCGCCGATGAGATAGCTGTCGAACTTTTTCTCAAGCGGCATATCAATTTCCCTGGCATTGCTGAGATAATAGCCGGTACAATAAGCTTGCACCAGGGTATATCCAATTCTACTTTGGATGAAATTTTGGCTGCTGATGACTGGGCAAGGCATACTGCACTTAAACTCACTAAAAGGCTAACTTATGTTTGAAACGATAGCGATTACAACTGTCAGTTTTCTCGGCATCCTGATATTACTTGTCTTCGCCCACGAGTTTGGGCATTTCATCACAGCCAAGCTTTCCAAAGTAAAGGTGGAGGAATTTGGCATCGGCTTCCCGCCTAGGATTATCAGTTTCAAGCGAGGCGAGACAACATACTCGCTAAACGCTATACCCCTCGGTGGCTTTACCAAAATGCTGGGAGAAGAAGACCCGACACTACCCGGTAGCCTAGCCAGCAAGAGCATCCCCATCCGATTCCTTGTTCTTAGCGCTGGCTCATTGATGAATATCCTGCTCCCGATATTACTTTTTATAATCAGTTTTATGATTCCCCACAATATGGTCATAGAGAAGGTACAGGTGCAAGAAGTAGCCCCAGGCTCTCCAGCTCAGATTGCTGGGATTGAGCCAGGGGATACAATCCTAGCAATAAACGGTCGCACAATTAAGAACCGCGGCGATGTCGGCTATATCATACAGCTTAATCTTGGCTCAGAGGTAAATATCCTGCTTCAGAGAGATGAGCTCGGCCAAGAAGAAGTCAGCTTGAAACCGAGGTGGAATCCGCCAGAAGGGCAGGGGGCAACTGGCATCTCTATCGTCGGCGTGGACAGCACCATAGTCCGTGAATCATATCCTATCTGGAAGGCAGTGCCTATGAGCGTAACCCATTGCTGGGAAGTTCTCGTCTTATTCCGAAATGAAGTAGTAGGCTGGTTCATCAGAGGAACACCACCTCAACTAACCGGACCAATAGGTATTGCCACACTGACCGGTGAGATGGCTAAAGCAGGTCTAAGCCCCCTACTCGAATTCGCCGCCTTAATTAGCATAAACTTAGCCATAATCAATCTCTTCCCCTTCCCTGGACTCGATGGTGGCAGACTCATCTTTGTAGCTCTAGAATGGGTACGCAGGGGAAAAAGGATTTCACCAAAAAGAGAGGGGCTTGTCCATCTAATTGGTTTCATAGTGCTAATACTTCTAATCATGGTGATAAGCTATTATGACATCGCAAACATTGTTCACGGAGAAAGTGCATTACCTTGATAACCCGCAGGCAATCCAAACCCGTAAAAGTTGGAACGGCAACCATAGGCGGCAAAGCGCCTATTTTAGTTCAGTCTATGACCAAAACCGATACCAGAGACATTCAATCTACTGTAACTCAAATCAAGGAACTCATCGATTGTGGCTGCGAGATAGTCCGAGTAGCTGTACCCGACCTTGAAGCTGCACAGGCAATTACAACGATTAAAAAGAACATCTCCATTCCCCTCATCGCCGATATCCACTTCGACTATCGGCTCGCCCTTGAGGCTTTGAATGCTGGCGTAGACGGATTACGCCTTAACCCGGGCAATATCAGTGACCCAGAACAAATTGCCAAAGTAGTTAAGGCAGCTAAAAAAAGGCAGGCACCAATCCGTATCGGCATAAATGCCGGGAGCTTGCCACCAGCCTCGAAACCATGCACATCTATATCCGAGCACATGGTTAATGCAGCGTTAGAGCAAATTGACCTGCTGGAAAGTTTAGACTTTGACCTGATCAAAGTCTCGCTTAAAGCCTTCGACGTGCCTACAACTATCGAAGCTTATAGAGCAATAGCCTCCAAAATGTCTTACCCCTTGCATCTAGGTATAACCGAGGCAGGGCTGCCTCGAGCTGGTGCTGTCCGCAGTGCTGTGGGCATAGGCATACTCCTTCACGAGGGCATCGGTGACACCATTCGTGTATCCCTTACTGCTCATCCCTGTGAGGAAGTGAACACCGCTTATGAAATCTTAAAAAGCCTCGACCTCCGCCAACATGGTCCTACCTTGATAAGCTGTCCCTCTTGTGGGCGAGCTGAAGTTGATATCATCAGCCTTGCCGAATCTGTCGATAAAAATCTGAAAGAGATAAGCAAACCCATCAAGATTGCTGTCATGGGTTGTGTTGTTAACGGTCCGGGTGAGGCAAAAGATGCTGATGTCGGCATCGCCTGTGGCAAAGGCAAAGGTGCCATTTTCAGAAAAGGTAAAGTGGTGAACACCGTGGCAGAAAAAGACTTCTTAGACGCACTGATGGCAGAGGTGAGAAACATTTCAAATTAATAGAAGGAGAATAAAATGGGATATCCGATAACTATCGGTATAAGTTACCAAGAAAAGCTTTCTAGGCTGACTACTTTCTTTAGAATCTTCATGGTTATACCTCATTTAATCGTTCTCTGGGCTCTGGGTATAGCTGCCAGCGTTGTCGTTTTCATCGCCTGGTGGGCTATTCTATTTATAGGGAGATATCCTAAATGGGCTTTTGATTTCATCACGGGCTATATCCGCTGGTACACTAGAGTAAGTGGTTATTACATGCTTCTGACTGACAAATATCCGCCCTTTAGTATAGAATAAGCAGCAGTAATATCCTCCTCTTAAAAGAATAACGAGCTTAAAAGGATAGAGATATGCGATTTTCCAAACTTTTCAGCAAGACACTAAAGGAAATACCGTCAGAAGCTGACACTTTAAGCCATCAGTTGTTGCTTAGAACAGGGATGATTCAGCAGGTAGCTACCGGAGTTTATTCCTATCTACCTTTGGGTTGGCGCGTGCTCAGGAAAATCGAGCAAATAATCAGAGAGGAAATGGACAAAGCCGGCGGGCAGGAGTTGATGTTGCCTACACTTCAACCCTTCGAACTGTGGGAGGAAACCGGGAGATATCCCTCTTTCGGCAAAACATTGTTCACCGTTACCGACCGACGGGAACACACATTGGTATTGGGTCCTACCCACGAAGAGATTATCACCGACCTCGTTAGACGCTATGTGCAAAGCTACCGTGACCTACCCCTTCTCATATACCAAATACAGAATAAATTCCGCGATGAACCTAGACCTCGGGGGGGATTGCTACGTGTCCGTGAGTTTATAATGAAAGACCTCTATAGCTTCCACACTGACGAGGCAGATTTGGACCGCTGCTACCAAGAAATGATACAAGCCTACAAGAACGTTTACTCCCGTTGCGGCTTACCGTCAGTGATTGTAGAAGCTGACAGCGGTGCCATAGGTGGCAAAGAGTCCCACGAGTTTATGCTCATCGCCGAAACTGGCGAAGATGAAATCATCTATTGCTCAAACTGCGATTATGCCGCAAATGTAGAAAAAGCCATGAGCATCAAGCCCAAACCTGAGGTAAAATCCCCTCTACCTGTAGAAGAAATATCGACCCCAAATATCAAGACCATCGAAGAAGTGGCAAACTTCGTTGACGTGCCAGAAAGTCAAACTCTAAAAGCCGTCTTTTATTCAGCCGATGACGAGATTGTCTTTGTAGTTATTAGAGGTGACCTTGATGTCAACGAGACGAAACTCAAGAATTTACTGAAATGCTCAGAGCTGCGCCTGGCTACAGAAACTGAAACCAAGGCAGCTGGATTAGTAGCTGGCTCGGCTTCCCCAATCGGCATAAAAGCAATCAAAATCGTAGCGGATGACTCAATAAACTTAGGCTCAAATTTCATTGCTGGTGCTAATAAACCAGACACCCACCTTAAAAACGTGAACTATCCCCGTGACTTCAAAACTGACCTTATGGCTGATATCGCCATAGCACGCCCTGGAGATAATTGTCCGAGATGTGACGGCAAACTCCAATCCAGTCACGGAATCGAGGTAGGTCATGTCTTCAAACTGGGTATTTTCTACAGCGAGAAGATGGGCGCCTCTTTCCTTGACCAGAATGGCATATCACGCCCAATCATTATGGGCACCTATGGCATCGGGCTGGGGAGACTACTGGCAGCAGCAGTGGAACAAAATCACGACGATAAGGGCATTATTTGGCCAATGGCAATTGCCCCTTATCATGTTTACCTGTGCCCACTGCGTTTAGAAAGCCCCGATATCGCTGCAACCGCCGAGAAACTCTATAAAGATTTAACCAATGAAAAAGTGGCAGTGCTTTTTGATGACCGAAATGACTCCCCAGGAGTTAAATTCAACGATGCTGACCTTTTAGGGATACCTCTCCGCTTAACCATAAGCCCTCGCACCTTGGAAAGCCAGAGCATAGAGGTAAAATGGCGCAAGGAAAAACAAACCCAACTGCTACCCTTAAAAGGGATAGCCAAAGGGATAAAAGAATTAGTTCAAGAAGCTCAGCAAAGCTGTTGACTTGCCCTCTTATTCTTTGATACCATGTTACCAAACTGAATAGTGTAGCTAAGGTGTCCTTGGGCGACCAGGGGCTTAATTGGAGTGCAAGCCGGTGGAATTCCGGCACAGTCCCGCCTACTGTAAAAGTCAGAACGCCGACCTTCTAGCTCAATCTGCTTCCGCGGAGTAAGGGAGCGGGATTTGTTTTTTTAGTTAACAAAAGCCCCCTTGTTTCCGAGGACAAGGGGGCTTTTTCTATTAGTCCAAAGGAGGTAGTAATGAAACAGTATATCGCAGGCTTTTTGGCTCTATTAGCTTTGGTTGGATTAGCTTTCTCATCTGCTTGTGCCAATCCACCCCCACCCACAGAAACTATACCTCCACCCAGACCAACTGAGACAAAACCTCCAGAAGAGGCTAAACCAGAGGCAGAAGAAACACCTGCCTTTCCTTTAATCGTTACAGACGACCTGGGAAGAAAAGTAAAAATTGATAGGCTCCCACAACGGATTATCTCGCTTGCCCCCAGTAACACTGAGATCATTTATGCGCTGGGGCTCGAAGACAAGCTAGTAGGTACAACCGACTATTGCGACTATCCTGAAGCAGCTAAATATAAGCCTCGAGTAGCTGGATATGTTAATCCGGACTTAGAGAGAGTTGTCTCACAACAACCTGACCTCATCATCGCCGAGGCAATTCACGAAAACACTGTGCTTCCAGCCTTAGAAAAATTAGGACTAACGGTAATCGTCACGTCAGCGACATCTCTAGATGTTGTGTTGGATGACATCAAGTTAATAGGAGAAATTACCGGGAAAAGTAAAGCAGCCGCCAGGCTAGTTGATGATTTAAGCAGGAGAATACAAGGCATAACAGCGAAAACGGCAGGGTTAACCACGGAACAACGGCCTAGAGTCCTCTATGCTGTATGGTATGACCCGATTTGGACGATGGGTTCTGACACCTTCATTGATGACCTAATCTGGAAGGCTGGTGGAGCTAACATATTTAGCAACGACTTTGAGAAATCTCATGTCGTCTCATTAGAGGCAATTATTGTTAAAAACCCTCAAGTCATCATCGCCAGCGGCATGGGCACTACAGGAGACCTCATATACAACAACATAATCAAAGAAACCAGGCTGATGGGTGTGGATGCGATGAGCAACAGCCACGTCTACAAAATAAGCGATGCCAACTTGATTGAGCGTCCTGGACCAAGAGTAGTAGATGGCTTAGAGGAAGTGGCAAGACTCATTCACCCCGAAATATTCGGCACATCAGAGTGAAATAATGCACACGTGATTTGGCATATTGGCTCACGCCTCGCAAATGGACCAGAGTCAGTAATCATTTCACTCGCAAAACAAATACAGACACATCAACATTAGAATTGTGAGGGCAGCATGAAAATCAAACACGGCAACACCGTTAAGCTTCTGGTTGTCTCCACAATAGTAGTAAGCATGATGCTGACTACTAATCCGGACGCAGCCTTAGCAGAATCAAACGTCCTGAAGTGGTCAAGAATAGATACGCCAGGAGCAGCAGCCAACAAAAATGATATTGTCAGCCCGTCTGAGGTCAGCCGTATCACCATTGGCTGTGACGGTAAGACTTTCTATGCTGTAGACATCCCTAACGCAAGCAACACCACAGGTAACAAAGCTCTATATAAGTCGACTGACAGCGGTATATCATGGAGCGACACGTTCAGCCAATATCTATATGAGGCAATGACTCCAGCCGAGAGAGTTAACTTCCGTGTATGGAATGTGTCCATAGCCCCAGACAATGTTAACCTCGTGGCGGTGGTCACAAATGATAGCGCCAGCAACTTGCCACGAAATGTCTGGCTATCGATTGACGGTGGCTCCAACTGGCAAAACACCAATTGCCCTGCATCTGACAATATCAGTGCAATTGGCGTTTCTATGAAATATGATAGCCATGATATTGCAGTCGGTACCAGAACTGGTGGCGGTAGTGGCAACATCTGGATATTAAAAACGACTGATTCTGGTCATAACTGGGCACCTCAAGGCTTTACTGGAGATATTATGGCGTTGAAATTCTCACCCAACTATAACAGTGATGCCACTATAGCTATCGTCTACTCTGATAATTCTGGAAGTTACCTCAATTTTGGCATTCACGACCTGGCTTCCAATATCACTGATTGGACTACGGTCTACGGTGGCTCTCCACCGGAAGTCACCACCGGAGGTGCTGGCACTTCGCCCACAGCAAATCAGATTATAACCGCCGACCTAGAGTTAACCAGTGATTTTTCAGGTCAAGCGCCTGGCTTACGCCGCTGTTACATCAGCACCGATGCCCAAATAGCCAGTTCGGGCATTTATCGCTTCGACGACACCGTCAGCTACTGGTTAATGCCGGCAACTGCAACCAAGAGAATTTCAACTATCGCATACTACGGCACCTATGCCTCAGGTAAATTGCTAGCTGGTGAGGTTCTCGGCAGCCCATGCTCAGCTACTGTGATGACCTGGTTCACCGATGCACCTACCACCTGCCCCATCCCCTGTTGGTATCCAGCCATGAAACCACCTACCGGCGCCGCCGGCACCGATAATTGCGCCGGTTCTGGATACGGTAACGCCCAAGTCGCCTGGTCACCCAATGGTTCAACTGCCTATGTTGGCACAGCCAGCAGTGCAGCTTTGGTAGCAGGTGTCAATTGGCCAACTCCCTATCTAATCGGCGAAGACCTTGACGAATCTGCGTTCTCACTAAGTCGCAACAATGGTGAGACGTGGAACCAGCTTGCATTGATTGACACCAGAGTCAGCCAGTTTGTTGATATCGCTCCAGCTCCAGATTGTACAACTATCTACCTAGCTTCAGTCAGTGACAATATCATCTGTTCTGGGTTCGATAGTGTCTGGCGCAGCCAGGATTCACCTCTTGGTTCGAACTGGGAACGAGTGCTATGCCAGACTACCACCGACCAAGTTTGTACTACAGGTCAAACAGACATCTCTATTCTGAGACTGGCTGGCGATAAAGCCGATGGACAAATTGTTTTCTGGGCAGTAGTGGGGACACGAAAGATAATGTGGTCACCAGACTTCGGCGATTACTGGGCTGACATAAATCTAAGCCTTATATCTCAAGATATGGCTGCCGAAGACAGCGAGACACTATACATTCTCAGCAGCAATGACCATGTGCAAAAGTTCACCTCTAGTGGGGCAGGCTGGATATGTCAAGCTATCACTTCAACCGGTCTCGTTGCGGGATACAGCATCGCTACCGCCTATACCGGACTGACACCGGATAATTATAAGGGGTACATAATTGTTGGCGGTACAGGCACCGGTCTGTACGACGTGGCTTACTCTACAGACGGTGGTACTACATTCACACCTATCACCACACAGCTACCCACCCGGGGCAACACCATGGTAGTTGCCCATTCTGGCTTTAAAAGTAACGGCGAGGTCTTCGCAATTAACTCAGGGGGAATGTATGAATGGTCAATCTACTATGGTGGAGCTACCTGGTCCTGGCCTCTTCCCGAAATAGGCAGGTGGTCAACACAATGGGGAGGACCAAGTTGGCCAACCCCGATCACCGGTCTAAGCATATCAAGAAATGGCAGCTTCTACTTCTCTGATGCCTGGGGCGCATATGTAAGGTGGGCATGGGCTGGTGCAGGTCTCGACCCTACTGTTAGCTTCGGTACAAATCCTACCACAAGGCTCAGAATCTGCGGTGGCTTGATGACCGGTGAACCGATAACAGTCTGGCTTATTGACCAACGTCCCTATAATCCACCACAAGGCGGTGTCTGGCGCTATGTGGACACTCTAGCCTGGAACGGACCCGTTCCCACCTCGCCAATAAGCGATACCACAGTACCCTATGACCCTGTGAGTGGCAGAGCTGGTGAGATAAACCTCACATGGCAACCAGCATCCTTGTCAAGAGGTTATCAAATTCAGATAGCCAAAGATGAAGACTTTGCTTTGGAGGTAGCCAATATTGGCGCAGACTGGCTCGGTCCCTTTTACACCCCCCCGGATTTAGATACTCCAGCCCTGGTGATTCCACCTGGTGGTGGCACAATCACCGACGTCAATGGAAACACTTGGACAGTGCCATTTCTCGAAGCTAATCATTCCTATTATTGGAGAGTCATTGTTAGGGATGTAGCTACGGGTGATGCCATCCAAAGCCCTTGGTCATGGCGAGAAATCTTCACCGTTGAGACGGGTCTACCAGTAACCACCCCCTACTACGGTCCGCAGTTGCTGTCACCAGACAACGGTTGCCTTGGCTGCCCAGTTAAGCCAGTATCATTCTCCTGGTCACCATTCCAAGGAACACAAAGGTACAGATTCGTTCTAGCAAAAAATGCAGCAATTACAGATATTGTAGTTCAGACAGAGTCGTCCGCCACCAGCTATAGCTATGAGGGCACACTAGACTACGACACCACCTATTTCTGGCGAATTATGGCAATTGAACCGGTACCCAGCGAATGGAGCGCTACATTCTGCTTCCAAACCATGGCTCCACAACCACCAATACCACAAGCACCAAAAGCAGCTATTTTCTGGATATGGTTAATAATCGCTATTGGGGTGATACTAGATATCAGCTTGCTTATCTTAGTTATTCGACGGCTATCAAGTCAGCACAATCAAACCAGCTAATAAAAGGGGCTACAGCTTACCAAGAAGGAGCCCAGCGAACAGTCTTTTGCCAATGCTGGACTACAAAGAGCAACTTCGCTAAAGTACCAGAGAGGACTAAGACTCTTCCGATTTCATATGCCGCTGAAACCAAGCGGCGACGAATATTAACACACCACCCAAGATAATAGAGGCTAAAATCTTTACCACCTCTGGTATGTCCATAGTCAGAAAGAAGGTAAAGGTGAAAACGCCTGTGATGCAGGCAATAACATAACTCACTAAATGAGCTTTTACAGGTTTTCTTTTAGCAGCTCGCCAAATCAACCAGCCGATAAAAGCTAAAGACCCAATAACAGCCACAGCTACCATGCTCACCAACCCCTCTCATCAAAATATTTCCCAAACAGCGCGAACATAGCCGTGGTCAGAGCTAAGCAAGCCAGCTTTCCTGCCTCAGAGAGGTATTTAATATACTCCGCCGCCAGATAGCCAACCCCTGAAACGCAAAGTAGAATTCCAAAACCATAAAGAATATAGATTCTCATAAATTGGGAACCTCACTATCTGGCTGGCTCAGGCACAGGCACAGATGGCACCTTTTCAGGATACACAGCTGTCTCAGGGTAATAGCTCAAGATTATTTTGCGTTCCATTTCCCCAAGCCTAATTCGCACAGTATATTCTCTATATTCTCCAGATATAGGACTTGATTCTTCAAGGTCTTCAGGCAGGAGTACCCAATCAATCACTGCCTTCTTGAATGGTGCCACCAAGACCTCTGTTTCATTCAACAGTACAACAACTTCCTGCCCACCCTTCCAAACTGAAACCTCGATATCAGCTGGATAGGCTGAAAAGTTTCTATTGTCAATCTCGTACCGGAAGGGGATTGCCTCTCCCCATCTTGCTCCCAGGCTATACCCCTCATAATTCTCCTTCACCCAACGCTGCTGCCAATAATCAGGTTCTACTACTTGTTGACGCTCTTGAGCGGTGATATATAGCGTGTCATAAATGCCCAAATAGCCATCTATGACAAATATGGCTAAAATGCCAGCGAAACAAACTAAAGCCAGATATAGATAAAGATTAGACCTATTC
>Ga0208828_1000340_pt1 | contig 21254 bp, 21 predicted proteins | sample Kivu_160m_FD_185487 | JGI IMG/M metagenome (GOLD analysis project Ga0208828, IMG submission 185487) | Freshwater microbial communities from Lake Kivu, Western Province, Rwanda to study Microbial Dark Matter (Phase II) - Kivu_160m (SPAdes)... | ecosystem: Environmental > Aquatic > Freshwater >... | reverse complement strand
TAAAATACGCAAAAGAAAGAGAACAATTCGGAAAAAGCATCTACAATATACCTGTTGTATCGAATATGTTAATTGATATGAGGGTCATGATAGAAAGCAACAGAACACTATTTTATAACACGACATATTATGTCGATTTGAAGGAAGCACTTGAACAAAAAATAGAAAAGCTGAAAGGCAAAGGTAAATCATTTACAGACGAAAACTTAAGATTGAAACAAGTTACAAAAATTGTAAATTTTCTTACTCCCCTGACAAAGTATTTTATCACGGAGTCATCAAACAAAATAACATACGATTCTTTACAAATACACGGCGGTACGGGATACATGCGTGAATTTAAGGTTGAGCAGCTTGCAAGGGATGCAAGAATCACAAACATTTACGAAGGTACTTCGCAAATGCAGGTTGTAGCCGCAATAAGCGGTGTACTTAATGACGTATTCAAAGAATACTTTAATAAGAAAGAAACAAAAGAATATACGGGAGGATTAAGTAAACTTTCTAATATCCTGAAAGAAATAAGAGAAATATTTTATGATGCCTTGAAATATGTTACAGAAAAAAAAGATACGGCTTTTCAGGATATTGCCGCAAAAGACCTGGTGGAAATATACGGAAATCTTTACACAGGATATTTACTGTTAGATGAAGCGGAAAACGACCAGCGAAAAATATTTGTTGCAAACAGATTTATAGTGGGTGCTTTATCTTTAACAAAGAAGAACTTCGAAAATATTAAAAATGAGTTATTTTCAGATATTATGCATACAGATAAAATACTTTTATAAACCAACGATTGAATATTTATTTTTCAGACCAAACTCCAATAACATTATTATCATAATCTTTTATCAGAGCAAAATATCCCGCCGATTCGCTTATAAGAGTTTTTGGTGTTTCTGTTTTTCCGCCGAGTTTAATCGCCTTATTAATAGTATCCTCGATGCTATCAACCTCAACATATAAGATTACGGATTGCCCTTTATGTTCTGATTTAGACTTTTTTGCAAATCCTCCTTTCAGAGATCCATTACCCGTATTGATATTCCAATACAGGGTTCTGGAACCCTGAGACAGTTGAAATTCCCATCCGAAAAGTTCTCCGTAAAAATTTTTTGCCCTTTCAAAGTCATTTATATATATCTCGAACCAGCCAATCGGTTTAATTTTTTTCATATTTTTTTAACTCCTTTATTATTAATATGTATACTATGTGATTTAACAAAAAAACAGTTATTTTAAGTTCAATATAATGTTCAGATACATAAGCATATTGGTAATAATTTTTGTTCTTTTTTTACACACCAGTGCCGAAGCACAGACAGAAAAATCATTCAGATTTAAAATAGCAAGGCTCAAATATTCAGGTGGCGGCGACTGGTACAACGACCCGACCGCAGAAGTCAATATGATGGAATATTTAAAAAAAAATACGACAATAGATGTTGACATTCCGAAATTTTATACTGCAGACGTTTCGACAAACGAGATTTTCAATTATCCTTTTATAACTATTACAGGACACGGGAACATGCAGTTTTCAATAAATGAAATCATAAGATTGAGGAAATATTGCGAGGGGGGCGGTTTTATTTATGCAGACGATGATTACGGTATGGACGAAGCATTCAAGAGAGAAATAAAAAAAATATTTCCCGACACAGAATTAAAAGAACTACCATTCAATCACAAAATTTACAATTCGCATTACATATTTCCTTCCGGACTGCCAAAGATACACGAACATGACGGAAAACCTCCGCAGGGATTCGGCATTTTTATTAACGGAAGGCTCTGTGTCTATTACACATACGAAACTAATCTTCTGGACGGATGGGCAGACCCGGGTGAACACAATGACCCGCCGGAAAAAAGAGAGGAATCTTTAAAAATGGGAACCAATATTATCGTATATGCACTGACAAATTAAATTACTTCCCGTTCAATATTTTTTCATAAAAATTCTCATATAGCGGTATAACAACATCCTCGCTAAATTGCAAAGCTCTCTTTCTTGCGTTTGCACTAAAGGATTCTAATTTCGGCATATCCGAGAGCAGCTCAACTGAATATTCAGCCATCACTTTTATATCACCCGTTTCGGCAGTATATCCTGTTTCGCCGTGAATATTAAGTTCGGGTAAACCGCCCACATTTGAAGATATTACAGGCACAGAACAGCTCATTGCCTCAAGAGCGGATAAGCCGAAACTTTCCGATTCAGATGGCATCAAAAACAAATCTGCCAGTGATAATAACTCAACAAGCGAATCCTGTTTTCCCATAAACTTTACGTAATCAAATATATTTAATTCCCTGCACAATCTTTCACAATCGCTTCGTTCAGGACCATCACCGACCAAAATCAATTTTGAGGGAATTTTTTTCTTTACGTCATTAAATATCCTGATAACGTCCTGTACTCTTTTCAAAGGCCTGAAGTTCGATATATGCATTAATATCTTTTCATTTCCGGAACAGAATCCGTGCAGGCAACCTGCGGATTTTTCTTTATCTTCTTTTTTAAATTTTTTTATATCAATAAAATTAGGTATAACCTCAATATTTTTTTTCACTTTATATGCCGACAGTGTTTTTTCTTTTAAAAAACCTGAAACAGCCGTAACACCATCCGACTGTTCAATGCTAAATTTCAAAGTCGGCTGAAAACTCGGCTCAAGACCTATTAAAGTAATATCCGTACCATGAAGAGTCGTAATTACTTTAATTTCTTTTTTATATTCACATTCAGATTTTAAAATTTCTCTCGCGAGATAGGCGCTTGTTGCATGCGGTATTGCATAGTGTGCATGAAGAATATCCAGATTATGCGATTCTGCGACTTCCACCATTTTGCTTGTCAGGGCTATAGCATATAAAGGAAATTCAAAAAGAGGATATTTATACATTTCCACTTCGTGATAGAAAATGTTTTCAATAAAATGACTCAACCTTGAGGGAATTGCATAAGTTATAAAATGGACTTCGTGTCCCTTCAGTGCCAGAACTTTACCGAGTTCTGTTGCAACAACACCGCTTCCTCCGTAAGTCGGATAGCAAGTAATACCTATTTTCATATAAATAAACTAAAAGTTTCCGATTTAAAAATATTTAAAATATCTTAACCTGGAGCTTAAATGACTCTTCAAACAACCCTTTACGCATATTTGCTCCCCAAATTTCAAGAACAGGACTGATATTGTTAACAGTAACAGTTTTTACCGTAAATATATTATTTTTTATAAACAGCTCAATATCTTTTACAACTGCGTTATGTCCCCTGTCCAAACCGTCTGAAATCCTTAAAATTCCGGCAAGCTTATTTACTTTATCCCTGTTTTCAAAAGTCAATCTGCTGTATCCTTCATGTTTTAATTTGGGGTGTGATTTCCTGTGATACCTTGCAATATTTGCTATTATTTCAATTTCCTCATCATTAAATCCAAGCAATTCCGAGTTACGAATCAAATAGTACGAATGCCTGTGGTGCATAGTGTGCGAGATATTGTGTCCGATGTCATGAAGCAAGACTGCCGCTTCGAGATACTCTTTATCTTTTTCTTCCAGATAACGATGATTTTTTAAGAAGTCAAAAATTTTTTCCGAGAGTTTCAGCACATGTTCTGTATGGAGTTTATCATAATTACAGTTTTCTGCAAGATTTATTATACTACGGTATCTGATATTATCAAGATTTCCGATTTGTATTCCGTCGTGTTCCTTATTTATTGTATCCAAAATAATTCCTTCTCTCAATGCATAACTTGACAATACAATCTCACTGATTTTCAGTTCGGATAATATCTGTTCCAGAATTATCGCTCCTGCTGTAATTATATCTGCTCTTCTCGGGTCAAGTCCGGGTATGCTGCTGATTTTAGAAACTGTTTCCTCTTTAATTATTTTTTTTAGCAGAAATTGAAACTGCTTAATATTATATTTAAAATTATTAAAGTTGAAAGTGTCAGGGTCGTATATATTATCTTCAGCATATATCATTGTTCCTAAATTTACAATTGTACCGGAAGTACCTACAACCATTGAATAATTATGTTTTGAAATATCCCTGATTACAGGATTCAGTAAACTTTTAACATAAAGCCGGGTTTCTTCAATTTGCTTATCTTTAAATTTTTTGTTTCTAAAAAACTTCTGAGTAAGACGAACTGAACCGATTTTAATGCTATCCACAAAATTTATCTGACCTTTACATCCTACTAAAAATTCTGTAGAGCCACCGCCGATATCAACCAGTAATATACTTTTTTTAAACACTGGCAATGCCTGTAAAACCCCGAGATAGATGAGTCGACCTTCCTCAAAGCCTGAAACAATTTCTATTTTCAAACCAACTTCTTTTTCTGCTCTTTCAAGAAAGGTCTTATTATTTAATGCTTCTCTGATTGCGGAAGTGGCGACCGCGCGAATTTTTTCAGCTTTTACGGAATCACATATTAATTTAAATCTTTTTAATGCCGAAATACCTCTGTCTACAGCCTCAGGCGACAAATATTTCATATCGTTAGATAATTCTCCCAATCTTACCACTTCTTTTTCTTTTAACAAGATTTTAAACATACCTTTATCATTCACCTTTGCAATGACAAGATGGAATGAATTAGTACCAAGATCTATTGCGGCTAATATTTTGCTTTTCATGTTTTTTAAAATCTTATAGACTAAAAGTCAGGACTGAAAGTCAGGCAGGATTAATTAATTCCAAACTTTTAGCCAGAACAATATTTTCATCAATGTCATTTATTTTTTTTGTAGGGGATTTAATATTGTGACAATTAGATTTCAGCGGGCACCAAAGTTCCGGTTCAGTAGGACCAAAAAGTGCCAAGACCGGTGTATTTACATAAGCAGCAGCATGCATTGTACCGGTGTCATTTGTAACATACAACTTAATCTTTGACAATATTGCAGTTACATTTCTTATATTCTCACGCTGTAAAACTTTGCATGGCAAATCCCATTTCTTCAACAGCGAACATAATTGAATAATAATTTCTTTATCATATTTTCCGGCAGTTATTAATATTTGCATACTATAGTCTTTATATAATTTCCCGATAACATATGCAAATTTGTTAACACTCCATATATTTTGTGATTTTCCCGCGCCCGGGTGAAACCCAACAATGTTATGATATTGAGTGCCGAAATTTCTGATTAAATAATCTTCGGCAAATTTAAGTTCATCCTTATTCAAACGAAGAATAACCGATTCAATTTCATTCTTCGTCAAATCCGCACCGATTAATTTACCAAAATCCAGAAATCTCCGTGTTTGATGCAAAAATTCATCATCCCAATAAAAGTCATTCTTAATATTAAGCAGAAAGCTGGATTTATTTTTTTTCCCGTCGGCACTATTAACGCCTGCTTTATACTTTGCACCCGAAAAATAAGCAATTATATGTGAAGTTCTCGAAAAAGACACGGTTGACGGAACTACGGCGAGATCGAATCTGTATTTTCTCAGTCTGGCTATAAATTTCAACAAACCCATATAATCGAATTTATCATACACGAGTATTTCATCGAACAGGTAACCTGATTTTTGTTCTTTTTCGGTTTTTATTTCACCTGAAACCACTTCATAATTTTCAGGGGAGGCAACAAGGACAATAAACGAATCGGGAAATTTTTTTCTAATTGCCCAGAACAACGGCAGTGAGCACAACATATCACCAAGCTGATTATGTTGTCTGACTATTAAAATACTTTTTATTTCTTCGATTTTCAAATCAGATATAAATTCCGGGTTCATTCCTGACTTTCAGTAAAATATAGAGGGAAAACTATCCGGCCTGACTTTCAGTATATACCGGGATTATTGTGCGGCTTTTTTAAAAGACGGTTCATAATACTCTATCGAATCGTGTTTGGGTTTAATAATTTCCTGCAGAAGATTTTCAAAATCGTTTTCATTATTTACAAAATCAATATCCGTAGCGTTCACGATAATAATTTTTGTAGCTCTGTATCTGTAAAAAAAGTAATTATATCCGTCATTCAGATTTTTAATATAATCTTCTTTCATTTCTTTTTCATACGAACGGCTGCGGTGTTTGATATTAAACATCAGTCTTTCCACGGTTGACTGCAAATATATTACAAGATCGGGTTTTCTTATGTTTTTTTCAATAAAAGAGGCAATTTTTTCATACAATTGAAGTTCATCATTCTGAAGATTAAGATATGCAAAGATTTTATCTTTTTCAAAGATATAATCAGCTATAAGATAATCATAAAACAATTCATCCTGACCTAATTCCTGAAGTTGTTTGTATCTGCTCAGCAAAAAATAGATTTGAGTCTGAAAGGCATAGTATGAAGGATTCTGATAGAATTTATCAAGAAACGGATTATCATCAAAATTTTCCAAAATCAGTTTAGCGTTTAATCTCTCGGCAATTTTTTTGGCGAGAGACGTTTTACCGGCGCCTATTACTCCTTCAATAGCTATATATTTTGTTTTATTTTCCAATAAGAAAAATCAATTATATAATCTTACAAAACATTTATCTTTTGTTGTTTTTAATAAATCGCAGACAGTTTGTCCCGAAACGGGATGGATAAATGATTCTGAGATGTCACAGAACGGAACAAGTACAAACTTTCTGTTTTGAATTTCCGGGTGAGGAATCGTAAGTTCGTTTTTCTTTATTATACGGTTTTCAAAAAAGAGAATATCTATATCTATTGTTCTCGGCAGCGACTTTTCGGTCTTCACCCGTCCAAGTTTTTTTTCCACGGATTTCAAAAAAACCAGGAGAGCCTCAGGTGATAATTCGGTTTTTATATGCAATACCATATTTAAAAAAAAACCGCCTGATTGTGTTTTAGTAATATCCCCCCATGGTTCCGTTTCGTAAATTTTAGAACGATTTATAATTTTATTATTCAGCGAAATTTCATCGATTGCTTTTTCAAGATTTTTCATTCTGTCTCCTATGTTGGAGCCGAGCGACAGATATACTTCATTCTGCATTTCGTTCAAATTCATTAATCACTTCCACGGAATCTATAATACCAAGCGGTGCATTAGGCTTTCTGACACTCACTTTCACTTTTTTAACCTGAGAATAATTTTCCATTATAGATTCGCAGATTTTCAAGTTCATAGATTCCAAAAGATTAAATTTCTGATTATGGAAAATATCGAATAATAAGTTATATACTGAAAGATAATCTATTGTTTTACTCAGTTTGTCCGAGTGATTCAATTCTTTCAGATCACAGTGCATTTCAACATCAACTTCAAACTGATTACCGAATTTTTTTTCATATTCATGGTTTCCATGGTAGCCGTAAAATTTTGCGTTATTAATTTTTATAATGGTCAGTTCCAATTTTTAAAAATTGTTATATTTGTTTCGATTTCAAGTTTAAAGCGATTTTCTGTATAGATCTTTTTAATTTTTTATTTTCCTTTCTTCTAATTTTCTTTCCGGATTGAAATTTCTCTTTTTTGCTACTTTTTTGTGATTTTTTGCTTTTAGATTTATCTTTTTTAAGGTTTTTTAAAACCATTTGGACCGTAATACCGATATCAGCCGGAGAATCAACTGTAATAATTCCGCATTCTTTCAAGACTTTGAGTTTCTCCGCCGCTGTTCCTTTTCCGCCTGAAATTATTGCACCTGCATGCCCCATTCTTCTGCCCGGAGGTGCAGTTTTTCCGGCAATAAAAGCAACTACTGGTTTTTTAACATTTTCTTTAATATAGTAAGCTGCCTCTTCTTCTGCATTTCCTCCTATTTCACCTATCATCAGTATTGCTTTTGTTTCCTTATCTTTATTAAAAAGTTTCACGGCATCGATAAACTTTGTACCGATTATAGGGTCTCCTCCTATACCAATACATGTTGTCTGTCCTATTCCGAGTTTTGTTAACTGGTCTACTGCCTCATAAGTTAATGTTCCACTTCTTGATATTACCCCGACATTTCCCTTCATATGTATAAATCCCGGCATAATTCCAATTTTACATTCTTCCGGAGATATAATTCCCGGACAGTTCGGTCCGATTAATCTTACTTTATCGCCTTTTTTATTTTTTGTTTTCAACAAATTATATACTTTCAACATTGCATTAACCGGTATGCCTTCCGTTATACATACTATTAATTTTATCCCTGCTTCCGCTGACTCCATGATTGCATCAGCAGCGAAAGCAGAAGGCACAAATATCACAGAGGAATTAGCCTTTGTTTTTTCAACGGCTTCCTTTACTGTATTGAATATCGGGACTTTATCCTGAAAAAAAGTCCCGCCCTTTCCGGGCGTTACACCTGCAACAACATTAGTACCATACTCTATCATTTGTCCTGTATGAAACGTTCCTTCGGATCCTGTAATTCCCTGAACGACAAGTTTTGTTTTTTTATTTGCTAATATACTCATATTTAATAGTTAGAAATTTAGTTATCTGCAAAAAAATTCTTAATTTACTCCTTATTTTTTTTGAACAACATTATTTTTAATTTTCCATTTACCGTTTTTATCCGCTACAAGGTTGTACGTAACTGTCATTTCAGTATCCTGTTCAATATTTTTACCGTCAGTGCTAATCAAATCGGTCTTTTTTATTTTGACCTTGACACTTGCGGTTTCACCTTTCTGAGAAACTATTTCAGGTTCGCTTAACACGGTAAACTTTTTAGTGTTTTTATAATTTTTTTTGAAATTATCAATCGAGTTAGAAACCCATACTTCGTTAGCTTTTTTCATATTTTCATCAAACTTTGGAGCATCACTTACTCCCCTTTTAATGTACTCAAGATAATCTATGATTGCAGATTTGGGATTATCCAGTCTTTTATTCAGTTCTTTTTCTTTTTCTTTCAACTTTTCTTTTTTATCTTTAACTTTTGTTGTATCTTTCACTTTTACAGAATCATGCACCGGAGACTCAATTGTACTGGTATCGGAAATCCCGCTTTTTTGTTCACATTCTCTTAATTTTTGTTCAAGGAACTCAATTCTTGTCATGAGTTCTTTTTCTTTATCGGGTGACATTTCCTTCTGCTGTTCGGGTATAACAGTTTGTTCATCCTCTTTTTTGCAGGATGAAAAAACCAATAACCACATTACAGATGAAAATAATATTGTTATTATTAATAATTTATTTTTCATTTTAGATATTATTTATAAATACAAAATATATTTTTTGTTTAACATATTCAATTTAATCATTTTGACTGTTTCTAAAAGAAACGACGAATTCTTTTAAGAATCGTCACAGCAAATATCATGCAGACCATATTAACACCTTCTTAACTCTTTAAATATTATGTTTATTAATTTCGATAAATTTTCTCCGGTAATTGACGATATCATAACCTTGTTTTTCTTTGTTCTAAGTCTTTTAATATTCAACCTTGTTTCTTCAGATATCGCATCAATCTTTGTAAAACATAAAATCTGCGGTTTAGACAGTAGCATTCTATTATATTTCTTTAACTCATTTTCCAATATATAATAATCTTCGAGTAAACTATCGGAATTCGATAATTTCGTTGAATCTACTAGAAAAACAAGAATTTTTGTCCTTTCAATATGCCGTAAAAATTGAATTCCCAGTCCTTTTCCCTTTGATGCACCTTCAATCAGACCGGGAATATCCGCAACAACAAAAGAACTGAAATCTCTTCTCTGTTTGTTTCGTACAATTCCCAGGTTCGGAGTAAGAGTAGTAAACGGATAGTCGGCAATTTTGGGTTTTGCAGAAGATATAACAGAAATTAAAGTAGATTTCCCGGCATTGGGCAACCCTACAAGCCCTACATCAGCAATTAATTTTAACTCAACGATAATTTCTTTTTCAATGCCAGGTTTTCCTTTTTCAGCATATCTCGGGGCTTGATTTACAGCCGATTTAAAATGCGTGTTACCTCTCCCGCCTTTTCCTCCTTTTAATATTATTTCTTTCTGGCCATCATACACGAGTTCTGCAAGAATATCATTTGTAAATAAATCTTTTATCACGGTTCCGCAAGGTACTGTTACGACCTTATCTTTACCGTTTTTACCCTTTTTATCTCCTCCCTGCCCATGCATACCTCTTTGAGCGTTATAAAACTTTTTATATTTTAAATCCAGGAGTGTCGATAAATGAGAAGATGCCTGAAAGACTATGTTTCCGCCGTCACCGCCGTCACCGCCGTTAGGACCTCCGCGAGGTACAAATTTTTCCCTGCGAAAACTAACACATCCGTTTCCTCCTGCACCCGATTTTATTTTTATTACAGCAAAATCTACAAATTTCATATTCTTCGAGTTTATATTTATTCAGATTTCTTCAACAAGTTATATTTTTCAGACAATCAACAAACCGAGCCGGAAATTTTTTCTACCCCCAATGCACTAAAGTCAATAATTTTCCGCTCTTTCTTTACTTAAAAAATAGTCGTTAAGTTTATCTACAAATTTAATTATTTTTTTCCTGTTTATGTTTATATTATTTTCAATAAAATATTTTTTCAGAAAATCCATTGCATCATCCCAGCGATTCATAGCAGAAAGTTTTCGGAAGGTCTCATTAAATAAAGTTTTATCCGCTCTGAATAATTTTTTTATAATAAAATCAAGTTCTTCTTTGGAGAATAATTCCACCAGCCCGTTTTTGATTCCCATATCATGTTCTTCAATATCGGTTTTCGGAACGGTAACTTCGAAAATATTTTTAGTTTCTTCAGTTCTGTCATTTTTTTTTCCCTGCATATTCAGTGCATAAAGACTGTCGGCAGAATATGTGTCAAATTCTTCCGTTCTGGGTTTTGTACCTGCCAAGGATTCATATTTTCCAAGAAGAATTTTTATTACAGTTTTAAAATCTAATTCATCTGAATCTTTATAATCATCCGCATTTTTAAATTTTTCTATCAAATCCTGAAAGTATGGTTTTTTATCTTCAAGAAAAAGACGGATAAAAAAGTATGGAATAACAGACTCAAGTGTAATTTCAAAAGAATCTTCAGACTTAACAGAATACACATAAAGAAAGAAGTTTTTTATTTTGACACTTGTAAGGTCTGTTACGAATTTTGTATACAGCAATTGATTAGTTTCGAGAAGAATTTCTTCCGTGCGTTTACGGGTAAGTACCACCAAGCCAACATCATTAATATAATTAAGAATATTATCCAGATAATATTTATAATAATCAAAAATTTTGAGTTTTGATACTACATCCTCTGCGGGCTTGGAATCATAACCTCCGAATAAAAAATTCAATAAAGTCCAGTTTGGACGAAGTGTGTAATTAATTTTCAATATTATTGATTTTTCAATCAGAGAAAATAATTTCTCCTTGGTTCTAATATCAGGAGATTCTGTTTGTATAAACCTTTTAATATACGGTGAAAGAGAAGACAATTTCACGGTATTATAATCGAATTTCTCAAAAGAGCTTATTTTTTGCAGTTCGTTACTGTACTTTTTTTTAATTAAATCATCAAACATCTTTAAAAATTAAAAATTATATATATACGCACCTAATTCTTTTTCCGACTGAAGGAGTAAATTCGTAAATATAAAAATATTTATTACCGCAAAAAAATTTACGACTATTTATAATTACGCTGTAAAAAATATTCTAAAGCTCTGACTTTAGCAAGGTGAGTAATTTGACATTATGAAACAATTATTTAAAACGCATAAGTTCTAAATAATATAAATGCAAAACTAAAGTCGTGCAGTTTTTATTTTACCAGATTGAATTTTTCGCCGAATTGTCCAATTAACGGAAGAGGTTGTACTTTTCCACCAAACGCATTAATAATTCCCATAACCCATAATACAATTCCGATAATAGTGGCAAGAGGAATAAGTATAAAACCAATTCCACATGTAATAGAGCCTACAATAAAACTGACTATAATCGAAATTATAAACAAAACAAAGTTAAAAATAATAAGTACAATTGCTTGTTCTGTGTGAAACATCACGTATTTATTTTTTTTGGCATCTTCAACAAGCAGGGGTATGAAGAATATTAAATATGCCACAAATGCCATAGTTTTCCCGGACTCAATCTCCTGGGGAGTAATATTAATGTTTCTTGTGCTTTCTGCCATAATTCGCCCTTCTTTAATTTTTAAAAAACTTATTAAAATTAACGATATATCATAAATAATTCAATTATGAAATTAATTAATAAGGAGAAATATTTTTTGCAAAATCATAAGGTAAATTTCTTAATATTCCGAATAATAACATAATGAGCAAAAAGACAATAGTAATTATCAGCGGTGATTTCGGAACCGGCAATCTTTTATCAAACAACAAAAAAATTTCATATATAATCCAGTACAGAATAAATGGTGTCAATAAAATAATGAGAAAATTATACCTGAAAGCTTCCAAAAAATTTCCATGAAGAAGCAAATGCAAACTTCTCATTCCTCCGCAGCCCGGACAATTATATCCGGTCAATTCCTTAAAAACACAGGGTGGATAATAATAATACTCCGAAGGATCCAATAAAAAAAGAACAAATAAAATTAACAAACCGCCAAGAATAAAAATTAAAGACATAATTTTTCTGTTTTTTGTGATTTTTCTGTTTTTTTCCGTTCTCCCGTAGTACAGAAAATTTTTTAAACGAAAATCTTTGTTACCGGGATTACTTATTATTTTATTGTTCTTTTGAATATCCAATTAATAATTTTTCGGTAAAGTTTCAAATATAAATAAAGAAGATATTAATGATAAGTTAAATTCCTTTATAAAATTCTTTGATCAGGTTAAATATATTATAATTTGATATTGCCGATGGATTTATCATTCCATTTTTAATTTTATTATTTATATTTCCAATGATTTGCAGAGCCAATGAATCTTTTTTTGTGTTTGTATAAATTGATAGAAGATTTATCTGAGGTTCAATAAAATAAGGAAATTTCCCCATAATAAAATTATATTTTTCAACAGCCTTTGAAGTGTTTCCTGTTTTATATAAAGCTGCTGCTTCATTGTTTAATATGGAAGGATTATACGGAGCAATTTTCAAAGCGTTCTGATAATTCAGCAATGCAGTGTCATAATTTTCTTTTACATAATAACCTGTACCGTTATAATATGACAACGGTGTTTTATTTGGGTCTACAGGATAAATCAGATTATTTATTTTTTCAAGATTGTTAATCATAGCCGTATAATCAGAGGAAAATTTATGTTTCATAGCTTCAATATAAATCTTTTCATAACGATATCTTGTGAAATTAAAAAATAAAACAGCCGTCACAAGAAGTAAAAGAACGGACAATGTAACCTTAAAATTAAATTTTACATTATACGAAAGTATTTTCCTGAAAATACTGCTTATTTTTTTCTTACTTAAAACATGAACGGGAAAGCCGGCAAACGAAAATCCCACCGCAGTAAAAAACAATATTAACACAGAAATGTTATCAAGAGGAAAGGAAAAGAAAAATAATATTAAAATATTTATCAACACCAATAAGAAAGGAAGATAATTTACTTGTTTAAAACATTTTTTAACGAGCAGCATAACGGATATAACCGATATTGAGAAAAAAGCCATAAACCCAAAGATTCCGTTTTCATTCAAAATCTGCAGATACTCATTATGCGGATTAAATCCTGGTACATACTTAATGTTCTCGTCCGTAAACATATTTCCGTTGTAGAACGGAAAGTAACTGAACCAATTATCTGTTCCCACCCCAAAAAAAGGATAACCTTTAAATATTTCGAGGGATGTATTCCAGAATAAAAGTCTCGCCTGATTAGGAGAATATGCCTCATTAAAAATACTTTTTACTACAAATATCAGATTGTTTCTTTCGGGGTCAGACGAAAGTGAAAAGTAATTAACAAAAAAAAACGAAATTAAAAGGAAAAACAACAACAGAAAAAGTTTTATAAAAATAGTTGTTTTAAGAGGAAGAACAAAGTGACTAAAAGATTTCTTTCTGTAAAAAGTAATCATAAGGATTAAAAAAATCATCATTGTAACGACGAATGAAACGAATGATGCTCTTGTTCTAAGAATTAGTAAATAAGTATAGGATATTAACAGTGAAATCAGGCATAAAATAACTGTTTTTTTGTGTTTTGAGAAGAAGTAATAAAAAATGCTAAAAATTACAGCATTGCTGATATACTCTGCTGCAAAATTTCGTATTCCTAAAGTTGAACCCGGTCGATTTCTGCTTATATATAAAAATTCAATTCCCGATATTTGAATAAAACCTAAAGCAGAAATAATTACCGAAGCAACTATAATTGTAAAAGATATGTATTTTAAAAAATCGTTTAATTCCATTATATTTGAAACAATGACAAGAAAGTAAGAAAACATGAAAAAACACAAGAATCGAACTGTTTTATTCAATGAAACAACAAAACTATCATTTATAATAGATGATAAAAATATAAAAACAAAAAACAAAAGAGAAAGCAGAAGAAGTACATTATTAAGTTGAGCCTTGCCTGATTTCAATGATACTGTAAAAACCGAGATTACTGAAAGAAGAAAGAACAGAGAAAAAATAAAGTTATGAAAGATATTGACATCGATAAGATTATTGTCAAAAAAAACAGGTACTAAAAATACAAGACAGAATAACAAAGGCAGTTTTTTCATATTTTTTAATAGAAGTTTAAATATAGTATAAAAAAAAACGAATTTTAATGCATTAGCAGATTAACATTCATACTCAATAATTTAAAATGGCAATAAAATTAAAAACAACAAAGACGACAAAAAGAGACAGTGTTTTTCTGCTATACTTAAACATTTTCGAAAGACTGTTTTTCTTTTTTATTTTTCTTCTAATCGCAAGAAATTTTCCCGCAGACATATACGGAAACCTTATAACGTTACTGACAGCCGCGTCTATAATTGCATACGTTCTTGATATGGGTTTACCTGTATTTTTCCAAAGAGAAATAGCTTCTGGTATCAAGGACCCAAATAAACTATTCAGCAATATAATACTTATCGTTTTTGTAAAATTTTTCGTTTATTCCACAATATTCTTTTTTATTTATATCATTTTCTTTAAAAGCATAAACAGCGGATTATTTTCGGTCATACTGGTTATGGTTTACTTAAATTCACTTGCCGGATTACTGAATTCCGCATTGTCGGGTATAAATCATTATAAGAGCCAGTTTATTTCTTCTTTCATTCCGCGTTTATTAATATTAATGATTTTCATAATTTCTATATATGTATTTCACTCAAATTTGTTCTGGCTTTTCACAATATTATTAGCCGGAACTTTTTTACAAAATGTTTTACTTTTTTACAATACCGTTACTTCAGGTTTATCTTTTTCCTTCAAAGAACTGGACTTTAAATTGACGACCGGAATTTTAAAAACATCAATCCCTCTGGCACTTGCTGTTATTTTCAACTTTCTTTATGATAAAATTGATGTTCTTATTATCGCATCTTTAAAAAATTATTCTGAAGTCGGTTATTATAATGTCGGATACGGAATTTACAAAGCTTCCAATATTACATTCACATTTTTATTAACTGCAGGATTAACAAGGGTATCTTACTTAAGCAAACGTCCGGCGGCCGTAAAATTATTTTTCTGGAAATACTTAAAAATTCTGTTCTGGATATCTCTAATTATAAATATACTATTATTAACCGCAGCAGAACCAATTATTGAACTACTTTACACTTTAAAATTTCAAGCTTCAATCCCTGTTTTACAAATATTATCGTTTTCAGTGTTTGCACTTGCGGCAAACAATCTGACCGGAACAATACTTAACGGAACAAAGAATTACCGGGCAAATATGTATATTACCCTGAGCGGTTTAATCATAAACATAATAATGAATTTGTTTTTAATACCGGCTTACGGAATAATCGGAGCAGTATTCGCAACCTTGATTACAGAATATTTCATCTTTTTGGGAGATACGGTCTTTATTATTAAATTCTGCAGAAAAAATATTCCGTACGTTAAATAATTTTTATATGTGTACTTCTAACTGGCAGAATATTTCATATAACATAGATTTAATCAGAAAAATTAATCCGAAAAGTATTCTTGACTTAGGAGTCGGATTCGGAAGATGGGGAATATTATCAAGAGAATTTCTTGAGATATGGGACAATGAAAAATATCCGACAAGATGGGAGGGAGTGATAGACGGAGTTGAAATTTTTTCCGATTACATTAAGCGTTATCATTATTTGTTTTATAACGAGATACATTTTACTGATGCTCTATTCTTTATGCGGGAAAACAAAAAAAAATACGATTTAATTATATGCGGGGATATAATAGAACACATGGAAAAAGAAGATGGTCTTGAACTTGTTTCTCTTTGCCTAAAAAATGCGAAGTATTTGTTAATCAATATACCTTTGGGTAAAAACTGGGTACAAACAAAAAAGTACGACAATATATATGAAGAGCATAAAAGCGTATGGGAAAAGAAAGACTTCAAAAAATACAAACACAAAAAAATAAAGATCTTCGATGATATCTGGCTTAGAAAATTTGCCGTGGTTTTACTTTCTGAAAACATTTTAACCTACAGAAAAGATTTTAAAACGAAATACGGAAAATATTTCCGCATAAAAAATATTCTGAATAACAAATTACATCTTAAAATTATTACGGGATATATTGAAAAAATCAAAAAATAAAATAAGAGTAGTTTACGTCGGTTCATTTGAAAAGGAGGAAATTCTTTCCGGTCCTGAGAAAGTAGCAAAGAGAATATTTACGGAATTCTCCGGAGAAGAAAAATCTTTATTTATAACATATTTTCAGGAGGGAGAAAAATTCGGTTACCTCAAAAAATTATTCGGAAATGAAACAATCTGTAAAATAAATAAAAGTGAAGTAATAATGTGCGGATTATTTCCTTTTTTGATTAAGATTATTTCGGTTAATCCTCAAATAATACATTTAATAACATTTAGCAGATTTGCTGTTATAGTTCTCGTTTTGAAATATTTTATGGTTTTTAAGCTGTTCTTTAATTTACACGGAATAGTTACTCACGAAAACAGATACTTCAGGAAAGAATCAAAATTTACGGAATTGAAAAATAAAATTATTGAGGAACTAATAATAAAATTCTGCGATTTTATTTTCTGTTTATCAGAAGACAATAAAAAATTACTGCATCAATATTATAATATCAACGATAAAAAAATGTTTCTAATAAACAATGGAGTCGACGAAGTGTTTTTTAACGTAAATAAAAGAATTCACTTTTCAGCATCAACCGTACTAAAAATTGTATTTATATCTGACATAACCAGAGCAGAAAAAGGGTTTGTTTTTTTAAGAGATAGTTTAAACGAAGTAAATTTTGACTGTGAATTACATATTATAAGCGAAAATAAAAAGTTGTTAATAATAAATAAACATTTCAAAATATTTTATTACAACTTTATGAATCCATCTGAACTGGCAGAGTTTTTCGCAGATAAAGATATTATTATATCAGCAAGTTTTTATGAACCTTTTGGAATTTCAATTGCAGAAGCCGTAGTATCAGGACTGTTGCCTGTAGTGACTGAAGAAACAGGTTTTTCAAGATTTATAACAAATAAGGTTAACGGTTATGTTTATAAATACGGAAACAAAAACGAACTTGCAACAATTTTAAACATTTTAAATTTGAACAGAGGCGAATTATTCAAAGCTAATGAAAATTCAATTAATAAATATAATGAATTAGAATGGAGTAATATTCTAAGTTTATATAAGAAAGATTATTTTAGCAACCGATAAAAAAATTTTCGAGAAATGAACAATACTCTTGTCTCACTATTAATGCCTGTAAAAGATTCAGAAAAGTATATAAGCCTGGCAATTCGGAGCATAATAAATCAGACATACAGAAATTTAGAGCTAATCATAATTGATGCCTCAAGAGACAATACAGAAAAAAAAATAAAAGAATTTAACGACAACCGTATAAAGCATATAAAAGACATACACGGAAATCTTTCAACCGCCTTAAACAAAGCCATAACTTTATCCAGTGGTGAATATATAGCAAGGATGGACGGTGACGATATTTCAGACTCAACAAGGATTGAACAACAATATAATTATATAAATAAATATCCGGAAACAGATGTTGTTGGAACGAATTATACTGTTATAGATAGAACCGGGAAAAAAATATTCATCAAGAAAATGCCGGAATTAAATGATGACATCGAATATATGATGCCTATAATAACATCTGTTCTTCATCCGACTATATTTACGAGGAAAAAAGTTTTAATCGAAGCAGGTCTTTACAGGGAAGATATAGTTTATGCAGAAGACACAGAACTCTTTATCAGATTAATAAGGAAGGGATACAGATTTTACAACATACAAAAACCATTATATTTTTACAGAATCAGCAATAAAGACAAAACCATATATCATAAAGCCGACGAAGTTTCTTATAACTTAGGATTTGAATATCTCAAACAATATTACAACAAAATAAAAGACAGAAGATCCGAGTATGATAAAAATTACAGATTCGGTCTACTTGAGTATTACAAAGGCAGCATTAAAAAATCAAAGTGTTACTTCTTAAAATGCCTGATAATTAATCCACTAAAGCTTCACAAAATTTTCAGGTATTTGATTTTATCAATATCAGGAAAAGCAATACTTGGAACCCTGAGAAAGACAAAAACAACACAGAGAATAAATTTCACAATTAACCGCATACTTAAATTGGACACCAACAAAATAAAGAGAATATACAAATAATGGTTTTCTTTAAAAATCTAATTGGTTTTTTTATATTTAACTTTTTAAAATTACTTATAAAGGACAAAAAAGAAGTTACAAAGAATAACTTACTTTTTGTGAATACAGAACAAATAGGCGATTTGGTAGTATCTTCATTAATATTAGAAAATGAAAATTTATTCTCAATAAATTCTAAAATATATTTTTTAATAAAAGACATTTATAAAAATATATTCAGCGCATACAACGGCAGCATCATACTCGTTTTTTACAACCACAAAAAGTACAAAAACAATCTCTTTTACCGATTTAAAACTTTAAAAAAGTTACAAAACCTGAATCTGGCAGAATCATACAATGTTTCTCCGGCAAGGGGTACAATAAATGATGAAATTACACTTATATCCGGGACCACAAAAAAATTCACAACCTGTTCAGATTTAAAATATCTTGGAAAATATTTCGGTAAATATTATAATAAAAAATACACAGAATTACTTTTTCAAAACGAAACAAACGAATACAAAAAAATCATAAATTTAATAGAAAGATTAACAAATAATCCTGAAAACAAAATAGTAATATTCAACGAAAAAACATTCAATATAAATATTAATATAAGAGATAAAATACCATTCCAAGAAGATTACATTGTAATTTCACCATTAACAACAAATCCAATTAAGAATTGGGGTACTGATAATTACAGGCAATTATGCAAGTCTCTTTCAAAAGATTACAATATGTTAATTATAGGGTTGGAGAAAGATATTAATATACTTAAAAATATCTCATCGGGTAATACAAGAATATGGACGGGAAGTTTTGAATACATACCATCCATATTAAGCAAATCAAAATTATTTATCGGCAATGATTCAGGTCTTACACATCTTGCTTACAGGCTGGACATTCCGATGATTGCAATTATCGGCGGCGGAAGTTACGGAAAATTTTTTCCGTTCGAATCTAAATCAAGAAAAAACAAAGCAATTTATTTATTTCATTATTTAGATTGTTTCGGATGCAGATGGGAGTGCAAAATGAAAGATACATACTGCTTAAGCAAGCTCACAGTTCATGATGTTTTAAAAACGATACAAAAAATAACGGAATAATTTAAAAGGCATTCGAGTTATCGTAAACAACCGTTATTTTTTCAGAGGGTCGTCATGATACAGAAATGTAGCAAAATGTCCGGCAGAATATTCCAAATTATAACCAGCCACTCTAATTACGAATTCATAAAGTCCACTTTCTTCCGGATATATAGTAATCTCAGGATTTTTTCCCGATTCTTCTCCTACAGTTTCCCATTTGTTTCCTCTTTTATGATATATAACTACTTCTAATTCTGATATACGGCGGTCTCCTACAGCATGAAATTTATAAACCCAGGATTTATCAAGATTTCTGAAAATTGATTTTGTGTTTGTAGTTCCCACAAGAAGATCTGCTGTAATATTAACAATTTCCATATCCAGAACATCCTCAAGATAGTAAACCTTACTTTTAATTGAGTCAACGATATCTTTCATTGTCGTTTCTGACTGACAGAAAGATACCAAGGGTAATAATGAGAAGAAAACAATAAAAAGTACAAATGTAAATTTTTTCATATTATTATCTTTATGTTTTATATAATGTAAAAAAGTTTTTTAAAATAAAAAAGTGTGTTTTTTATATATTTAAGAAAAAAACACAATTTGACGTAAGTTAAAACAGATAAATACGGTCAAAAAAAATGTGGTTTTTTTTGATATTGGAATTACTAATTTTTTGTAATTTAAAAGATTCAATTAATTGCCTAATCAAAAGATACACGAAAGAGTTCATAAAAAAACCGGGATAACAGGAAAAAAATTTATTTTCTTATTAATAATATGCTTAATTTTTTTGATTGTTCAGTTTTTACCTTTTAATTTTATTATAAATTTTTCACACGATGACGCTTTCTTCTATATTAAAACCTCTTATAATTTTTCCGGAGGTATGGGTTCAACTTTTGACTGCATAAACCCGACAAACGGATATCATCCTTTATATTTTCTGTGTTTGTCTGTTATTTTGTTTCCGTTAAACTTTTTAAAGAATACTACACCTGAGTTGGTTTACAGAATTGTATTTTTTTTTCACGTCTTGCTTATATTTATTATATCACATTATCTGAATAAATGTTATAAGTTATTATTACAAAAAAATACTTCCGGTTGTTTTCCCAATAAAAATCAAAAGGAAAATATTAAAACAGCAGAACAAACAATAAACACAGAACAAAACTATAAATACAAAAAAACAGTTGTATTTTCTTTTATTCTGATATTTTGTTTTGTTTTTTCAAGAGATATCGGATTGGAATCACATATTTCTATTCTTTTAATATCGGTACTTATTTATTTAACATTAAGTGAAAAAGTAAACGGGAAAATCATAATTGTTAAATCTCTATTTTTATCTCTTTTATACCTCAGCAGAACCGATTACTTATACAATATAATCCCACTGTATATAATTGGTGATATATTG
>Ga0208828_1000338_pt1 | contig 21408 bp, 19 predicted proteins | sample Kivu_160m_FD_185487 | JGI IMG/M metagenome (GOLD analysis project Ga0208828, IMG submission 185487) | Freshwater microbial communities from Lake Kivu, Western Province, Rwanda to study Microbial Dark Matter (Phase II) - Kivu_160m (SPAdes)... | ecosystem: Environmental > Aquatic > Freshwater >... | reverse complement strand
GCCTTAATCTGGGTCCGAATTTTCTCGATATGAATAGGTCTGTCTTGCCTATCCAGCCCAGCCCGGCGCGGGTGGCGGCCATTTTTTGAGAGAAGGTGTGCCTCAGCGTCCGGTCGTAATCGTCGGCGCGGTCAATCTCGTTGGGCGTCGGGTTGATGGCGAGGCTCTTAACGCCCAGGGCACTTAACTCCCCGGCGATTTCCTTCACCAGCCCGGATAAATAGCGGTTGGTATCAATGTACAGTTTGTGGTATTCCGTGTTCGGCCCGTCGATAACCGAATCGATTATTCTGTCTTCCAGTTTTTTACCGACCACGATGCCGTAGTCGTATCCCTTGAAACGCGGGTGGAGAAGGCCGGTTAAATCGGCGAACCCCCAGATGTGTTCCCCGTCGTCAGGTATTTTTCTCTGTATTAGATTTTCTATTTCCACCAATGCCACTTGCGTAGATTACGAACTAAGCCTGTTGAACAGGCTTTCCAGGAATTGCCAGACTTCGGTGAGGTGCGTGAGTATGAAGATAACCAGTATTATCCCTAAAATAGATAGCGCGCAGCCGAACCATCTCATATCTTTCGCTCTTGCCCTTTCTTAATCGTTAGTTCTATGTTTTGTCTCCGGCTATTGTACCACTTTCGAATCATTTTTCCCCTCTCCCTTGATGGGAGAGGATTAAGGTGAGGGTGAAACCTGAGACTGTTTCCCTAACTCTAACTCTCTACCTCCAGGGGGGAGATAATAAAGACATATTTATTTTTTCCGGATAACGTAAATGTCTGCCTCCAGCATTACTCCGTCTTTGTAAAAATGGTGGGTGAAATATATATTCCCCTCATTGTCGACTGATGATTCGCCGGCAAACTGCGAAACGATTAGCTCCGGCTCCTGCCATTCGTTATTTATCTTTTTTGACCTGAAGATAGCCGGCGAGCCCAGGTAGGTTCTGGTAAACCAGAGCTCGCTGCCATCCTGCGTTAAAGACGGCCAGCCATCCGTCTCAGGGCTATTAACTATGGCAACACTCTGTGGGGGCAGCCACTCGCCGTTTTCTTTCTTGGAGACCCAGATATCGTACCCTCCCTTGCCTCCGGCTCTGGGAGAATGGAAGTAAAGCTCTTTGCCGTCTGCTGTGATGTGGAGCTCTCCGACTTCATAGTCGGGGTTAAAGTCTGCAACTTTCCAGTTTTGCCATTTCCCGCTCACGTAGTCTGCCGTGCCCCAATGCAAACCCGTATAACCCTCCCTGGCGGTGCAAAACCAAATTTTATTGTTTTGCACAAACTCGCATCCATCCAGGGATAGCTTATCCGGGTCTTGCAGCCATACTCTTTCCGGCTTTTGCCATTGCCCGTTAATTTTCTTTGACACGTAAATACCGGTGACGTCGTCAATAACCTGTTTTTCAGGCGGTACCTGTGGGTCCGGAGTAAACCACACATAGAATGTGTTTCCATCCGGCATCATGAACCCGGAATCTTCGGCACCTGCGGTATTGATGGGATAGGGCATTGGTACTGGTTGTTCATACTCATCCGAATGCAATATTGGGGGTAAAAGGTCGGTTTCCGGCGTTATCTTCGCCTGGCTCGAGGGTATCTTGCTTTCCCTGTCGATATTGGGATATTGAACAACAGGAGGTGGTTTAACTGCAGGTTGCGTAGCCGGCGTGCCTGTATTTTGTGGCGCGCATCCGCAGATTGAGAATAGTCCGATAATCGTGAATAGGGCAATAGACAGTAGTTTTATTCGCAAAATCTCATCTCCTTTCCGTTTGGGGGCAGGCTATCTGTTTATATCCTGGCGTATCTCGTTTACGAGCTTTATTGCCTCTTCAGCCTTTTGAACCAGGACGGGGTCTTTTGACAGCTTAATTACCTCGTTGTAGTTGGCGATAGCCAGGTCCCATTCCTCTTCCTCTGTGGGTGTGCTGCCTGAGTCAGCGGAGGATGGAGCCTGTGCAGTGGTAAGCCCTATTATTTTGCTATAGTCCGCGATAACTGGGTCCCAGTTCGCCTTCATGCCCTGTGCCCAGCTTTTGTTGAAGTGCGACCAGTCGAGTTTGGGGTTTATGGCGATTGCGGCCTCGTAGTCTGCGATAGCATGTGCCCACTGCGCCTCTTTGGCATGGGCGAAAGCCACGTTGCAATATGCTTCTGCCGGGTCTGGGTCGCGCGTCATTGCTTTTGCCAGGTCGGGGATGACCGCCATCTCCCATTGCGGCTGTTTAACATACAGCCAGCCTCTACCTTTGAATGCCATTGCCAGGTCAGAGTGGCTTTCAAAAAGGGTGAACAGGTAGTTGTATGACTCGAAGAGCCATTGAGCCTTGTTGAGGTAAGCCCAGCCGCGACCGCTATATGTCCTGACCAGGGTGGAGTCGAGCTCAGTAACCCTGGTGAAATCTGAAATAGCGGCATCGTAAGCGCGGTTAACCAGATGTGCCCACCCCGACCCGTAATATGCGGCTGTAGATTCGGTGTCCAGCTCGATTGCCCGGGAATAATCGGATACTGCCATAAGGCTTTTACCTTTGAAGTAATATGCCTGACCGCGACCCAAATAGGCATCGACCAGGTCGGGGTCTAGCTCCAGAGCTGCGGAATATTCATTTATGGCTTCGTTATATTGTTCCTGCTGGCTGAGCGTATTACCGTTCTTAACTAGTTGCGCTGCCTGTTCTGCGGTATTATCTGGCGCTGGCATCTGGAGACAGGCGGCAGACATCAATAGAATAGCGCAGGCAAGCAGAACTCCGATTGATTTTTTTCTCATTTTTCGCTCCCGGCGTAGTTCTGTTCATAAATATCGGGATATTATACATCGCCAGGTTGAATAAGAAAATAGCCGTCGGTTCGAGTATTGAAGCTGTGACTCCAATGGTGGGATGTGCTGAAAAGCGTCTATTTTTCCTTTAATTTCTCGGGGAACTGTTTACTGAATTTATCCAGTTTGGGGGCAATCACCATGTGGCAATAGGGCTGTGACGGGTTTCGATTGAAGTATTCCTGGTGATAGTCCTCAGCCGGATAGAATGCCTCAAAAGACCTGGCTTCTGTTACGATGGGCGATTTCCAGATATGGGTAGCATTTAGCTCCTGGATGACTTTTTCGGCTGTGGCTTTTTGCTCCTCGCTGTGATAAAAGATTGCCGAGCGGTACTGGGTGCCGATATCAGCTCCTTGCCTGTTTAATGTGGTGGGGTCGTGTACGGCGAAGAAAATCTGCAGGATTTGTCGGAAAGAGATTTTGTCAGGGTCGAACGTTAATTGTACTGCTTCGGCATGTCCTGTTGAGCCTGTACAAACTTCGTTATAAGACGGTTTGATGGTCGTGCCGCCGGAATATCCGGGTACCACGTTTTCTATACCTTCAACTTCTTTGAAAATCGCCTCAAGGCACCAGAAGCAGCCTCCAGCCAGTGTTGCCACTTGTTTGCCGTCAGTACGATTGGTTTGTCCTTGCTCCGTGCTCATCGTTACTTTTCTTTGACGAAGTTCAGGGCTGCCGAGTTAATGCAGTAGCGCTTGCCTGCTGGCGGTGGGCCGTCATCAAAAACGTGGCCCAGGTGGGCATCGCACCTGGCACAGAGCACTTCGGTCCTGCGCATGCCGAAGCTGTCATCTTTTTCCAGTATGATATTGCAATCAGAGACAGGCTCGTAGTAGCTGGGCCATCCCGTTCCGGAGTTAAATTTGGCTGTGGCTTTGAAAAGGTCTGTGCCGCAGCGGACACACTGATATATGCCGGACTCTTTGATGTTATCGAAAGTGCAGGTGAACGGCTGCTCCGTCCCTTTATTGGTGGTGACGTCATATTGCTCGGGCGTCAATATATGTTTCCACTCTGCGTTCGTCTTTCGAATTTTATCGACGAGCAGCACCTTGTTTTGGCGGCTATCGAATATCTTTACTTTGTCCATGACTTTATTATTTGAGGGAGAAGGATTGGCAGTTATCTACGTTATCCAATATAGCCGTAATAACCCAGCAGTCCCACTATAATCAGTGTCAGTCCGATAATAAATACGAATGGCGACAGTAAGCCGGCGATGCCCCAGTACATCCAGATGCGCTGTCTGTGGCGGAACTGCTCTATGCTGTCCCATTTTTTACATTGCCATGCCCATTCGTTGCCTTTAATTCCAAGAATGACCATCATTGCCAGGACGACGAGCGGAATCGGTATCAATGCCAGAAAGGACAGCCACACGCGGTTACCTATGCCCCATATCCATGTTAGAGAGAAAGCACCCCAGTTCCACCCCGTGATTTCTGGAGGTACGGCGGCTGAAAGCCCCTGGCCTGATGTGTTTGTATTAGCTGGTATATCTTTAGTACCGGTCAAATTTTGCTGCATATCGAATCTCTTATTTTGTGATTACGTACTTTATGGTCAACGAGGCATCATCGAAACAAAGCATGTCGCTAGTCGAATCCCAGTTGGTGGTGGTGAAGAATTGTATTCGGAACTGACAGCGTGGTTTACCCTGTTCAATCAGGTTCTGTATAACAGGTTCTCCATTATTCGAGTTTTTCACGTCCCAGGCCCATGGAGAAACAGGATAGTTGGTGAATTCTCCATTTGCCGTAAGCTTTGCCGCTTCGGTATACGCTGAAAAACCGAGGTTTTCGAAACTGCCGTACTGTAGATGATACACCTCCAGGGCGCCCATATTCCCCCAGCTAGAACGCATATATGAAGGGTCACCATACTGGGTGTAATCGCTCAGGTCAAGTATAGCTTCTTCTATTATGGCATTATTGGGTATCGACGATATATTGAAGCTCAAAAACGCCTTGCTGGCCATATTCAGTGTGGTGTCGCCGGCACATGCGGTTTCATATTTAGTATAGTCCAGATATCCGGTTCCCCTCACCAGAGAACCAGACTCCTCTGGTATAGCCTTCAGTATTATCATTCCCTCATATATTGGTTCTGCAGGCAGTGATGGTTGAACTGTGACCGTAATGCCCGCGGTTGATTTTCCGGCTGCGTTGGTCGCGGTTATGACATAAGTGCTTGTATTAGCTGGACTTAACGTAATGGTATCATTTGCGCTAACCTGACCAACATCTTCAAGGGTTACGTTAGTTGCATCTGACACATCCCAGCTTAGAGTCACAGGCTCGCCGGGAGTTATTATGATGCGGTTAGCATAAAAGGTGACTATCGTAGGTGGTGTCCCCGTGCTGACAATAGGAGGAGTGGTCGGTTCGCCTTTGACCATGATTTGAGTTCTGGCTGCCGTTTCTCCCGCAAAATTTCTCGCCGTCAGGGTGTAGAAGATGGTGCTGCCTGGAGAAACAGGTATTTCCCCTGCAAGAGCGACGCTTCCAATGCCGTTATCGATGGAAACAGAGTCTGCGTTTGCTACGCTCCATCGAAGATATGTTACCTCTCCCTGATTTATCACGGAAGGCGTAGCCTCAAATTGGTTTATTTTAGGCGTTAATCCGAGTTCGGGTATTTCCTCAGGCATGCATGCGTAGGTTGGAATAAGCAAAAGCAGTGCAATCAAAAGAGCCACCGTGATTTTCATAATGCACCTCCATAATTAAAATCCAGGTTTACAAAGCCTGTGACAGATAAACTCTACCACATTTAGGTCAGGGGCGCTCTCCTTTGGAATGTCGGAAGTACTGTCTGTGACAATTTTGGTCATGCTTCACCTTCCAGCAGCATCTCTATATTACAGGATATGTTAGTGTAGAAACAATCCATCGGAATACATCTAATCTCCAAGCCCCGCAAGCGAGTTAAGCATTTGTTTGAGGTGGAGGATAGATGCGAAGTACTTCATCGCTAATAAGACACTTCCGGGAGCCTTCAGTAACCCTTGCAGCCGATAGTGAGCAGACGATAAGGCTGGTTATCAGTTGGGTGTCTTCGGCGGCTTATAGAAAACCGGACAATCGACATTACAGATTCAGATTTGTTAAAATTTTAATACCATGGCAGATAAAAAGACGATTTATGTGACGCCGCATTCCCATTATGACGTAGTGTGGGCTTTTTGCAAAGAGGACTACTATCATATCAACGAAATGATTTTGAAGAGTGCCATTGAAATGATAAAGAGGTTCGACTTCAAATTTCTGGTAGAGCAGACCTACCTTCTGGAGATGATAGAACAGAGAAATCCAGCCCTTTTTCTGGACATAAAAGAAGCTATCATTAAGAACAAGATTGAAATAGCCGATGGCCAATATGTAATGCCCGATCCGATGATGCCGCTTGGCGAGGTTTTAGTTAGGGATATTCTGGTGGGCAAGAATTATTGTAAAGATAGATTTGGAATAGACGTGCCGGTTGCCTGGGCTGCCGATGGCTTCGGGCTTAATGCTCAAATGCCTCAGGTGTATAGAAAATCGGGGTATAAGTGGCTTGCTTTCAGGAGAGGACTACCTAAGACCATTGGTCACCGCGTGAGCGAGTTTGTTTGGGTTGGCCTCGATGGCTCAAAGATTCTGAGCCATTGGATGCCCCTGGGCTACCGTGCCGGGCTGGAAATTGATAAATGGGAAGACAGCTATCGAACATTATCAGGATTTGCCACAACCTCTAGTGTGCTTATGCCTTGCGGAAGCGGTGGTGTGCCACCGCAGATTGAAACACCGGATAAGGTTGAGCAGTGGAACAGCGAACACGATGATTCAAAGATGGTAATCTCAGTGCCCAGCGACTTTTTTAAGAGCCTGGAAAGAGAAGCTGGGGACTTAGCGGAATATCGTGGAGAACTATACAGTCCGGATTTAGAGAACGTTTTTCCTGATGTCGTCTCCAGTCGCATAAGTCTTAAACTGGCCTTCAAGGATTGTGAAAACTCATTAATTACGGCTGAAAAGATGGCTACATTAGCCTGGATTTATGGGAGGCCCTATCCTGTTGGCGTTCTTGCGCATATGTGGAAGGAGATGCTTTTTTTGGTCAACCACGATGTTATTTCATGCTGCGGTATAGATGAGATTTATGGCGAAGCTTGGGAATACATCTCCGAGATAAAGGAAAAGGCAAACGAATTGATGGAGGATTGCGCATGCTACCTATCGAAAAGCACTCATTCGGGAAATAGTATTGCGGTTTTCAATCCGAACAATTGGGAGATTACCGACTGGGTGGAGGCAGAATTAGATTTAGTGCCCGAATGGGATGAAGAGATTGGCATAGCCTTAAATGGGGAGGAAATCCCGTCTGAAGTGCTGGAATTCGAGCATAAGGAAGATATCGGCGGATGTAGAGCCAGGCTCGGCTTTATTGCTACCGTTCCACCGATGGGGTACAGCCTTTACCAGTTAGTGAGGAGGAGTAAGGGATATGATTCCGGTATAGAGGTCAGGGAGAACGAGATTATAAACAAATACTTCAGGCTCTTTGTAGACAGCAAAACTGGAATCGTGACTGTGTTCAACAAAGATGGCAAAAAGCTGCTCGAAGGAAACGAATTAGTTATAGACCAGGAAATCGGTGACCTGTATTTTCATAAAAGTCAATTTGACGAGCCGATTGGCTCCGAGAGCGGCAAGGGTATCCATTTTAGCACCTTCGTTCCTGGTGAACTTAGTGTGCGTAAAGGCCCTGTAAGGACTGTCATTACATTCGAAGACGCTTTCTACTGTTTACAGTGGCCGTACTATCTTACTGAGAAATTCGGCTCCATCTTTCAAAGGCACAAGACCCTGGACATCTGTAAACAGATTGTAATTTATAATGACATACCTCGGATTGGTTTCAGAACTACGATCCGTTCTGCACAATCTCACATAAGGATTCGGGTGAGATTCGACACCTGTATGATAGTGCCTAACTATACCAGGCAAACTCAGTTTGGTGTGATTGATTTGCCTTTGACTAAGACGCTTGAGGAAAGCGTCAGGTTCCCCTCGCTTAATTGGTTCAACTGCCAGGAGGGAAGCCATGGCCTTGCTTTTTTCAGCCGTGGGGTTCCGATTAACGAGGTTAAGGCGGGGAATATCTATTGCACACTTCTGAGAAGCGTCTCGGTCTTATCAACGGATGGTCAAAGCGGCCCGTTGATACCAACACCGGAAGCGATGGAACTGGGCGAGCATACCTATACATACGCAGTTTATCCCCACTCTGGTGATTGGAAGGAAGCAAAGATTCATCAGCGAGGCCACGAGTTTAACCATCGTATTTTTGCGATGCAGACAGATAGTCAAAACTTGAAAAATGAGTTCAAAAGCTTTATACTGGAACCAGACAACCTGATAATCACCGCCCTCAAAAGAGCCGAAAAAGACGACGCAGTTATTGTAAGGTTCTTTGAAACCAGGGGCGAAAAATGCCGCGCAACCTTACAAGTCCCAAACCAGATTAAATCAGCCAGTTGTGTGAATTTGTTGGAAGAAGAGGAATCTAAACTAGATATCAAAGATGGTCTGCTGGAAATGGAGGTCTCGCCCTTTGAGATAGTCACGCTAAGGTTGGCATTAGAAAAGTTGCCGTTAGATACGAAGGACTTGTCATTTCCGATAGATATTAGGAGTATGCTATGCGAGTAGAAGGTCCCAGATACACCGAACGTTTCGGAGCAGTAAGGATTAATGAGGTGCAGAAAGTCCTGGAACTCGACTCCGGCAGAGCCAGGGAGCTGACACCTTATGAAAACGTTGCAGTGCAGAAAGTTGAAGAGGATGTTATTAAAGATTTCGAAGAAAAAATGGTCATAGTCATTCCCACCAAAGACGAGAAGCTGAAGCTTTTAGAGGGAGTTATTAGTGGTATACCACACGAATGCCTGATATTGGTGGTTTCAAACAGCCAGAGGAAGAGAGTCGACAGGTTTAAGATGGAGCAAGATACACTGAATCAATATTGCCATTTTACCAGGCGTCAGGCTTATTTGATTCATCAGAAGGACCCTACATTGGCTAAAGCGCTGGCGGATTCCGGTTACAACCACATCATTGGGCAGGATGGATTGGTCAGGGATGGCAAAGCCGAGGGCATGCTGGCAGCTATTTTCATCGCCATGATGCTGAAGAAAGACTATATAGGCTTTATCGATGCCGACAATTTTTCGCCCGGTGCGGTGTGGGAGTATGTGAAGTGCTATGCAGCCGGTTTTTATATGTCTCGCACCCCTTATGCTATGGTTAGGATTATATGGCGGTACAAGCCAAAAATAGCTGAGGGAATCTATTTTAGAAAATGGGGACGTGTTTCTGAAGTAACGAATAGATGTATGAACTCTCTGGTATCTATAAGAACGGGGTTTGAAACAGACATAATAAAGACGAGCAATGCAGGGGAGCATGCCATGAGTTTGAAGCTGGCCGGGCTCCTTTCGTACGCTTCAAGATTTGCCGTGGAACCGCAAGAATTAATATCTATTTTCGAAGATTTTGGCGGAGTCCTGCCCATGGCTTGCAAGACTGCAGCTAAACATGGAGTCGAGATATTCCAAATAGAGACACGAAATCCTCACCTGCACGAAGACAGGGGGACGGAACACCTACGGGATATGCTGTTACCGGGGCTTGCAACCATTTACCATTCCAAACTTTGCGAAAAGGAAACCAAAGAAAAAATACTGGCTGAACTCTTACAGCAAAATGCTATCAACCCCGGCGAAGAGCCACCAATGCCGCAAATGAGCCCACCACCTAAGAATATAGATATGCAAAAGTTCACAAAGGTTATGGAGGGGCATATGGCATCTTGTTCGGCACTGGAGGATAGATAGGGGCAGATAATGAGTTCGGATATTCTAATAGGCTGTGGCCTTGATCCTCTGCAGGATTACCGGATAACTGCGGGATGGTTGGCCTGTATCAGCGAGTGGAATATAAGGGATTCCTAGACGCCGCCCCCAACTTTATCAGGCTAGCTACAAGCTGGTTCACCATCATATACACCGAGTTACCCCACCCGGGTAGATAAATTTCCGCAATTAGAAGGAGGTGTTTTTAAATGAGTCCTGTATGCGGAGCATTCAATCGAGTTAATGAAGATGCAACATGTGAGATTAATTCTATGATGCGCGCTTTGAATCATAAAAGCGCTGCCCAGGCCTGGCTGGTCTCTGAAGGGGTAGCAAAGAGGTGGCAAGGGGGTGATGAGCCGGTAAAAGGGTCTGTCTTGGGACAAGTGTCTTTCAGTATAAGGGAGCAGCCGATAGAACGTCCCAGTTTTGACTGCATTGGCAATTTGGCTGTGCTTTTCGAAGGGGAGCTCTATAACAGCCAGGCGCTGGAGGCAAAGCTCGGCCCCGGTCATAAGCTTTCAAATGGAAGCGCGTCTGAGATAGTTGCTCACATGCTGGAAGAAGTATATGAAGACAACCTGGCCGGAGCGATTAAGAAAGTGGTGCGATTACTTGATGGGCCATATTGTATAGCAGTAAGCAACGGTGCTGAAATCATTTTGGTGCGAGACCCTGCCGGTCTCAGGCCTGTTTTCTATGCTGAAAACGGTGATTTACAGGCATTTGCCTCAAAGAAAACGGCATTATGGCACATGGGTTTGCGCAACGTAGAGCCTCTACGAGCCGGGATGCTCGCATCTTTCAATAAAAGTGGCATTCGTTTGGATGAAGCATATACATTAGAAGACATGGGTAGCGAGGTTGTCATTGATGATATAGATACTGCTGTTAACAGTTACTGCAATTTGCTTATATCGGCTGTTGAGAAACGAATGCGGAACCTTAAGAGATTTGGAGTGCTTATGTCGGGAGGTGTTGATAGTTGCCTTATAGCCAAGCTAGCCTCAGAAGCTGCTGCCGAAGAAGGTGTTGAGGTAACAGCCTATACGGCGGGAACATATGGGGCGGCTGACTTTGAGCATGCCGAGCATTTTGCTCGGGAATTAGGACTGAAGCACAGGGTAAGGAGACTGAGTCAGAGCGAAGTTGAATCTTACGTCCCAAGCGTGGTTACCGCTGTTGAGGAGAGAGACATAGTGCAGATAGAAGCTGGCATCGGGATATACGCAGCGCTTGAGATGGCAAGCCAGGATGGCGTTAATGCCATTTTTTCCGGGCAGGGTCCGGACGAACTGTGGGGTGGCTATAGCTGGTATCCTCAAGTTATCGCCCGTGGAAGTTATGAAAAATTGCTGCAGACAATGCAGGATGATCTGGCCAGAGGCGATATAGAGACGTTCGATAGAGAGAATAAGGTTGCATTGGCTCACGGGGCGGAGCAATTATTTCCTTACGTCGATAACGAGATCGTTAAATTGGCGATGAGTGTACCACCTCGCCTGAAAGTGACTTCAGGTAAAGATACACTGGGCAAACACCCTCATAGACAAGCGGCTAGGAAGCTCGGACTTCCAGCAGAATATGCTTGTAGAGACAAGAATGCGGCCCAACATGGCACCGGCATTCATGACGCCCTTGATACGGTGGCGCGAAAGAAGGGTTTTACTCCTCGACTGGTAGCTCGTATAGGATATAACAGCGAAGAAGTCAGCAAAGAGAAACTGGCCAGCTCTACCCGCTATGGTTACCAGTATGACGAGGAGGAACTCTGGCAGGTATCGCAGCATGTGCAACTATTCCTTGATTCGATAGCTTATGACAATGGGCTGCTTAACAAAGCGGAGAGGGCGAAAATAGAAGAATTTTTGCAGAAGGCCTGATTCACGAAGGCTTCGGGTTGGGTTTTCAAGAGCAGCAACTTCTTGACAGGGACAGCACTATAATTGCATATTTGTTTAGGGTGAAAAGATAGTATGGAGAAACCGCATCAGTCCGAGTTTGTCGTTTTCACTGATCTTGATGGTACGCTGCTCGACCGGATTACCTATTCCTACGATAAGGCTTTACCTTCAGTAAGGCGCTTGCTGCAAAAGGCTATACCCGTCATTTTCTGCTCATCTAAGACAAGAGCAGAGCAAGAAGCATATAGACACAAGCTAGGCTTATTTCATCCTTTTGTGGTGGAAAACGGAGGTGCTATTTTCATTCCCGAAGGCTATTTTCAATTCAAATTTGACTATCACAAGACTAAAGATGGATATCAGATAATCGAGTTGGGAATTGCTTACCGTGAGGTAAGGAGGATGCTTGAGCAGATAAGAGCTGATGGCAAGGTCAGTTTTAGAGGTTTTGGTGATATGACCGACCATGAGGTAGCTGCTGACACGGGGTTGGACCTCCAGGCTGCCAGACGGGCGAAGGAGAGGGAATATGCCGAGACCCTTAAGCTTGAAGGACCTCCTGATGAGGTTAATAAGGCGCTGAATGCAATAAAGGAAACTGGACTCAACTATGTGCGTGGTGGACGTTATTACGATGTTATGGGGCCTAATGATAAGGGTAAGGCAACAAGAATCGTTATAAATTTGTTTCAGCGAAAGTTAGCTCACTTAAAGACAGTGGCTATAGGTGACAGCCCCAATGATTTACTTATGCTCTTGGCAGTAGATATCCCTGTTCTGGTTCAAAAGACTGAGGGAGTTTGGGAGGAGATGGATATACCTGCTCTTCGCCGTGTAGAGGGAGTAGGCCCAGAAGGTTGGGCAAGAGCAGTGGAGGAAATTATGCAGCTCCATGGTATGTGAGTATTTACGTGGCTTCTTAATCTTCTGCGGTTGCGATGCAGCTTAGCCAACCAGTTGACTAAAGCGGAGTATCGGTCTGAAGTGGGTTTCTACTATCAATTATGCTGAGCACTGAACTTAGTTTTTGTGGTTTGGAGGTGATATTGTGGCGATGTTATCGAGAGATGAGTTGAGAAAGTTGATGGACAGGCCGGGAGGCATTGGAATTTCTATCTATATGCCTACCCATCGCACCGGGGATTTGAAACAAGATCCCATCAGGCTTAAGAATCTGCTACGTGAAGGTGAAAGACAGCTGATTGACAATGGACTGTGTGCTAGAGAGGCGCGACAATTGCTCGAGCCTGTCGAAAGATTATTAGCAGATGACTTTTTCTGGCGGCATCAAAGTGAAGGACTGGCAATTTTCTCGTCGCCGGCAATGTTTCGCCATTTTCGCCTTCCATATAGTTTTCAGGAGTTAGTGGTTGTAGCTGAGCGTTTTCATATAAAGTCTCTGCTCTCGTTATTAAGTGGTGACGGGCTATTCTATGTGCTGGCATTGAGTCAGAATGCGGTGCGACTTCTCCAGTGTTCGCGTTACAGCGTACGGACAATTACACCCGAAGGCATTCCCGGAAGTCTCGCTGAGGTATTGAAGTATGATGAATCTGAGAGACAGCTTCAATTCCATACGGGCACAGGAACGGGGCCAGGAAAACGGGCAGCTATCTTTCATGGTCAAGGAGTTGGAACCGACGACGTCAAGGATAATATTCTGCGTTATTTCCAGCAGATCGACCGCGGTTTATATGAGATACTTCGAGAAGAACGAGCCCCGCTAGTTACCGCAGGTGTTGACTATCTTCACTCTATCTACCGTCAAGCAAATAGCTATTCTCATCTGCTACAAGAGGGAATTCAGGGCAATGTAGACGAGATGAGCGCGGAAGAATTGCAGAAACAGGCGTTGTCTTTTGTGCAACCTTATTTTGAGCGAGGGCAACTTGATGCATTGAAACGTTACAATGAGATTGTTGGCACAGGGCTGGCTGCCGATGATGTTGAACAGGTTGTTTTGGCTGCATATGATGGCCGAGTTGAGACGTTGTTTGTTGCTCTTGGCGTCCAGCAGTGGGGGACTTTGGACGTAGAGCAGCGTAAGGTTAATCTATACGAGAACGCTGAACCGGGTACACAGGACCTACTTGATCTAGCTGCGTTTCACACACTGATGCAGGGAGGAACTGTATATACTTTGGAGCCAGAAAAGGTACCCTCTCGTACCCACGCAGCTGCCATATTCCGTTATTGAATCCATTGGTCTGCCCAACATAATTGTGATACTTCTTTTGTAGCTAAATGTTGCTTAACAATATTCGTTGGCCCATGTGAATAGCTTTGTGTTGTGGGTGAGGCTCTCTGGTTATGGCTTGGCTGTTGAGCGCTTGAGTGCGAGAATTGCACTGCCAATTGTTCCCACGAAAAATCCCAATGGGCATACCAGAGTAGCAAGAAGAAAGAAGAGAGGCTCTTCTGTCAGGCCAGTTCTACCCCAGAAACCCGCCACAAACGGGTAGATAGATAAGCTGTCCAGCAGATTGTGTAGAAGGGCAAAGATAGGTAAAGCTGTTAGCGAAGCTCCTGCCGTCAATAGGAAATTTCTCAGCAAGCCCTTTTCTATCCGTTTGACTGCAAGGACTACTAGAGACGTGCCTATGAGAAGGAGAACAACCGCCACCAGCAAAAAGACCCAATCCACAGTCTATTGTCCTCCTGTTTTTATATTGATTTCCTTACCCATGGCATCGGCAAAGTCTATGGTCACATTGTTAACTGTCGGGTCATCAGCAGTTTGAATTTCAAAGGTGAAGTTCTGTCCCGGCAGGGCGGGGCCAAGATGTACATATACCTCGTATTTCACAAGGTTGTTGTCGTTCCAACAGTTCATGGTACATATAACAGCCCGCAGAGTTGCCTGGCTCTTGTTCTGTAATGTGCATTTGATGAAGAGATATTTTTCCTCTTCTGCCGGACTCATGCCCCAGCCAGGTTCCGTGCCTCCTCCTGTTGTTTTCCTTCCCCATTCCAGCGAAAGCAATTCCAGAGAGTATTGCGATTTTTCTCGGAGTGTAACGAAAGTATTGTTTGCTAACGAGGCTTCATTACCAGCTTCGTCTCCAGACTTTACTTGATAGTAGTAGGCGGTATTGGACTCCAAGCCGCTCAAAGTGATGCTGTGGGTGGTGGTTAGCTCATCCGAAGTGGCTGTGAAGCCGTATTCTATAGTTTTGCCGTAATCAACCTGGCTGTTGCTCGGCTCATTTGTCGTCCAGGTGATGACAACGCTTGTCTCAGTTTCAGATGATGCCGAGATGTTTTTGATTACAGGTGGCGTGGTATCAGGAGCTGGTGGTTGGGGTGTTGGGATAGTGACGTAGATGACCACCGACTTGCTGACGGTACCGCCAGCGTTTGTGGCGGTTAAGGTATAGGCAATGGTTTTAGCGGGCGATAGCTCCACTGACCCCGTAGATACAACTTCTCCCATACCCTGGTCTATAGTCACGCTGTTAGCATTTTTGATGGACCATTTTAAGGTTGTTGACTCGCCGAGATTGATTTCTGGTGGGGTAGCGCTGAAGAGAAGAATGGCTGGCGGTTCTGGTCGGCAGGAAACAAATATGCAAGCTGACAGTAGAGTCAGGCTGCAAAATAGGAAGATATACCAGCTATGTTTAGTTTTCATCTCGGAAACTTGCGTATTTCAGTTTACCTCGATTATACACCGAACCAGAGCAAAAAGAATACTTGCCCAAAGTTTCCCGTGCCTTGCTGTTGTTCAGCGCTCTGATAACTTAATTGCCAGTTGGCGCTAGCTCTATTGCCACCTGCTCTGCCTGCTGTATATTATGTATGAATTTATCGTGCAATTGAATATACTTATCGGACTCGGCAATAAATTTATTAAGGTATTTCTGTTTTATCTTTTCATCCGAGTCGGTGAAATAAGCCAGGAGTTGAGGAAATGTGTACTCTGCGGCGATGGTTTTATATCTGAAGGCTAGATACTCAGCTCCTGTAAGCGCTGATTGCAGTTGATCACAAAGCTCCTGCCATTGAGTTATTGTCAGTTCCTCTGTCTCCGGCATTAATGTTAGTGATTCATTGTAGGGGCTATGCGAACAAACCTCTTGAGCAAGCTTCAAGCAGCTAGCACATTGTATAGAGTAGGTCTTTGCCGTCTGTGGGTACGGCAACCGTTCAACTAGAGGAAACCAGCGTTCTATAAACTCTTCTTTCACCGAGCCTTTCTCGACTATGGGCAGGCTGCCCACCGGGCATATCCCTTCTGGCGGGCATAATATCCCGATATTGGAAAATTCATTCCAGTTGAAATCCTCGAGTTCTGAGGCGACGGCCTGTGCTTGCTCTATGTAATACTTCATCTTGTCGCAGGGGTTAAGGAATTGTGGTTCCTGCTGCCCCTTTTGATGATTGCAGGCTATTACTGACATGAGGACAAATGTTAGGGCTATTATGGAAAACCACTTAAGTTTCATCTTCATAATCCATCTTTTTAAGGCTGAGGGCTAAACCATTTTCTGCTCTGGTTCGTTGTATATTTAGAAATCAGAGAGAGGTGTTACAAATGACCATGAACAAAGAACTTATCGCCATACTCGGCAGTTTCCTGTTTGTGTGTCTGATTTTCTTTTTCTGTGCCTGGTATCTATTTTAGAGCGATAGTATCGTTGACTGCAGGTGTAACTATTTTTTATGGGGGGTAAGATGGATAATATTGTATGTGAAAGTCCATTGATTTGGCAACCAAAGGAAATAATTGACCTGGGTGATGGCTGCAAAATAGGTATAACGAGCAATGATGGTTATTATCTGGTTTTGCTGCCAAGTTATAAAGGGGCATGGAAACCTAGCAATTGGATTCCTGCTAAAGTGGCAAAACGGTTAGGCGAATTGGCTACTATCCAAATTTCGGTAGGTAACTCATTTAGCTAAGATATCACTTCAATTGTGAGCGTGGCTCTTTTAAGATATTGGCTGTTAATCTTGAGTGCAGAGATTAGCTTTTAATTCAGGGAGTTTGCTCTTGACTCTCGTTTGTCCACTGTTGCATTAGTTTCTTTATTTGCTTGGCGAGGTTGGGGCTGGAGCGAAGCCTGTTTATGAATATAGGGCAACCTTCGAGTAAAGAGTTTTCAGCAGCGGCAGCCAAGCCGGATAATAATTGTTGCATGCCGTATTGCTCTGCTCCAGGGGTAGCGGCTCCGGGTATAGAAGACTCCAACTGTTTTCTCAGGTCATCTTCTGTCAGCCTCATGGGCAAAACGCAACTCTTATACCAGGGGCAAGCTTTACATTGAAGCAATGACTGGGCTTCATCCAGGATGTCGCTCACTTTTAACCTCAGTTCTTCTTAAATCGTTCGGTATATGTTTTATTTCCATACTAATTCATTGGTATTATCATAGAAATACCAGTGATAGTCATATTCTGAGTTTATCGGGCAGACCTTGCTTATATCCCACATTCCCTTACCTATATACTCGGCAGTAAAGGTCGAATTAGCCTCCTCATACAGAGGAGTAGGGGGACCTCAGTGGCCGCAGTCCTCGCCTACTTGCAGCCGGCACTGATAATCATCGAAGCTCCTGGCTATAGTTATCACCTCGTCGGCTGTGTGACGAGGTGTGTCATTTGTTAGAGCGCAACCTCCGAACGAAAGTAAAATAGCAGTGATGGCTAGTAGATATATAGATTTCATAGTGACCTCCCCTGTGCTTTGGGGCTATATAGCCTGACTTGCTTGATTATACAACTTGTGGCAGTAAAAATGTAGTTTCGTCTTTTTAGTCTTGGGCTTGGAATTGCGCTGGGTGGGCGGCGGACAAAGGCTAAAGGCATATTAAGCTATTGTCTGATAGACTAAAACGAAGGGGCAGCTGTGATTACGTATCGGAAAGTTCCGTCTCGAAGGTTTTCCAGTCTGACACCGCCTCGTTCCCGGCTGCGTCCTTTGACCTAACCCTGTAGTAGTACGTAATGTTGCCTGCGGGGGTGCTTGGGGTAAGTCCAGTCAGAATTACTTCGTGGGTAACGACTCCCGCGGAAGTGCCCGTACTCGGGTCATTTGCAGGTTGGGCGGGTTCGAGCAAGGCGCTTTCCTTATTCTGACCGTACTCAACTTGGCTGCTGGCTGGCTCGTTGGTTGCCCAATTAATGCGGGCGTTGTTTGGACCTGCAACCGCCTCAACGTTTGAGATTGTTGGCTTGGTGATATCTATACCGGAACCGGTGCCACCGGTAGCAGTTCCGAGGAGGCCTTTTATAGTATCACCGATTGGTGTGTACATAAAAGTGAGCGTTCCAAGGCCGATAAGGAGGACGAGTAACAATAGTATTAGAAGCGGCCTTCTCGATGATGTTGGCTGGCTAGCTGGTGGTGCCCATGCTTGTTGTTGCCCCCAACCCGGCTGCTGCGGCATACCACCCGGCTGTTGTTGCCCCCAACCGGGCTGTTGGGGTGGCATCCCGCCTGGCTGTTGCCCCCAACCGGGCTGTTGGGGTGGCATCCCACCTGGCTGTTGCCCCCAACCGGGCTGTTGGGGCATGCCTCCGCCCAGCGTAGCCCCGCAGTTCGGACAAAACTTGGTTCCAGGGCTAACTGTGATTCTACACTGAGGGCAAGAGAGGCTCATCTGAGCGCCACAGCCACCGCAAAACCGCTGGCCGGGCACGGTTGGAGCACCACAGTTAGGGCATCTTTGCTGCATATTTCAGCCTTCTGTCTTTCTTCTGCTCCTGCTAAACTTTAACTACTTATCTATGCTAAGTCCGAACCTTATATTATAAAGATTATACATCTGATGGTTTAGAGAAAGCAATAGTCAAATCGTCAAATTTCTGAAATTATACAGTGGGCAGAATTTGCCTTCAACCTGTTGTTTGTCGTCTTGTCTGGACTGCCCCGAGCTACTTGTCTGACGTAACATTGCCCTTAGTTGGTAGTATGTAACTTTTTCTAGATACTTCTTGCCCTTCAAGATTATATAAGACGGCTGTATCGGTTGTCTCGTTGTTCCAGATGTCGCCTGGGGAATAGTAGAAACAGAAACCTCCCGATTCACAATGCGGTTCGCCAGTATAAACGCGAATGCTCTTATGCGGTTCTATTATACACGGGCGTGGGGGATAGCAGTTTTCAATGCAATCTGCCCAGTTGCCGTACCATTCGCATGAACACGGTTGGAAGATTGGGAAAGTAAACGCAGGGCCACCCTTTGTTATATTCTTTAAAACCCACCCTGTTATGTTCTGCGGGGAATCACTAAAGTTTTTGATTTCTACATACTCGTCGAATTCGAGTATTTCATGGCCAGCCCCTGTACTGCGAAAGTAGTCCATGCCTTTGTAATTGATGTAGGTTATTTGGACAGGGTGGGTTAGACTTTGGTTTGCATAGTCTTCCACCGTTATAGTCCAATTGCTCAAGTTTGCAGCAACAACTTTCAAATAATAGTCACGCCCGCCCTCGTAAATGTAAACAGTGTCTCCGGGAGTGCCGTTTGAGTACGAAATCCTCTTTGTAATAATACCTGGCCTGTCCTGTGTATAGACAATGATTTCGAAAACTGCGTATTCGGGCTGTTGAACTGATGCCGTCCAGGTAATGCGCCATTCCGTGCCGGATATATGGAATGGGGGTGTAGTCTTACTCTCTTTGCCGGTGAAGTTTTGAACGATGCTCCATTCCGCTTCATTCGTTGTCTCTTCGGGTGGAGGCTCCGGCTGGGATACCTCCGGGGGCGTTTGATTTTCAGCTTGGTTCGGTGGTTGTGTATCGGGTTTTGTTGCTGGTGTAGTCGGTATCGTTGTCCCGCAAGCCATAATCGAACTGGCAACCAGCAGTGACAGTCCGATGCATAAAAGTGAAAAACGTGCTGATGATAAAGCTGAATAGATGGCGGACTCCTACAGTGGTTTCTTTTTGCTATTTATATATATCACAAATGTTGCAATGATTCCAGTTAGCGCTGTGAAGCCGAATATGAGCAGGTAGAGCCACAGGTAATCAGTTTCCCATTCAGCTTTGATTGTCTTCGGCTCATTCATGGTCACCAACGCGGTGGTTTCTTGTCCCGTCAAATCTCCGCTCCAGCCAGTGAAGATATGCTGGATTATGTTTCCTTCTTTATGGTCTGTTGAGATTGTAGCGCTTGAGCCTGAATCATACCAGCCTGCTCCCGTAGGGTTACCGTAGGGTGATTCGATGTTGAGGTTGTACTGAGTTGTATAATTTGCCACATATTCGCCGCCCTTTGTGATTGTTCTTGAAGCGGACTTATTGCCATCATTCCACGAGGTGAACACTAGCCTCGTTCCCTCTCCAGTGCTCACTTGTAGGGGGGTATTGAGATGGTGGGCAGAGCCTGATAACCAGATGAACGATATGGGTAAATCTCCTGGCACGTATGATTTTCCGTCTAGGGTTAGGACGGTGGCGTCAGATGGAAAGTTAGCGTTGGTATTGCAGATGGCGTTCATAAACAGATTAATTTCACCAAAGCGATAAGGAGGGAAATAAAGTGTGGGATGCTGCACATTTCCTCTTGAGGAAGCCGGCAAATTAGCGAAAGGTGTTACGATTTCTTCTATGGTCTTAGGCTCGGCATACTCGAATATCTCCTCAGCGGAGAGTTCATAATTGTGGTTCGTGTCGGCGGCATCGAAATTACTGAAGGCTTGCAGGATGTAGTGCGTAAAAACACCGTGCCCAAGCTCACGGTCTTCGAGAGAGCTTTCATCCGGCTGGCAGCCCATCAGGACTACACGGCCGTTCTGACCAAGCTCTTTTTTGAAGGAGCCGGCATAGCAAGTGTCCAAGATGACGACGACATTTTGTGAGTTTACTTTGTCTAGCCAGTTAGCTATTTGCCAATCTGAGATGAGGTTGTCATAGGTTCCGAGGTTTTGAGGGGCACTGTGTCCCGAGAAATAGAATAGCACGGTATCATCAATACCAGCCATTTCAGCCAGCCATTCGATCGCATAATAGATTGCCGTATTAGTCGCCTCACTATTTAGCAATAGCTTGATGTGGTCTTCACCTATGATAGGGGACAATCGGGCAGCTAAGTCTCGCGCGTCGTCATCAGGGTGTTTGACCAATGATTGGGTGTATACATTCCATTCTTCATCAAACACACAGGCTGGACAGTGGTATTCTGTTACACCTATGATGACCGCCCAGCCTTCTGTTTTAGGTTCTGCGGCGAGTGCCGGCGAGTGAGAGGCTTGAATCTGAATCAGCAGTATAGCCAAGAGCATGCTCAGCAAAAAAAGGAGAAGGTTCTTCCTGAATACCACCTTAGCCCGCTGTATTTCGCTGTTCACTCGTTAGCCTCATTTATTTTCATTGGCAGTGTATAGCTTTTTCTGGAGACCTCGTTGCCCTGGGCGTCGTATAAAACGGCTGTATCGGGCTTGTCGTTACTCCAGATATCGCCAGGGCCCCAGTAAAAACAAAGACCTCCAGTAGGTTCGATTGTGATATAGTCAGGACCATAGTACAACCGATAGCCGCCACTTTCAGGATGGACCTCGTCTGTATAAACCCGTATGATTCCACCAGGGAGCAGGACACAGGATGGGAAAGTGAATGAGGGATATAGCTTGTTTGTGTTTTTTAGTACCCAGCCAGTGATATCCACATAGCACTCGCTGAGGTTTTTGATAACCACATATTCATCGGGCTCGACCCTCTTGTAGCAAATGCCTTTTTCCGGATCTGATTGATACACCGTACCCTTATAGTGAATATAAGTTATTTTGACAGGGGAAGTGTTTGTCCCGGTGGCGTTGTCTTCCACTATTAT
>Ga0208828_1000334_pt1 | contig 21550 bp, 23 predicted proteins | sample Kivu_160m_FD_185487 | JGI IMG/M metagenome (GOLD analysis project Ga0208828, IMG submission 185487) | Freshwater microbial communities from Lake Kivu, Western Province, Rwanda to study Microbial Dark Matter (Phase II) - Kivu_160m (SPAdes)... | ecosystem: Environmental > Aquatic > Freshwater >... | reverse complement strand
GGGGGCCGGCGAGCAACACCAACACCTTCGCCCGCGAATCCCAGATCGACATCATGGCCGCCAAGGCCGGGGTCGATCCCGTGGAATTCAGGCTCAAGAACCTCGACAACCCGCGGATGGCCCGGATCATCAGGGGCGCGGCGGAGGCCTTCGGCTGGAAGCCGGCTCCGGCGCCCAGCGGACGGGGTTGGGGCTTCGCCTGCGCCGATTATCTGGGGACCTATATCGCCGCCGCGGCCGAAGTCAATGTCGACAGAGCGACGGGAGCGGTCAGGGTCGAGCGGATTGTCTGCTCCCAGGACAGCGGCGTCGCCGTCAACCCCGAAGGCGCGCGGCTTCAAATCGAAAGCTGTCTGACGATGGGGCTCGGCTACACTCTGAGCGAGGAAGTCCGCTTCAAGGGGAGGCGGATCCTCGACGTCAATTTCGACACCTACGAGATCCCCCGGTTTTCCGGACTGCCGAAGATCGAAGCCGTCCTTCTCGATTCGCCTGAGCTCGCGCCTTCGGGGGTTGGCGAGCCGGCGATCATCCTCACCGGAGGCCTCATCGCCAACGCCGTATTCGACGCCACGGGCGGCCGCCTCCTCCAGCTGCCCATGACCCCGGCCAGGGTCAAGAAGGCTCTACCCTAGGTTATTTCGGGGGAGCGGGAGTCGTCGGCGCGGGCGGCATTGGAGCCGGAGGCATGGGCCCGGAAGGCGGGGCGACGGGCCGCGGAGTCCGGCGGAACCAGTTCTCGGTCGTCCCGAATTTCGTCCGGATCGTGACGCCCCAGCCGACGATGTTGATCACCCCCGTGAACAGCCAGCCGATGATCGGGACGAAGGTCAGGAAGGCGACGACGAGAAGGCCGAGCGTCGCCCCGCCGAGGGCGGAAACGCTCCGGCGGTTGAAGGCCCGGGCGAGACTCTCCCCGAAGAAGAAAAGGATCGCCACCCGGCCGAAGGCCTTGATCATCATCGCCGCGAAGGCGAGGGCCACGAGGATCGGGATCCCGATGAGGACGATCGACAGGACGGCGGCGAGGATGATGAAGACGGTGAAGGCGACGAGGGCCAGGAGGCCGGTGGCGAAGACCGATCCGAAGGACGTCCGGACCTGGTCCGAGGCCAGCTTGACCTGGCGCGGAAAGAGCATGGCGATGACGAAGACGACGAGGGCCCAGATGATGAGGATCACGAACTTGACGATGAGGATGATCGGGAGGAGCGAGGCCGAGAGGAATCCCAGGAGGCCGCCCTTGAAGAACTTGTCCGAAAGCTCCTTGGTCTTGAAATAGACCGTGTCGCCCCCGACGCTGCAGCCCGTCTCCTTGACCAGCGTCCCGCCGAGGACGACGAGATCGTCCGCGATGACGGCCGTCGGAAGAATCCGGACCCTGCCGCCGATGACGACGACCGATTCGCCGACTTCGCCGCTGATGGTCACCGTCCCGCCGACGGCGAATATCGCCTTGCGGATTTTGCCTTCGACGGTCACGGTGCCGCCGAACGAAATGACGTTGTCCTGGACCGCCGAGGGACCGACGAAGATCTCCTCGTTGAAAGCGAAGCGAGTGTCGCTCTGGGCGGCGCCCAGGGAGAGGGGGGCCGCCAAGGCGAACCAAACGAGGGCGGCCGGAAGGACGGAGGCGAAAGGCGTTCTAGTTCTCATGGATTCTCTCCTCGCGGGAATGGCGCCTGCGCTGGTCCACCCAGAGACCGGCGGCGACGAGCAGGGCGATCGTCAGGACCAGGGCGACGGCGGGAAGAACGGGGCTCGCCGCCGCCAGGACCGTCCGCAGCGTCTCGAGGGCATAGCCGACGAGTCGGGCGAAAATTTCGACCGCCAGGACCAGGATCGTCAGTCCCTTGATCGAGTAGTACGCCGCGCCCCGGACGACGCTCCAGGCCAGTCCGTTGAGCCGGCCCAGGGCCTGGGCGAGGCTTTGGCCGGCGAAAACGGCGGCCAGGACATATGTCCCGCCGAGGACGAAAAGGCCCCCCGCGGCGGCGGCGAGCCAGGCCAGAAGACCGGCCCGCGCTTTGGCCGGGGCTTGCCGCGGCGCGGCGTCGAGGCGGGACATGACGCTTGCGGCGAAGTCGGCCGGAACCTCGAACGGGGGAAGCGCGGCCGCGGCCTCGGCGATCCGGCGCCTTGTCTCGACCGCCGCCCGGCAGGCGGGGCAGGCGGCGAGATGGGCCTCGAAAGAAGCCCTCTCGACGGGGGAGAGGCCGCCTTCGAGATACTCATAGACCCGTTCGGCCGAAAGACAGTCCACGGTCATTCCTCGAGCCATCGGCGCAGCATTTCCTTCGCCTGGAAGACCCGGTTCTTGACCGTTCCCACGGGAACGCCCTTGATCTCGGCCATTTCCTCGTAGGCCAGGCCGTTGACGTGACGCCAGACGAAAAGCTCCCGGAGATGGAGCGGCAGCCGGTCGATCGCCCTTTCGAGCCGCGTCCGGAGCTCCTTCATTTCGAGGGTCCGGACGACCGAGGCCGTTTCGTCGGCGATTTGCAGGCAGGGGCCGTCCTCCTCGCCCTCGGCGAGCGGCTGGTCGATCGAAACGGTCGCCACTTTCTTCTTTCTCCAAGAGTCGATGACGTAATTCGAGGCGATCCGGAAGAGCCAGGTCGAAAACCTGTATTCGGACCGGTACGAGGACAGCGACGCATAGGCCCGGAGAAACACCTCCTGGCTCACGTCCAGGGCCTGCTCGCGCTCCCGGATCATCCGGCCGACGAACTGAAGCAGGGGCTGCTGGTATTTCCGGACGATCATCTCGAAAGCCTTCCGGTCGCCGCGCAGAGCCCGGCGGATGAGCCGCCGCTCGTCGAGCGCGGAGGACTCTATGTCCTCAGGCATTTATACGGTCTCCGGGCGGAAAAGTTCAGCGCTTGCGGGCCGGGGCATCGTCGATGATCTCGCAGTCGGGCGGGACCTGGATATGGAAGGCGTCCGCCGGGAGGGGGGGATTCGTCTTCAAGCGGGAAAAGTCGAGCTCGTTCTTGTTCCCCGCCCAGTCGAAGATGACGGCCTTGCGGATGAGGAGCGTTTTCGCGTCGAATTCGACGAGGATGTAGTCGGTTTCGCCCTCCTCCGCCTTGGGCGTCAACTTGAGCTGGTGCGAGGGCCCGCCCCGGCCGGGGAAGGGGCTGGATTCGACGTCATACCGCTCCTCGAGGTTTCCCCGCCCCGAGAGGAGAGCGAAAATCTCGGTTCCCGCCTCGTCCTCGGGGATCGTCCGGCGGATGAGCTGGTTGTCTTCCGGGAAGTAGGAGAGGAGGAGGCCGTTGTCGTAGACGTAGGTCTTCCGCTCGTCCTTGGGTTCGGTGTATTCCCAGCGCATCCGGCCGGGCTTTTGGTAGAGAAGTCGCCCCTTTTCCCTGTGGGGAGGGGCGAGGGTCGAGGGATAGAGGGTCTGCTCGAAATCCGCCTGGAAAGAGGACAAGGCCGCCGCGGCGGCGGTCGCTTTTTTCAGGACGTCGCGGGGGGCGAGATCCGGCGCCTGGGGAGAAAAAACGGCGATCAAGAGGCCGATCGCGACTCCGCCCGACGGGTGGAAGGCGTTCATTTCGGGGCCATTATAGCACAGCGGTTTGGGATATAATGCCCCCGATGCGGCCCGAATTCCTCGGCCTGTTTGCCGGATATCTCGTCGTCGTCCTCGCCGCCGGCCTGGCCTTCTCGCGGCGGATGCGGAGTGCCGAGGATTTTTTCCTGGGCGCCGGCCGCTTTCCGGCCGGCCTGATCTACGTCTCCCTGACTTCGTCCTGGTTCGGGGCGACGTCGATCCTGGTCACCGCCGACGAAGCCCTCCGGACGGGACTCGGGGCGATCTGGGTTGTCGGACTTCCGGCCGTGGCGACGGTCGTTCTCCTGGCCGTAGCCTTCGTCCGCCCCCTCCACCGCCTCTCCGTCTTGACCTGGTCCGAGCTCGTCGAAATCCGCTACGGCCGGACGATGCGCCTCCTGACCGCGGTCCTCTTGGGATGGTACATGGCCGTTCTCGCCGCTTCCCAGATGGTCGCCCTCGGCCGTTTTCTCAAGGTGTTCCTCGGCCTGTCCTACGGCTGGGGCCTCGTCGCCGGGGCCGCCGTCGTCCTCGCCTATTCGTCCTTCGGCGGCCTCCGGTCGGTCGTGTTCACCGACCTTCTCCAGTTCGTCCTCCTCGCCGCCGGGGTGGCCGTCCTCTTCCGTTTGGCCGCCGGTCGGGCGCCGTGGTCCGAGGTCGTCGCCGCGGCCGCGACGGCCGGGCGGCCGGGCTATTTCCGCTGGTTCGGCCATTTCGGGGAGAACGGGCTCATCTTTCTCTCGTTCACCCTGGCCTGGACGATCTCGCCCATCGCCCTGCAGAGGATCCAGGCCGCCCGGAGCGTGGGGGCGGCCCGGCGGGGACTCGCCGCGACGGCGGCGACCCTTCTCGGCCTTTATCTCCTCGTCGTCCTGGCCGGGATGTGGTCCCTTCCGGCCTTTGCCGACGGACCTCCGCCCGGCCCCCTGGTCGCCCGGCTCGCCGCCGGGGGGACCTCGTTCTGGGCGGGAGGGCTCGTTTTCGTCGCCGTCCTGGCGGCGATTCTTTCGACCATGGACACGGCGGTGAACGCCGGCGCCCTCATCCTCGTCCGCGACTTCTTCCAGAAAGCCGTTCCCGCGGCCCGGCGGCGGCCCGTTCTCTGGAGCCGGGCGGCGACCCTCGGCCTCGGCATGGCCGCCCTGGCCGTGGCCCTCCGGTTCCAGAGCATCCTCAAGACGATCGGTCTGTCGTCCGAGATCATGGCCGAGGGATTTTTCATTCCCGGCCTGGCGATGATTTTTCTGAAGCGGCCGCGGCCGCTGGCCGGCCTGCTCGGGCTCGTCTTCGGAGGAGGATTCGCCGTGGCCGGCTTTCTGGAGGCGATGGGCGTTCTCTCTCTCGGGCTTCCGGCCTGGCCGCGCTCGCTCCCCTACGGTTTGGCCTTGAGCGCCGCCGGCTTCCTCCTCGGCTCGCTCGTCGGAAGAAAAAGAGAGAACGTTTCTCTCTGAAGTTTCGAGAAACGTTCTCTCTTAGACCCGGTTTTTTGTATGATATAGGACGATGACTTTCAAGGATCGCCTCCGCTACGAACTCGTCAGCCACGCCGGCCGGCTCGTCTTGGGCGCCTGGCTGAAATCTTGCCGCTGGACGATCCTCGGAGAGGAGAGCTATCGGGCCTTGCGCCGGGCGGGACGCCCGGTCATTTTCTTGATGTGGCACGGGAAAATCTTCACCGCCCCGTATTTCTTCCGGAAGCGGAATTGCGTGCCCCTCGTCAGCCCGTCCCGGGACGGCGAATACATCGCCCGGATCATGGACGGCTGGGGCTACAAGATCATCCGCGGCTCCGGCTCGCATCCCATGAAGACGGCCTGGCTCGAGATGAAAAAAGAGCTCCTGGCCGGGGGGGAGGTTATGATCGTTCCCGACGGACCGAAGGGACCCGACCGGATATTCAAGCCCGGAGCCGTCAAGCTGGCCTCCGAAACCGGCGCGGCCCTCGTCCCCTGGTCGGTCACGGCCAAGCCCAAGAAAGTCCTCTCGAGCTGGGACCGGTTCGAAATGTTCTATCCTTTTGCCCGTGTGGCCGCCGTCTACGGGACTCCGGTCGAGGTTCCCCGCGGCTTGACGCTCGAGGGTCTCGAGGCCGAGCGCCGCCGGCTGGAGGAGTTCTTCGTCGCCTTCGACGCCGAGGTCGACCGGCTTTACGAGAAGAAGGCGGATTCCTGACTTTCAGTCCTCGACCTGGACGGCCGTCCCGCTGGCGCTGACCATCAGCATCCCCCCGCCCTGTCCGATCTGGATCGTCTCGTAGTCGAGGTCGACCCCGACGACGGCGTTCCCCCCGTATTGTTGGGCGAAGGCGATCATCTCCCCGACGGCGATGTCCTTGGCCTTGCGGAGCTCGCCCTCGTAGGCGGCCGAACGTCCCCCGACGATGTCCCGGATGCCGGCGAAGAAATCCTTGAAGATATTGGCCCCGAGGATGGCCTCGCCGCTGACGAGGCCGAGATAGCGGACGATTTTTTTCCCTTCGAGGGTCGGCGTCGTGACGACGATCATGGGATCCTCCTTCCAAGACTCCTATACGAAAGCCCGTCCCGGGAGTTCAAGGCCGTCCCGGTCAGTTGACATTTCCCCGGAAAACGAATAAAAAGAAGGGCGTTTCCGGATGGAGGGAAAAATGCGCAAAACGGCGATTCTGACTTTGGCTTTGGGCTTCATCGTCCTCGGCGCCGCCGGGCCGCTCTCGGCCCAGACCGCGGCGGCCCACATCGCCAAGGGCGACGAATACTACGCCCAACTCAAGGATGCCCCGGCCCTCGAGGAATACCTCGCCGCGGCGAAACTCGAGCCGGGGAACTACGAGGCCCTCTGGAAGGCCGCCCGTTCGTTGATCGATAACGGCGATCTCGTCGACACGAAACGGAAGGGGTTCGAGGAGAAACAGAAGGAATTTTACCAGAACGCCGAGGCTTACGCCCGGAAAGCCGTGGCCGCCAACCCCAACGACACGAACGGCCATTTCCAGCTCTCGGCCGCCTTGGGCAAGCACGCCCTCCTTCTCGGCAAGAAGGACCAGATCGCCATGTCCAAGGAAGTCAAGATCGAAATCGAGAAGGCCATCGCCCTCGACGCCAAGAACGACGGCGCCTACCACGCCTTTGGCCGTTGGCACCGCCGGATGGCCGAGATCGGGGGGGCCAAGCGGCTGATCGGCGGCCTCCTCTACGGCAGCATCCCAAAAGGGACCTTCGAGGAGTCGGAGACCTACCTCCGAAAGGCCGTCGAGCTCGTTCCCGATTACATCAACCACCGCCTCGAGTTCGGCCGGACGCTCGTCGCCCTTGATAAATACAAGGAGGCGGCGGCGGAGTTCCAGAAATGCCTCGACCTGCCGGCCAAGACCTCCAAGGACCCGGGGTACAAGGCCGAGGCCCAAAAGGAGCTGGCCGCGATCCAGAAGAAGCTGAGGTAGTTATTCCCGTCTCATGGCGGCGGGAGAATAGAGAACGGCCGCGGCGGCGTTGACGACCCCCCAGCCGTAGTCGTTGTCCGGCGCGCCGCTCCGGCTCGCCGTCTTCATCAGCGCTTCACGAACCTGAGCCGGCGTCCAATCGGGATGGGCTTCGAGGAGGAGGGCCACGACGCCGGCGACGAGAGGAGTCGCGTAGGAAGTCCCGCTTCCCCATTGATAGCTCGCCTCGCCCGAGGCCGGCGAGCTCGCGGCGATGAAATTGTGGACGCCGAGGGCGCAGACTTCGGGCTTCGTCCGGCCGTCGGCCGTCGGGCCCGGGGAGCTGAAGGAGGAGATCCGGCCGTCGTCGTCCACCGCCCCGACGGCGATGACCTCCGGTCCGTCGGCCGGGGCGATGATATGGCCCCAGGCCGTCCGGCGGTCGTTGCCGGCGGCGTTGACGACGACGACGCCCAAATCGACGGCCCGGTTGGCGATCTTGGTCGTCACGGCGGTTCTTCCGTCCATGTCCTGGAACCGGTACCAATCCGTGTATCCCAGCGAGGACGAGACGACGTCGGCTCCGAGCGATTCCGCCCATTCGATCCCCGCCGCCCAGTAATCCTCCTCGATCGGCGTCTCGGAGCGCTCATCTTCGGTTTTACCGAGGATGAACTCGGCCCCGAAAGCGGGTCCGACGAAGACGCCGGGGGCCAGACCGCCGAGGAGGCTCCAGGTCGCCGTGCCGTGGGCGTCGGAGTAGTCGTTGGGATCGTTGAGATTCCGCTGGACGTCGTTATCCTTCATGACGAAGTCCCGCTCGGCGACGACCCGGCCGACGCGGAAGACCTGATGGCTCTTGCGGAAGCCGACATCGAGGAGGCAGACGCGGACGCCCTTTCCCGAAAGCCCCGCCTCATGGAGAGGACGGACATTGATCTGGTCGACCTGCCGGAAGGAGGGGCCGTAAAGTGCGCCCCGAGGCCAGGGGAAGGACTCGGCGGAGATGGTTTCCTCCGTCCGGCGGAATCCTTTGACCGGCGAGAGCTCACGGACGAAGGGGAGAGCGGCCAGGCTTTCGAGCTGGGCCGGCGTCGCTTCGATGCTCACGGCGTTGAGCCAGCGCGACTCGACCCGGACTTTCATCGCCCGCGCCCGGACGGCCTCGGTGTAGGGCTTGGCCAGGGGGAGGTCTTCGTATTGGACCAAAGCTTCCTCTCCGAGGGTCTTGGCCCTTCTTCGGAGGCATCGCTCGTCGAGGCCCGAACGGGTCTCGGCGACCTCCCGGCGGAATTCCTCCCCGCTCCCGCGGTCCTTATCGCTGAGGAAAGCCCAAGCCCGAAGAGGCCGGCCTTCCGTTCTCGCGCCGGCGAAGGCCGCCCGGAGCTCCGGGGATATTTTGACCGGGAGGCCGCCTCGCGAGGGAGCCTGACCGCCGGCGGCAAGAACCGCAAAGAGGAGGGGAAGGAGAAAAGCCCGCCGCCTCATGATGCGAAATCGCGTTCGGAAAAGACCTGGGCTTCGAAGACCTCGATTTTCGCCCCCCTGCGCCAGGTGTCTTCGGGAAGGCCGGCTTTCAGACAGCCGTGCCGGAGAAAGGCCTCCCGGTCCCAGCCGTATTCCGTTGGGACCTGAGGGAGGAGGAGGCCGCGCTGGAATCCCTTGGAAACGATGATGCCGTGCCGGCCGACCTCGACCTCGGCGGCGTCCTTGACCGGATGGGGCAGAGTGAGGACGGAAATCTCGATTTCGAGGCGCTCGAGCTCCTCGGGGCGGAGCGGGGAGAAGCGATAATCCTGGGTGGCCGCGGCGATGGCCATTTCGACGACCGTCTCGGCCAGGGGCTTGAGGGGGACGGGATAGCCGATGCAGCCGCGGAGGGCGCCGCCGATTTTCAGGGTGACGAACGCCCCTCGCTTGGCGAGGAGGACCGTATCGTCGGTCTCGGGGGAGGCCGTCTCGGCCGTCTCGAGATACGCGGCGATCGTCGTCCTCGCCAGGCGGAGAAGGAAGCGCTTCTGGGAGTCGTCCAGGAATTCGCTCATGGTCGTCCTCTCGCCGTCGTTTCGTCTTTGAGGGCCTTTCGGAGAGGAAGGCGGACGAAGCGGAAGCGGCCGTCGAAGTCGATGACCGAGGCGGCGGCCCTGATTTTTCCCGGACGGCGCGCGGGAGAAAGGTCGAGAAAGGACTTGCCGGCGGCGTGGGGAGCGAGGAGGGCCCCCGCCGTCCGGCGGTCGGGCCGGAAGGCGAAGAAGCCGATGATCCGTCCTTCGAACAGGCGGTCGAGCGCGTAGAAATCTTCGAGGCTCGGCCAGGCTCGGGCGGGGAGGGCAAAGACTCGCTCGATGAAAAACCGCTTTCCCCGGGTGTGGCCGAGCAAGAGGCCGATCGGCTTCCCCCTTGGGGAGAGACGGCTCAAAGCTTCGAGCGACCGCAAGGACTCGGCCGACAAATAGGCATCCATCCCGGGAGATTATAGCATATCCCGCCTTTCGTCCGGGGCGGGCGATAGCCCTGTTTTTTCCCCGAAGGAGAGGATATACTGGAAAAATGGAAATGAGGAAAACCCGGAAGGCGGCCCTGTTCGCTTTCTGGGGAACGGCCTACTTCTTTGTCCTTCATTTTTTGGGAACGATGTCGCCTCGCCTGTTTTTCTCCCCGCCCTCCGTAAAGGCGACGGCCGTCCTTTCCCTCGCCTTCAGCCTGGCTCCTCTCCTCTTTTTCATCCGTTTTCGCCGGGAATGCGGCGAGGCCGGGCCGGCGTCCCTGAAAACGGCGGCGGCCTGGGCCGCGGGCGGCACGGCCGCAGTCTTCCTCCTGTACGCCCATAACGCCCTGGACGCCTTCTGGGGCTCTTTCCTTTCCGGATTCCGCCATTCTCCGGAGATGGAGCATTTCTGGGCCTTGATCCCTTGGGTCTCTTCGGCGCTGACCCTCCTGTTCTTCGTCTTCTTTCTTTCCGCGAGCGAGGGGGAGACGTGGACGCCGCTGCGGAAGGCGAGGATCGCCGCGGTGCTCGGAGGGACGTTTTACGTGATCCTGCGGACGATTTTCGGCGTCGCCTTTCTCAGCACCCGGACGGTCCGCCTCTTTCCCGACGTTTCGGGATCGCTGCGCCTGCTGAGCTGGGTGTTTCTCCTGGCCGGCTTCATCGGAGTGGAATATTTCTATTTGTCGTTTTCCCGCGGAAGAGATCTCTCTTCGTCCGAAGGCCGAATTATTTCCTGACGACGACGGGGAAGGGCTCGGGGATGCCCTCGGCCTCGAACCGGGCCCGGAGGCGCTTGATGAATTCGTGCTTGACCCGGTACTGCTGGACGAATTCCGTGACCTTGAGGATGACCGTGCAGCCGACGTTGTAGTCTCCGAGGAGGTTGAAGCGGACGATCGGCTCGAAGTCGCGGACTCCGCCCTCGACCTCGCGGAGGGTCGCCCGGGCTTCCTCGATGATGATCGGCTCGACCTTGCGGAGGTCGGCCCCGTAGCCCATCTTGACGTCGACGAGAAAGGTCATCGCGTTCTCGGGAAGATTGTAGTTCCAGAGGATGGAGTCGGCCAGCTTCTTGTTGGGGATGATGAGGAGGTTGTTGGCGAGCTCGCGGAGGGCCGTGTTCCGCCAGGTGATGTCGGTGACCGTACCTTCCTCTCCCGTGGAGAGCCGGATGTAATCGCCCGTCCGGATGTTGCGCGACATGAGGATGTGGAGGCCGGCGAAGAGGTTGGCCAGGGTGTCCTGGAGGGCGAGGGCGATGGCCAGGCCGCCGATGCCCAGGGCCGTGATGATCGGAGCGACGGCGATCCCGAGCTCGTCGAGAATGACGAGAAAACCGACGAGAGAGACGAGGATGACGGCGATGTTGCGGAAGATCGTCGAGGGAACCCCGGCCATCCGGGTGATGTAGAGGTCCATAAAGCCCGAGGCCGCCCGGGCCGCCCAGACCGTCACGGACAGGATCGCGGCGAGGATAAGGGCTTTGTTGACGAGAAAAAAGGCCCCGGCCCTGAGGTCGGGAACCGTCACGGCGACCGCCAGACCGAGGAGACAGGCCCAGAAGAGGACGAGGCCGCGGAGCGAGCGGACGAGGACATCGTCCCAGCGAGCGACCGTTTTCTGGGCGAGGCGGTGGAGCTTGCTCGAGATAAGGCATTGAAGGATCCAGCCGGCGAGGACCGTCAGAACGACGATCGCCGCGGGGATGACGGCGTTCTGGACGAGGGGCGACTCGGCGAACATGGCGGCAGCGGCCGTCAGCCGAGAGGTCCGACGGCCTTTTCGACCTCGTCGAGGATTTCGCCCGAGCGGACGAGGGCCTTCATGGCGTTGTGGTCGGGGTAGAGGGGCCGGTCCTCTTCGAGGTGGGCGACGTGGCGGCGGATGACCCGGCGGGCCGTCTCGACCCCGAGGCCGGGCTGGAACGACCGGAAGTCGAGGCCCTGGGCGGCGGCCATGAATTCGATTCCGACGACTCCGCAGGCGTTGTCCAGGATTTGGAGGTTCTTGAGGGCGGTGTTCATCCCCATGGAGACGAAGTCCTCCTGGTCGGCCGCGGCGGGGATGGACTGGATGCTGGCCGGGGCGGAGAGGAGGCGCTGCTCGACGATGAGCGTGTCGGCCGTGTACTGGCTGAGCATCAGGCCCGAGAACATCCCCGCCCCCTTCGTCAGGAAGGCCGGCAGGCCGACGGACAGGGCCGGGTTGGTCAGGCGGTTGAGCCGCCGCTCGCTGAGGACGCAGACCATCGTCACGGCCGCCCCGACCATGTCCATCGGCAAGGCGACGGGAGAGCCCTGGAAGTTCGCCCCGGTCAGGGTCAGCTTGTCCTCGGTGAGGAAAATCGGATTGTCGGCCGTGGCGTTGAGCTCGATCTCGACCTGGCGGCGGGCGTGGGCCACGGCGTCGTGGGCCGCCCCGATGACCTGAGGCGAGGAGCGCATGGAATAGGCGTCCTGGACCTTGGTCTTTATCTTCCCAGCGGCGAGGTCGCTTCCGGCGATGCATTTCATGATCGCCCGGGCGGAGCGGACCGCCCCGGGGAATCCCCGCTCCTCGTGAAGGCGGACGTCGTAGGGCTTGAGGTTGGCGACGAGGGCTTCGAGGGTCATGGCGCAGGCGATTTCGGCCTGGCGGAGCCAGCGGTCGACGTCGTAAAGGGTCAGGGCGCTGATGCCGGTCAGGAGATTCGAGCCGTTGATCGCGGCCAGGCCGTCCCGGGCCTGAAGTCCGGGGACGGGGATTCCGGCCCGCTCGAGGGCGACCCGGCCGGACAGGCGCTCGCCGCGGTAGAACGCCTCGCCCTCGCCCATGAGGAGGAGAGCCATTTGGGCCATGGGGGCGAGGTCGCCACAGGCTCCGACCGATCCCTTTTGGCAGACGACCGGGGTGACTCCCCTGTTGAGCATTTCGACGAGAGTCAGGGTGATTTCGGGCCGGCAGCCGGAGCGGCCGCGGGCGTGGACGTTCGCCCGGCTGGCCATGGCCGCCCGGACGTGCTCGACGGGCGCCGGGTCGCCGATCCCGGCGGCGTGGTTGTAGATGAGGTAGCGCTGGAAATCGCGGACCTGGGCGTCGTCGAGGACGACCTCGGAGAACTCGCCGATGCCGGTGTTCGTGCCGTACATGATCTCCCGGGCCTCGATTTTCTTCTCGATCATCGCCCGGCAGGCCTTGATCTTCTCCAGGGCCTCCGGGGCGACCTCGACCGCTTCGTTGTCCCGGGCGATCCGGACGAGCTTATCGATCGTCAGAGTCCGACCGTCGAGAACGATGGCCATGGGATGTCTCCTGAAAGAAAAGGAATGGGGGCGGCCCCCTCCGGGCCGCGTGGAGAGAGGAATTCCCTCGAGGGCGCCGATGATGAGGGATGTCCATGGGGCTCTAGATTATACCAAACGGCGGACCGGGACAATGGCCTTGACGCTTCATCTCGGCGCCTCGGCTCTGGCAATCCACACGTTTGACCCGTTCGCGGCTCCCTAGCCTATTTCTCGGGGCGTGTCGCGGCGACATGGCCATCCTCTAACCCCGGCCCCGGGGAACCAGTCCCGTCGGTTCCCCCCCTCGGCAAAGCCAGGGGGCCCCCCCTCCGACTCTCGAAGACGCTGACGATTTTCGGGGCTCCCCCCACGAAGGGGGGAGTAGAGGGGGGCAGTATCGCTAGTCCCATTTCTGGGGAGCGTCTTCGTCGGATGGCCATGCCGCCGCATGACACGCCGAGCCCTTCAGAGAGCGGATGCGGGGACGGAAAATCCGTATGACATTTAGTCCGTTCCCATTTGCCGTCCGCGATCGAAGATGGAGGCGATAAGCCGTTCGACGGTCAGCCTTAGGCTAAGCCGACAAGCGGAAGGAGGAGGCGGAGGCCGACCCAAATGACCAGCCCGCCGAGGATGTCGAACAGGAATCCCGCCCGGATCATCTTGGTGATCGGCACCATGCCCGATCCGTAGACGATGGCGTTCGGCGGGGTCGAAACCGGAAGCATGAATCCCCAGCTCGCGCCGAGGGTGGCTCCGATCGCCGGAGGAAGCGGATTCACCCCCGCGGCCAGGGAGACCGAGATGATGACCGGGACGACCATGTTGGCCGAGGCCGTGTTCGAGGTCGTCTCGCTGACGACGATGGCCACGAAGACGGCGGCCAACGTGATTCCCCAAAGCGAATGCGCCCCGCTCAGGCGGACGAGGCTGCCTCCCACGGCGTCGGCCAGCTTGGTCTGGAACATCAGCTCGCCCAGGGTGATCCCGCCGCCGAAGAGGAGCAGCGTCCCCCAGTCGATTTTTATCGCCTGCTTCCAGGACAGAGTGAACTCCCGCTCTTTCCAGTTTACGGGGATGATGAACAGGAGCAGGGCGGCGACGAGGGCGGCCACGCCCTCCGGAACCCGGGCGTTGTAGAACTTCGCCGCCGGGGACCGGGCCCCCCCTATCAGGGCGATGAATCCCGGGGCGATCCAGAGGGTCACGGCGACTCCGAAGGCGAACAGGGCGTTCTTTTGGCCCCGCGTCCATGGCCCCAGCCTGCGGGCCTCCTCCCGGATGAAGCCGGCGCTCCCTTCGATGTCCCGGACCTCGGGCTTGTGGAGGCGGAGCATCATCAGAAACAGGAGAACCGACATCAGGACGAGCAGGGGCACGGCGAAGAGCATCCATTGGAAGAAGGGGATCCGGACGCCGGTGGCCTTTTCGATCAGGGCGATCCCGATGAGGTTCGGCGGCGTGCCGACGGGCGTCCCGATTCCCCCCGCCGAGGCCGCGTAGGCGGCCATGAGCATCATCCCCGTTCCGAAACGGAGCCGGCGGGGGTCGACCGCCGCGCCCCGGCTTCGCTCGATGAGCGAGGCCATGGCCCCGACGATCCCGATGCCGATCGGCATCATCATCGCCGTCGTGGCCGTGTTGCTGATCCACATGGACAGGAGGGCGCAAACGAAACCGAAGGCCAGAAGGACGCGGCCGGACCGGCGGCCGACCCAGCGGAGAGAGAGAATGCCGTAGGCGAAGCGCCTGTCCAGGCCGTGGATGGTCATGGCGTCGGCCAGGAGAAAGCTCCCCAGGAAGAGAAAGATGATTGGGTCGGCGAACGCCGAGAAGGCGGCCTTGGCTGTCGTCACGCCGAAGAGAACGCAGAGGACGGCCCCCAGCATGGCCGTGACGGGAAGAGGGACGGGCTCGGTGACCCACCAGACGACGACCCAGCCGATGATGGCCAAGAGGGCGTGGGCGTCGCCGCTCAGGGACGGCATCGGCAGCAGGGCCAGGAGGCCGGCGATCCCCGGCCCGAGAGCCAGGCCGATCGTTTTCCGCCGGTGCTCGAAGCGGACCTCTTTGGGCGTCAGGAGCCCGTCATCGGTCATGGGCGTCTCCTTCCGCGACGGCCCGGACCATGATCGCGTAGCCGCGCTGGAGAAAGAGGAGGGTGTCGAGGCGAGAGGCCAGCCAAAAAACGGGGTAGACGAGCTTGTAGAGCTTGAAGGCCTTTTCCTGACGGGCGAATTCGTCCGGGGTAGAGGGGCGGATATGGCCGTCCCGGAGACGGGAGGGGGGCTTGGTCGAGAGGATATTCACGTAGAGGGCGTTCAGGAGAAGCTCGAGGAGCTCGGTGAAGAACCGGGCGTAGGTCGTGGCTCCGGTGAGGCGGAGCCCGGCCCGGCCGAGTTTGGCCTCGAGCTCGGCCCGGCTGTAGCCCTCGCGCTTGTGGCCGTAGAACTCGAGCTTGAGGCCGACGGCGGGCCGGACCTTTTGGAGCATGAAGAACCGGCCGGTGTGGGGGGTGATGAGGACGAAGCCGCCGCCGGGCTTGAGGACGCGCCGGATTTCGGCCAGGGTGCCCTCATCGTCGTCGACGTGCTCCAGATAATCGAGGCAGACGACCCGGTCGAAGGCGCCGCTCCGGAAGGGGAGGGCCGGCGCTCCCGTCTGGACGAAGTTCGCGGCCAGGAGGTCCCGGCTCGTTTCGAGGTTGGCGAAGTCAAGGTCGGTCGAGACCCACCAGCCGCCCTGGCGGCGGAGGAAATGACTTAGAATGCCCTGGGCGCAGCCGAGGTCGAGGGCCCGTTCGGACGGGCGGAGGCGGATGGTGCGGCGGATGAGGTCGACCTTTTCCTTTTTTTTGAGCGAGTACTTGACGAGCCGGAGCTGCCAGGGAATTTCCGCCACGCGGGGATTATACCCGAAAAAGGCGGCATTTGACCTTTCCTTTGAATTCCCTTAAAATGCCCTAAAGTTTTCTTTGGCCGGCTGGAGAAAACTTTCATCCTTCTAAGGTACGCCATTTTTCCCTTTTCTGCTGTTAAAAACAGCCGGCCTTTTTTTGAGGCGATATGACCTACCTTGTTCGTCTTGGGGGATTGGGAGACCTGCTCGTCGCTCTGCCGGCGATCCGGCTCGTCCGGAGCGTGCTTCCGGCGGAACGTCTCGTTTTCGTCGGACGGGCAGACGGCGGACTCCTGCTTCAGGAGAAGAGCGTCGTCGATTTCGCCGCTTCGGCCGATGAAGCCCGCTGGGCTCCGATGATCGCGGCCTTCTCCGGCCAGACCCCCCGCCGTCTGGATGTCGACCCCGAGGCCGCCGGCCTCGGCCCAGACGACCTTGTTCTCGGCTGGTTTCATGGCCGAGAGGAGGGTCGGATTCGGAGGCCGCTCTTTCGGTTTTTTTTCGAGACGACGGAAGAATATTTTCGGCGCCGAGGCTTCGTCCTTCCCCCCTTCGGAGCGTGCGCCGGGCTCCCGGTGAGAGAAGACGGGAAGACCAAAAAGGACCACTTTGCCGTCATCCATCCGGGAAGCGGAAGCGCGCGCAAGTGCTGGCCGCTCGACCGCTTTCTCGCCGTCGCCGCCGCCTTGGCCGCGCGGGAAATCGGCGGCCTCCTGGTCACGGGAGAGGCCGAAGGCCGGCTCGAGGCCGGCCTCCGGGAGGCGTCGTTTCCGGCGGGCTGGGCCTGGAAGCCATATCCGCCGCTCGTCGACCTGGCGGCGTTGCTGTCGCGGGCCGACCTCTACGTCGGCAACGACTCGGGGGTGACGCACCTCGCCGCCGCTTGCGGAGCCCGGGTCGTAGCCCTCTTCCGCGACGAATTCAAGGACGCCTGGCGTCCGGCCGGCGACGTCCGCCTCCTGAGCGCCCCGGACGTCGCCGACATCCCCCTCTCCTCCGTCCTCTCCGCCGTTTGAAATTTTGGCCGGAGGGGGTTATAATTCTTCCAGACTCTCTTTCGCCGGCTGGAGAGAGTTCCCTCAAAAATCATCACCCCCTTTTGCTACACAGCCGGCTTTTCCCTTCGCGGCCGGCCTATGCTATGATTCCGGCGGTGACCGATAAGCCCGATTGGAAAAGCGACCTCCGAAGCTGCTTCGAGGACCTCCAGGTCATCGATCGCTGCCGCGGCGAAGCCGTGGCCCAGTTCGACCGGTTCTGCGATTACGTCGCCGAGCCGGCCTTCGAAGCCCTGACCGACGAGTTCGGCCGCTATGAGATCAAGTGCCGCTCGACCTGGACGAAGGGGGCGTCGATCGAGTTCGAGATCCGCTTCCCCCGCTCGAAAGAGGACCATTTTCATTATATCCTCTGGCTGCCCAAGCAGGCCGTCGAGTTGAAGCTCAGGCTGACCATCCGGGGCCGGAAAGCCCCCGGCGCCCCAATGGAGGAAAAGACGATCCCCTTCATCGATAAGGCCCCGGCCAAGGACATTCTCGGCATCGACCGCGACGCCTTGGCCCAGGACGTCGTCGCCCGCTACAAGAAGTTCCTCTACGAGACGGCCGTCATCGCGGAGTGACCGCGGCTTGGAGGAGCGACCGCGCCGCGCTCTCGTCCGTCTTCCCGAAAACAAGCGCCGCCCGCCTTCCCTGGAGAGCAAAGAAGAAGACGTGCCCGGCGACGTTCTTGGCGGAGAGGACGCCGTCTTCGACTTTCCCCTCGGTCAAGTACTCGGCGAAAACGTCGCGGACGCGGTCGAGGAGGCTGGCGGGAACGGCCTCGAACTCGATGAGGACGAGTTTGCGGCCGTCGGGTCCGTATTTGGCCGAGGCGGCTTCGGTCCCCGCGCCGAACGCCCAGAACTCGGCCGCGAGGATTTCGGACTCGCCCTGGGCGGCCAGCGGCCCCTTGATATAGCGGATCGAGTCTTCTTGGACGCTCTCGGGGGGAAGGCCCTTCCATGGTCCCCCTTCGTCCCGGAGGGATAAGGGCCGATTCCCGGCCTCGGCGAGCCTCCTCCCCATGAGCCGGAGAAACACGGCCGTGTCCTCGGCCGTCGTTTCGAAGCCGACGATGTTGAGAAAATAAGGGCCCGCGGCGAAGGCGGCCTGTTCCGGGGACGTCCAGTTCGGGAAGCCGCCGAGGTCGAGACGCCTTTCACCGCCTTCTCGCCGGATCGAGAAAATCCCGAAGGCGTCTCGGGGCGTGCCCATGCGATAGACGTCGAGGGTGATGTCCTTCGTCCGTCCGGCCTCGTTTTTCTTGTACCGGCCGACTTCGACCCTCCGGAAATCATACTGGAGAAAGATCTCGGAGCCGCCGTCGATATAGCCGTAGAGCCCTTCTCCGTCGTAGTTTTCGGGCGGGCCGGCGGGCGTCCAGCCGGCCGGGAGGTCGGAAGCGGACGGAAGCAGGGACGCGGGGACCGTCCTTTGGCGGAGCGGGGCGGGGGCCGGCGCGGCGGCGAGGGCGGCCGCCGCGAGGGCGGCGGAAATCATCCGGACGGCCGCTTTCATCGGCTCTTGTTCAGCCGAGAGCGATTTCCCTGAGGTCGATTTTTTCCCTGTGGGCGATTCCCAGGCCCAGCCCGGCGGCGATGTCGAGGAATTCCCTGTTCCGGGCGTTGTCGAACTGCTGGACGCCCTTCTCGATCCGGACCTTGACGAGGTATTCATGGGCGATGGTGTCGACGGCCACGGGGTCGGTTCCGAACATCATCATCCCGGCGTCATAGACGAACTGCGGATTCGCCCCCGGCCCCTTGTCGTACTGGGCCTGAAGGGCGTCGACGATGTTCAGGACGACCTTGTCCCGGAGATAAGGGAAGCCGACCGGCTCGGCCACCGATTTCGCCCAGATCTTGTGGAGGCGCGAGGTGTTGCTCAGCGAGCCGTAGGACAGGTTCTTGAGGCAGAGGGTCACCGTCCCCCCGGAGTTCTTGAGGACCGGGACGTTGATGATCTTGGCGACCTTCTGGGTGACGACCTTGCTGAAGTACGATTCCTTCCCCTGGTTGATCATCGCCGCGAGGAGGTTCTTGTTGTACGGCATCTCCAGGTCGGCGAAGTAGAACTTTGCCCCGCGGTCGATATTGTCCTTGGCCCAGAGCTCGCCCGCCTCGTCGTAGAAGTCGTTGTTGGGGCCCCTCATCTCGGTCCCGGCGAGGGCGATCCCGGGGAACCGCTCGGCCGTGAATCCGGCGTCGGGCATCTGGTGGAGGCGGCGGTCCCAGATGACGATGTTCGACTTCGGGACGCCCGCCGCCGCGAGGCCGGCGAGGATGGCCTCGACGACCTCGGGCTTGGTCGAGATCGTCTTCCCGCCGATGGGATTGATCTTGATGCCGACGACATCCTTGGGAGTGACGAATTGGGCCCAGGCCTTGGCCGGATCGGATTCTCCCGTCAGCTCGGCCATCCCGCGGGCGATGGCCTTTTCCACGCGGGCGGCGTCGATTTTCCCGCCGGCGACGGCCGGGCCGGTTTCGACCCTGACGACCCGGCCGGGGAATCGGCCCGGCATCGAGTCCTTCGTCCGGGGGATGGCCCTGATTTCGTCGACGTTGGTCTTGATGTCGGCGGGCTGTTGGGCCGGCGGCTTGTGGTCGGCCGGTTTGTCCTGGGCATGGAGAGAGCGGGCCAAGGCGAGTCCGGCCGCTCCGGCGGCCCCCGCGGCGCCCAGCTTGAAGAACACGCGCCGGCTGACAGCCTCGGGGACGGAGGCGGTTTTTTCTCCGGTGAGCTCGAGAATTTCGTCGTGGTCCATGGTCACTCCTTTCGGGACGACGTCGCGACTACCCTAGCCGAAGATTCGACTCCGAGTCAATGGCCTTTTTCGTGAAAACGTCGCGGCGACTGGCATTCCGACCTCGAATTCTGGTATATATTAAAGCGGAGGGGAGAAGGCATGAAGCGAACCGCGGCCGCCGCTCTCACGGTCGCCCTGGCCATCGCGTTGGCCGCCGCCGTGTCCTCCTCCGACCGAAATCCTCCCCGACAGCTGAAAAACTTCGCCCAGCTCCTCTCCGCCCTCGAGGCCGGAGCCCGGGTCCGGGCCGTTTTTCACTACAAGGACATGAAGCTCGTCGTCAAGGGCAAGGAGGAGACGCGGATCCCCGAGGCCGTCGGGGGGATGGACGTCGGAGCCTTCGAGTATTTCGCTCCGGGCGCGATCGGCAACAAGGAAGGGTTCCTGTCCTTCTCCCATCTCCAGCTCATCAAGCATGCCCGCTACGGAACGGTTTACAATTACGTCAAGGTTTCCGCCGACGAGACGAATAAGGTCCGCATCCTTGCCCAGTACCTCGCTCCGGGAACCTTCGCCGTCAAGATGGAGGAAACGTTCGAGACGGAAATCAACGACGGGGCGAACAAGGGCGGAGCGTACTTCTATCTCGCCGGGCCGGACGGAGAGAGCCGTCCATCGCCGTAGGGCGTCGATGAACGGTTCCGTCAGTCTGCGGGCGGTTCTCGGGGAGGTCGACCGGGCGCGGGCCTTTCTCCGCGACGCCGTCGCCGGGCTCGCCTTCTCGGAAGAGGACCTCTTCCGGATCGAGCTCGCCGTGACCGAGATCTGCATCAACATCGTCCGCTATGCCTATCCGGAGGATCCGGGGGACATGGTGATCCGCATTTGGAACGACGGATCCGCCGTCTACGTCGAGTGCTCCGACGGCGGGCGGCCGTTCGACCCGCGGCTCGTCCCCGCCCCTTCCCTCGAGACGATGATGAGCGGCGAGCGGAAGGGCGGCCTGGGGATTTACCTCGCCCGGCGGTTGACCGATTCCTTCGAATACCGGCGCGAGAACGGAAGAAACGTCGTCACGATTTCGAAGCAGCTTCCGTCCTGACGGCCGGCCGGTCAGTAGAGGACCTGGGCTTCCCCCAAGGCCTTGATCTTGGCCTCGAGGTCGGCGACCTGGAGGTCGCGGCGGAGGAGGCAGGCGCGGATCTCCTCGTCGGTCAGATAATCCCCGACGGCGCTCTTGATGGACTCGAAATCGAGCTTCTTGAAACGTTCCCAGACGTCGCGGGGCAGGCTGCCGACCGACCAATCGCCCTCCCGGCGCTTCTCATGGTAGATGAGCTTCTGGGTGAACTTGGGAGACGTCCGGAACGTCCGGGAATGGTCGATGAGGATGAGCCTCCAGTCGTCGGTGATGAGGATGTTCTCGCCGTGGCGGTCCTCGTTGGCGATCAGGTTGTCGAAGGCGCGCTGGAGGGCGATGGCCCGGTTCCATTTGACCGTGGGGAGTCCGGCCGGCGGACGGATTTTCTTGTCGTCCATCATCTTCCGGTAGGGCATCTTGCTTTCGACCCAGAGCTGGAGCGAGCCTCGGTTCTCCCGGAACCGACGCTCGATCGTCGGCGGGACCATGTTCAATCCCAGAAGCCGGTCGAGGCGGTAGGCGGCGATTTCCCATTTCCACCCCTCGAGAAATCCGCCCATCCGGCCTTCCGGATTCTTCCAGATGGCCTTCTTGACGACGCCGTTCTTCTCGAGGGTAAGGTACCAGGGATTCGTGACCGCCCGGATTCCGCCCCTGTCCTCCTTGATGATGGCCGCGGATCGGAGAAAATCGACCCAGGCCTCGTCCTGGGCGATTTCTTCCGGCCTGAATTGGGCCGGGCCCGGCCCGGAAGCGGCGAGGGTCGTTCCGAGGGCGAGGACGACGAGGCCGATTCTCTTCATCGCGCTTTTTCCCTCTCTCCGTAGAATGCCGCGTCTTCTCCCCGGAGGCGGGCGATTTCTTCGATCTCCTTGACGACGAGCGCCGCCCGGAGGACGATCGCCGCAATCTCGTTTTTCGTCAGGTAGGGCCGGACCGCGTCGCGGATTTTGTCCGCGTCGAGAGCCCTGATCTTGTCGACGAGGAGGCGGGGCAGGGGGGCCAGGGG
>Ga0208828_1000332_pt1 | contig 21667 bp, 15 predicted proteins | sample Kivu_160m_FD_185487 | JGI IMG/M metagenome (GOLD analysis project Ga0208828, IMG submission 185487) | Freshwater microbial communities from Lake Kivu, Western Province, Rwanda to study Microbial Dark Matter (Phase II) - Kivu_160m (SPAdes)... | ecosystem: Environmental > Aquatic > Freshwater >... | reverse complement strand
GTCTCTTCCCTAGCCCTCCCGCAGATGATCGATCAAGGCCGCCGTCTGGGGGTCGCTGTCGGCCGGAAGGGCGGCCCGAACCTTGTCCAAGTCGATGCCGCTCGAACAGAGCGACAGGAAATCCGCCGCCCCGGCCCGGGAAAAGGGGACCTTTTTCAAGCCGCGGGACAGGAGGAACTCCTTCACCCGGCTGACCTTGCGCTCTCCGATATCGTCGAGGACTTGGAGATACTTCTGGTAGAGGACCCATTCATTGACGAGAAAAGCGACTTCCGCGGGGGTGAAGCGGGCCCAGAACAGCGGCGAGGATTTCGGTTCGAGGAGGCATCCGATAAGGAAGGCTCCGGCCTCATACCCCGAGCGGCCGAGGGCCAAGCTCCGCTCGACGACCCCCTTGAACAGGCGGGCCTGCCGCTCCGCGGTCAATTGGTCGAAAGCCGTCCGGTTGATGAGATGCGTTCCCAGGGTCGCCTCGAGGAACCGGCGGACGAATCCGTCCGGGTTGAAATCGAAGGCTCGGTTGACGTATTCCCCCGCCTTGACGGGGTCGTCCCTCAACTCGCCGTAGCGGATGGCGTGGCCGAGGTCCTCGAGGCTTCCGAATGCCGTCGCCTCGACGTCCTCGAGGATCCGCCGATAAGCCCGGTAGTAATCGGCCAAACGCTCGAACCTCGGCTTCTCCTGGGACGTGAGGTCCACCCGCGCGCCGTTCATGAAGCGGAGAAGGCGCGCCGGGGTGTAGCCCGCTTTCCCGATGAACAGGGTTTTCAGCCGGCTTGAGATCGTCGCCGAATCGCCTTCGCCGATCGTCCTTCCCTCTCGGTTCACGAGCCGGCCGCCTTCGGCGTCGAACTGGACGCCTCCCTCCTCCAGGTTGAGGAGGGCGGGGATGCCCAGGTTCTGGGCGGTCGTGACGACGTGGATGGCCGCCGGGCTCAGGCTGCAGATACCGCCGACCTTCTGCATGTCGATCGCGTCCTGGGGGGTGAAGCGCTCCTTGACGAGAATGACGTTCTCCCCGGGCCGCTCCTCACGGACTTTCTCCGCCTTCGCTGCCGAGAAATAAACCCTCCCGGATACGGCCGAGCGGGGAAGGACGGCGACACCTCTCCCGAAGGGAGTCAGAGCGTGGAGCGAGCGGGGGTCGATGGCGTCGGATTCGATCTGCCGGACATGATAAGGCTTGATGAGCTCCCGGACCCGGCCGGCCGGGAGGCGCCCCGCCCGGTGCATGTCCATGACCGCCGTCAGCATCCCTCCGCCCGAAAGCTCGGCGGCGTTGACCTGGAGAATGGTGAACGTCCCGTGGACGCCGGTGAATTCGACCATGACCGGACCGTGGAAGATGTCCTCGAGCTGACCCAGCCGGTCCCAGAAGTGGTAAACGGCCGGGAATTCCGCCTTTGCCTCCGTTCGAGTGCAAAAATGCCTTTCCTCGGGTACGACCCGGCCGGTCATCAGGTCCTCGCCGAAAATCGTCCGGCCGAACTGAAAGAACACGCCCTGGCCCAGCCGGGGATGGCGGCTGTAGAGGACGCCGGCGTAGGACTCGCGGTCGATGACGCTGCAGACCATGCGCTGGATGATGACCGCCGGGTAGAGGACTTCGCGCTGGGCGAAATTCCGGAGGACATCGAGGTGGGTCTCATAATACCGGTAAGCCCGGTCGAGGAAGAAGAGAACCTGGGCCATGGCGTCCGCCATGAGAGCCGGATTCCGCCGGGCGATGAGCTCTTCGACCCGGAGGACGAGGGCCGTCGTTTCCGCCGGGCCGAGCTTCGGCCGGAGATCCCGCTCGACGGTCCGAAAGGCCGCCGGGTCGAGGGCCTCGAGGATCGTCTTCCGGTTGTTGAGACGGATCCGGGCCGCGGCGTCCTCGCCGTAGCGGGAGGGAAGGCCGGGCAGGACGTCGGGCGTGAGGCCGACGTTCAGGTAGGTCGGCATGAAGCCGGGGATATACTCGGGAAGGGCCGAGCGCATGGCGATGAGAAGGGGATTGGCCGGGTCGCCGAGGTTCCGCCCGCTCAGGATCTCCAGGTTCCGGACGGCGTCCCGGACGGACTCTTCGAGCTCGGGAGCGGAGAGTTTGAAGGCCGAGGCGGACAGGAGGCTGAAATCGGCCGTGGCAAAGCCCCTCCGGGACAAATCGAGAAGAATCCCGCCCTTGTGGCTGATTTCGGTCTCGGTGAAGATTCCGGACGTCGTGTAGGGGATGACGGCCCGGTTTTCGACAAGCGGTTGGCCGGCGAATCGGGCCGATATTTTAGCCTTCGTCTCGTCCGTCCGTTTCCGCAGCTCCGCCGCCGCCCCGGTGTCGCCGCGGCGGGCCCGGTGGATGAGGTCGAGATGGTCCAGGGCCGCGGACGGCGCGACGCGGTCGAGGAAGCGGACGTCATAATCGCGGACGCAGATCGTGGCGCTGACGCCGGCCTGGGTCACATAGTCGATTTCGGGGGGGAGGTATCCTTTCGGCCGGGGATAGCGCGTCCCGGCCAAACGGTGTTCGAGGTTGGTCGCTATCAGCCGGGCGCTCGTGTATTCGTTCCGGACCTCGGTGATCGATCGGATCGCCGTCGCCATGCCCCGGCCTCCCTCCCGCCTACTGGCCAAGGCCGGCGAGGTCCCAGCGCCGGATCGTGTCCTCGACGAGCTCGGCCACCCGGTCGTTGACCTTGCGGAAATAGTCCTTGGCCTTGGCCGGGTCGAAATTCGGATAGCCCTGCCCCTTCTCGTAGAGGAGGATCGTCGCCGGGGTCGGGACGGCGAGATACGAGCCGGCGGGGGAGGGATTGGGCACGGCCATGTCTTTCGAGTAGCGCTCGGGATGAATGTGCTCGGGGAGGAAAGCCTGGATGTAAGCCGTCTCGTTGTTGCCGGCGTGTCCGCCGTTCTCGCCGAAGACGGCCTTGGTGATGTCGTCGGCCAGGGTCCACCAGTTGACGACGAGGACCCGGACCCGCTTCGCGTTGGCGACCCGGGTCGCCGCCTGGTTGACGAGGGCCGTATTCCCTCCGTGGCCGTTGAGGACGATGACGTTCCGGAAGCGGTTGTCGGCCAGGTTGGCCAGGATCTCCTCGACGAACGGGGCGTAAGCCGCCTCCGAGATCGAGACCGCGCCGGGATACGCCTTCAGGCCGGGGGTGACGCCGAAATTCAGGGGCGGGGCGATCAGGGCGTTCAGCCGGTCCGCGATCGCGCCGGCCATGGCCACGGGGGCGAGGTTGTCCGTCCCGTTGGGAATGACCCCGTGGGCCTCGAGCGAGCCGACGGGGAGGAGGACGGTCAGGATCTTCGCCGGGACGAGCTCGCCGAACTCCTGCCAGCAGAGGAGGTTCATCTCCCGGGTCGTCGGGGCCTGCGGGGGGGCTTGAGACGAGGCGGCCGGCAACGGACAAATCAGCCCTCCCAAAACCAAGGCGGCGAAGACGGCTTTTCTCATGATCCTCCTCCTCTTGCGTTCGTTTTCATCTTCAACGATCCGCCGACAGATGGACAATCGTCGCTCCCCAGCCGCCCTCGCGGGGCTCGGCCAGCTCGAACGATTCGACCTCGGGCAGCCGATCGAGGAGAGCGTGGACCGTCCGGAGGAGCTCTCCCCTCCCTTTGCCGTGGACGACCCGGACGCGGAGAATGCCCCGCTCGCGGCAGGCCCGAAGATACTCGGGCACGAGATCCTTGACCTCGGCGGGGAGAAACGTATGCAGGTCGAGCTCGCCGTCGATCGGCATCTCCATCAGCACCGGCTCGAACGGCCGAAGGACCTCGCCGCAATCGCAGGCGACGCTCCGGCCGAACTCGAAGAGGGTGGCGTCGTATTGGCGCCCGCAGGCCGGACAGACAATGGCCACGACGATCTTCCTTCCGCGACTATAGGCCGGAAGCGCGGCCTCCGTCAAGGCCGCGAATCGGCAGATCGAGCCTCTGGACTTCCCTAAACGGCCTTCTCAAAGCTCAATCAACGGCCTCTCTCGGCGAAAACTCGCCGCGCTCGAAAACGGCCTCCACTCCAGATCGGAAACCTATCCGCTTGCGCGCTTCCCGATTTGCTTCGGCGCTGCGGAACTGCGCACGTGAGTCTCTTCCTCGTTGCTTGATTTTTGCCCTCATCGCCCCCTCATCGTCTTCCCCGCGATGCTCAGACATCCTCGCGGCCCCAAGCGGGGCTTCCCTCGCAACTCGAAGCGCAACGGCGGGGTTTCCTCATGACGTTCCGGCCTTTCCCGAGCGCGGGCGCGGGCAAAATTCACTGTCCTACAAAGGCTGATAATCTCGGCCGTCCGCGGCCGCTTGGAGGTTCGACGGACGATGCTCATTCCGGTCACGAAACGGCTCAATCGGCCGCGGGATTTGACAAAAGCGAAATGGGGGATAAATTAGTAAGCATGACAAAGAGAATCGGGATACTCGTCGTTTTGGCCGCGATTTCGGCCGCCTGCGCCTCGACCGAGGCCCGCCAGGTTAAAACCTACGACGCCGAGCTCCAGGGGATGCTCGGCCGGAACGAGGCGGACGTCACCGCCCTCATCGCCAAGTCGTGGCAATTCGGGCTTCTCGACCGCTGGTCGGGCGACAATCCGTCCGTCGAAGCCGTCCTCAAGAACAATTTCCGGCGGCTCGGCTTCACGAAATCCGAGGCGGGACGGATCTTCGCCGAGCCCGGGGCGTACCGGGTCCTTCTCTACACGAAGCCGCTGGCCCGGGAAGAAGTCCGGACCGGTCAGATCGACTCGCTCGGCGGCGGGATCATCGGGACGGAAGATCGCCATCAAGAAGTGACCAACGGCTTCATCCGGATCGTCTTCAAGGACGGGAAGCTCGTCCACGTCCGCGTCTCGACCTAGCCCCTCTACGGATCAGAAGCCGGCGGCCAGGCCGCGCCCTCGCGGGTCGGCGGCGCCGAGCAAGCGGGCCGGCTTGCCGTCCGGACCATATTCGACCGTCAGACCGTGGGCGTTGCCCAAGCCTCCCGGCCCCTTGACGACGCGCATCTTGTGCCCCAAAGCGGCGAGCCGGTCGATCACCGCCTGGCCGACGCCCTCCTCGACGGCGATTTGATCGGGTTCGACGAAGCTGACCCGCGGCGCGGCCAGGGCCGCGCCGATGTCCATCCGGTGATCGATGAGGTTCATGACCATCTGGGGGACGGTCTGGCCGATCGTATGTCCGCCGGGCGTCCCGAGGGCGGCCCACGGCTTTCCCTCCCGGAAGACGATCGTCGGGCAATCCCCCGATAGCTTCCGCCGCCCGGCATGGGCGTCCATCGGATTTCCCTTCGGCTCGAACGTGCAGTAGGCCAGGGAATTATTGAGCCAGATTCCCGTCCGGTCGGCCATGATCCGGCTTCCAAAGGCGTTGCCCAGTGTTTGGGTCGCGCTGACGATGTTCCCCTCCGAGTCGGCGACGACGAAGTGGGTCGTATGCCCGTCCGCCGCCCGTTCGAGACCCGGATACTCGAACGGCTTGGCCTTCCGCGGGTCGATCAATGCGGCCCGCTTCGTCCAATACGCCTCGGAAAGGAGAAGGTCGAACGGGGGCGGAGAAACGTCGGGGTCTCCGGAATAGCGGAGCCGGCACCAGAAGGCGTGCTTCGAGGCCTCGATGAAGGGGTGGAGCATCTCGGCCGTATTGCGGCCGAGGGCGGCGACATCGAACCGGCTCATGATCCCCAGGCGGACGAGAGAGCAGAACGAGTTGGCCGGCGGCGAGGAGGTGAAAACCTCGAATCCGCGATACGAAATCCGGATCGGGTCCCGCCACTCGGCCTTGTCGTTCCGGAGGTCGGCCAGAGAGAGAAACCCGCCGCCCTGGCGCATCGCCGCGTCGATCGCCCGTCCGATCTCACCTTCGTAGAAAGCCTGGCCCCCGCCCTCGGCAACAGCCGTCAGGGAGCGGGCGAGGTCCTTCTGGACGAGCCGGTCGCCCTTGCCGAGTGCCTGACCGCCCCGTCCGAAGATCGTTTTCGCCTGGGCGGGAAAATTCTCAAAGGCTGTTTTTGGGATCCCCTCCTCCTCGAGGACGAACCCTTCCTCGGCCAGCCTGACGGCCGGAGCGAAAAGGTCCTTCCACGGCAGGCGGCCGAACCGCCGCGACATCGCCTCCCAGGCATGGACGTTGCCGGGCGTCGAGACGGCCTTGGCCCCCCGCCGGTTTTTCTCGAAATCGGGCGTCGGCGCCCGGAAAACGTCCGAGTCGACGGCCGCGGGAATCCGGCCCGAAGAATTTAGAAATAGGACTTTTTGAGGCCCGGAGGCGAAGACAAGGATGGTCCCATAACCGCCCATCCCCGACATGGCGGGTTCGACGACGTTCAGGGCGGCGGCGACGGCCACGGCGGCGTCGAAGGCGTTTCCTCCTTTTTTCAGGACATCGAGACCGGCCCGGGTGGCCAGGGGATGGGCCGAGGCGACCATCCCCTTGATTCCTCCCGCGGCCTTCCGTCCGGCCGCCGAGCCGGCCGTCCCCGGGCCGATGAATCCGGCCAAACCCGCCAACGCCAAAATCCCGAGCCGCGCGCCTCGACAGGGCATGGTTACCTCCTCGTCGGCGATCCCGGTCTCCCATTATACAACGGCCGCCGCCGGCGAAATCCCCTCCGAGGAAACTCTTTTCCGGCCCGATTCGTATATACGAGCGAGACACGTCGCCGAGAAACGAGGACACGTCCCGCGTTCCGTCGATAGATCTCGAGGAGCAGGAGATGAAAAAAAAGACAGCCATGGCCGTGATTTTTATCCTGGCCGCGGGTTCCCTTTGGGCGGCCAAGGAGAAGCCCAAATCGACCCCCCCGCCGGCCCCGAAGGCCGTCCAGGCCGTTCGGGCGGACGAAGCCGTCAAGGTCGACGGCAGGCTGGACGAGAAGGTTTGGCAATCCCCCGCCGCCGACGGATTCACCCAGAACGACCCCAAGGACGGCGAGCCGGCCACGGAAAGAACCCGGGTCTGGGTCGCCTATGACGACAAGGCCCTCTACGTCGCCGCCTACTGCCACGATAGCGAGCCCTCGAAGATCGTCGGTCATCTCGGCCGGCGGGATGTCCGGACGGACTCGGACTGGTTCATGTTCGCCGTCGACCCCTATTTCGACAAGCGGACGGGCTATATGTTCTGCGTCAATCCGGCCGGCTCGATCCTCGACCTGGCCCTATCGAACGACGTCAACGACGATTCCTCCTGGGACAGCGTTTGGGAGGCGAAAGCCGCGGTCAACGGCGACGGCTGGACGGCCGAGATAAAAATCCCCTTCCATCAAATCCGCTTCGCCAAGAAGCCGGATTACGTCTGGGGGGTCAACTTCCGCCGGGTCATCATCCGGAAGCAGGAAGTCGCCAGCTATTCCTGGGTCCCCAAGAACGAGGCGGCCTTCGTCTCCCGCTTCGCCCGGCTCGAGGGCCTTCGCGGCATCAGCCCGGGAACGCATGTCGAGGTCATGCCCTACACCGTCGGGCAGGCCCAATTCCGCCCCGCCGAGGAGGGCAATCCCTTCGAGACGGGCCATCGGTATTCGGGGAATTTCGGCCTCGACGTCAAGGCCAGCCTTCAAGGCAACCTGACCGTCGACGCCACGGTCAATCCCGACTTCGGCCAGGTCGAGGTCGACCCGGCCGTCGTCAACCTCACGGCCTACGAGACCTACTACGAAGAGCGGCGCCCCTTCTTCATCGAGGGGGCCTCGATCTTCGACGGCTTCGGCCGAGGCGGGATCTATCTCAACGCCAACATGAACTGGCCCTCTCCGGTTTTCTTCTACAGCCGCCGGATCGGGCGAGCGCCCCAGGGCTATGCCGCGACGCCGGGCTACGTCCGATCCCCCGACCGGTCGACGATCCTCGGCGCGGCCAAGGTCACGGGCAAGCTGGCCGGATGGAACGTCGGGTTCATCAACGCCCTGACCGCCCGGGAAAACGCCCTCATCGACCAGGAGGGCTACCGGATCAATGAAGAGGTCGAGCCGTTTTCTTATTACGGCATCTTCCGGGCCCAGAAGGACATCGCCAAGGGGCAGCACGGCATCGGAGTCCTGGCCACCGGCGTCCTCCGCGATACGGATAGCCCCGTCCTGAACGGCATGCTCAACAAGAACGCCTTCAGTCTGGCCGTCGACGGTTGGAGCTTCCTCGACGCGAAGCGGACCTATGTCCTCGGCGGATGGTTCGGCGGGACGCGACTCGCCGGGACGGCTGAGGAGATCCTCCGACTCCAGTATTCTTCCCTTCATTACTACCAGCGGCCGGACGCGACCCACGTCGAGGTCGACCCGGCGGCGACTTCGCTCTCCGGATGGGGCGGGCAATTCCACCTCGCCAAGCAGAGGGGCAACCTGCTCTGGCTAGTGTCCGTCGGAGCGCTGTCCCCCGGCTTCGACCCCAACGACATGGGCTATCAGCGGGCGGGCTCGGACGTTATCAACATCTCCTTCCTGCCCGGCTACATGTGGACCAAGCCGGGAAAAGTCTTTCAACAGGCCCTCGTCGCCTTCGGCGGCCTCCAGACCTACGACTTCGGCGGCAACAAGACGGCCGAAGCCGGCGTCGCGATCCTCCAGGGCGTCTTCCGGAATTTCTGGAGCACGAACATCGAAATCGTGGCTTATCCCCAAACCCTGAGCAAAAGCCTGACCCGGGGCGGCCCGATGGCCATGTCGGACGCGGGCTTGGAAACGACCGCCGTCCTCGAATCCGACAGCCGGAAGCCCTTCGTCCTCTCCGGGATCGGCTCGTTTTCCCAAAGCCCCAAGGACGGCCGCGGCCGGATGGCCCGGATTTCCCTCCGCTGGAAGCCCAGCGCGAATTTGAGCCTGTCCGCCGGCCCCCAATACTTCACCAGCCTTTCGGAAACCCAGTGGGTCGGCCGGTTCAACGATCCGCTGATGACCTCGACCTACGGCCGGCGCTATGTCTTCGGCCGGATCGAGCAGAGAATGGTCTCGGCCGAAATCCGGCTCAACTGGACGTTCACCCCCCGGCTGTCCCTCCAGGCCTATCTCCAGCCGTTCATCGCCGTCGGCGCTTACGACCGGTTCAAGGAGCTGGCCCGGACCAGGGCCTACGCCTATAACGTCTACGGCGAGGGAAATTCGACCATCGATTTCCTGGACGGGCTCTACACCGTCGACCCCGACGGCGACGGCCCGGCCCCGGCCTTCGCCTTCGGCAATCCGGACTTCAATTTCAAGTCGCTCCGCGGAACGGTCGTCTTCCGCTGGGAATACCTCCCCGGTTCGCTCCTCTACCTCGTCTGGACGCAAAACCGGGCCGACTACGCGAATCCCGGCACGCTCAGCCTCCGCCGCGACCTGGGCGACCTTCTGACCGCCCCAGGCGACAACATCTTCCTCCTGAAGTTGTCTTATCGCTGGGGTTCATGAATAATAAGAGTGAAACTCAAGTCAAGGAGACGTTGATGCGCAAGCGAACGACCCTTCCCCTCGCCGGGCTGTCTCTCGCCCTCCTCGCCGGCCTCGCTCTTGCCTCGGGACCGGACATCATCGGGACCTGGCTGGGAAAGACCGAAATCCCCGACGCCGGGCTCGACGAACTCACGATGGTCATCACCAAGACCGAAACCGGGTACGCCGGCCTCTCCTCGGACACCCTCGGATACCTCGCTCCGAACAGCGAGATGAGGGAGATCAAGCTCGACAAGGCGGAACTCACCTTTTCCCTGCCGCTCGTCGACGGCCAGACGGTTTACCTCAAGCTCGCCGTCGAGGGAGACAAGATGACGGGGACATGGACGACGGCCGAAGGCGACATGGGGGCCATCGCTTTCGAAAAAAAGAAATAGCCCTCGACGCGCCGGAAAGATATAATCCCGCCTTCGCGCGTTGAGGCCCTCGTGAAACCGATCGCTCGTCGGGTGGAGAAGCTTATTTCCGCGGGGATCCTCTTCGCGGCTCTTCTCGCCGTTCGGCCTTCGTCCCTGGCGGCCTACGAAAAGCTCCCGCCGCTCACGCCCTACCGGACCGAGACCCCCCCCGTCCTCGACGGCGTCCTCGACGATGCCGTCTGGAAGTCGGCCCCCTCGGAGACGGGCTTCAAGACGTGGACCCCGGATTTCGGGAAAGACATGCGCGAGAAGACGGTCGTCTACTATGCCTACGACCGCGAAAACCTCTACTTCGCCTACCGCTGTTACGACAGCGAGCCGTCCAAGATCAAGGCCACCCTGGCCGCCCGGGACACGATCCAGCGCGACGACTGGGTCTGCCTCAACCTCGACTCCTTCGACGACGCCCAGTCCCTCTATGCTTTCTACGTCAATCCCCTCGGCATCCAGGGCGACTCCCGGCTCGAGGGCGCCCTGGAAAACGAAGACTACACGGTCGACGTCGTCTGGTATTCCGTGGGGAAAATCGACGCCGAAGGCTACTCCGTCGAGATCAAGATCCCCTTCAAGAGCATCCGCTACCGGCGCAAAGAACCGGTGGCCATGGGGATCATCTTCGAGCGCCGGGTCAGCCGCCAGTCCGAGCAAGGGACCTATCCCCCTCTCGACCCGGCCCTGGGTCCAAACTTCCTGACCCAGATGCGTCCCCTCCGCTTCACCGACGTCCGGCATTACACCCTCTTCGAGGCCCTGCCCGCCGCGACGTACGGCCGCCAGAGCGAGCTCGAGGAGGGGGAGCTTCGGGCCCAAAAGGCCGCGGCCGATTTGAGCCTGACGGCGAAAGTCGGATTGACCTCCCAGCTCATTCTCGACGGGACGGTCAATCCCGACTTCAGCCAGGTCGAGTCGGACGCGGGACAAGTCGATTTCAACCTCCGCTACGCCCTTTTCTACCCCGAGAAGCGGCCCTTTTTCCTTGAAGGCCGGGAGAAGTTCACCTTCGCGGCCTATCAGTCGGGCGACCCGCTGGACGCCGTCGTCCACACCCGGACGATCGCCGATCCCCTCTTGGCCTTCAAGCTTAACGGAAAAATCGGGGCCAAGGACGGCCTGGCCGCGATCTACGCCCTGGACGAACTCCCGGCCGGAGGGCCGAACGATTCCGCCCACTTCACCATCGTCCGCTACAAGCATGCCTTGGCGGAGGACAGCTTCTGGGGGGCGTTCATGACCGGACGTTTCGAAGGCCCCCGCACCAACGCCGTCGCCGGAGCGGACGGGCAGATCCGCCTCACGCCGGCGAGCATCGTCGGCTATCACGTCTTCACTTCGTTCACCAGGCCGGGGGGGAAAGAGGCGGTCGCCGAAGGGACGGCCTTGGGTCTCCAGTACGACTCCATGTCGCGCAATCTTATCTTTCACTTCTCCGTCAAGGATTTGAGCCGGGAGTTCGCCACCGAGGCCGGATACTTGAGCCGGAACGGAATCACCCGGTTCAAGTTCGGCGTCCTCCCGATGATCTACCCGAAATCGAAATTCCTCCTGAGGATCGATCCCCTCGTCCATGCCATCCAGATCCGCGATAAATTCAGCAACCTCTGGGAAACGTTCGACTCCTTCGACCTGCGCTTGATGTTTCCGCGCAACACGGCGCTCGTCCTCGGCGGGCGCTACGTCACCGAGGTCTATAACGGCAAGCGGCTCGACCGGAGCGGCTTTCGCCTGATCGGCCAGAGTCTGATCACCAACAAGATCAGCGCCAATTTTTCCTTCCTCATTGGACGGAAGATCCGCTACGTCGCCGATCCCTATCAAGGCCGCGGCAGCGACGCCTCGGCCTCCCTGACCTTGCTCCCCTCCGAGAAGCTCCATTTCGCCCTCTCCCTCGCCTACTCCGATTTCACCCGCTCGGCCGACGGAATCAAAGAATACGACTACACGATCGTCCGGAGCGTGAATTCCTACCAGGTCAACAAGTATCTCTTCTTTCGGGCGATCGGCGAGTACAATTCCTTCCGCCGCCGGCTTCTGACCGACTTCCTGGCCTCGTTCACCTTCATTCCCGGAACGGTCGTCTACCTCGGGTACGGGAATTCCTTCGAGAAAATCGCCTGGAACGGTGAGACGTACCTCCCTGCGGACCGCTTCCTGGAATCGGGGCGCGGCTTTTTCTTCAAAGCCTCCTATCTCTGGCGCATCTAGAAAAGAAAGAACGTTTCTCGAAGGCTAGGAGAGAAACGTTCTCTCTTATAAAAAAATTTAACAACCTGTCAACAGAATTGAGGCTCTCCGGCTCCCCCCCAGGCGGGACGGGCCTTGGCACGATTCCTGCATATTTTCGCCCCGAGGGATGCAGGGATGACCGAAGAAGATGCCGTCAGCCTGGCCCAGAGGGGCGACGAAAAGGGCTTCCGAGCTCTCTACGAACGACACTTCGGCCGGATCTTCCGGCTCGCTCTCCGCTATATGCGCTCCCCCGAGGACGCGGAGGACGTCGCCCAGGAAACCTTCATCAAGGCCTATTCCGGCCTGGATTCCTTCGATATCGCCTTCGGGGCGGGTTTTTCCGCCTGGCTGAACAGGATTTGCGTGAACTGCGCCATCGACCACTGCCGGAAGGCGAGGCGGCTGGCCGGCAAAGGGCTCGTCGCCCTGGACGACCTTCCCCACGAGCCGGCCTCGCCGGGCCCTTCCCCCGAGGACAAGGCCATCTCGGCCGACGCGCTTTCGACCCTGGGGGAGATGGTCGACAACCTCTCCCCCAGGCAGAGGGTCATCTTCGCCCTCCGCTACGGCCAGCACCTCGATATCAAGCAGATTGCCGGGCGTCTGGAGTGCAGCGAGGGGAATGTCCGGCTCCATCTCTTCCGTTCGACGCTGAAGCTGCGGCATTGCTATGCGGAAGCGTCCGCATCCTGAAATGAGGAGAGCCTCCATGAGCAGGGAAAGAACGACCGCGCTGGTCCTGATGGATCTCTGGGCGTTCGCCTACGCCCAGGACGGCCGAGAGCGCACCCGGAGGGAATTCGAGTCGGCCTGCCGCCTCGGCGAAAAGCTCGCCCTTCCCGAAGTCCGGATTTACCGGGACTATATCGCCAGCCTCTCCCCTCCCGCCGCGATATAAGAATCGCGAAGCCCTTGATAGGACGTCCGGAATCGGACGCCTGAGTAGCGAAAGCGGACGATTCCCCGACGATATCCGCCCTTCCCAAGGAGGGCGGTGCGACGCCCTTATCGGAAAAACCCCGCCACTCCGAGCCAGCCGCCGATCTGCATTCGGAAAAAGATGAAAGCGAAGACCTCGACCCAAAAAACGGCCAGGGAATATCTCACCACGGGCTTCGCCCGCTCCGCCCGGCAGAGGAAGGCCAGGATGAAAAAGACGAAGACTTCCTGGGTTCCCCGGACGCCGTTCGACATCCCGATCCAGATCTTTTCATAATTGAGGGAAATCGAAAGGAGCGAATACAGGAAAAGACTCAGGCTGAAGACGTCCCGTTTTTGGATAAGAAAATAGACGGCAACGGCGAAGATGAGGACGAGCAGCGCGGGATAGATGAAGGCCGTCGGAACCGCGGCGGGGTCGTATTCCCCCCTTCCGATCCGGGTCCAGAGTTCAAAAAAGCCGAGGAACGGGGGGGAGAAATCGCCCGGACTGAAGACGATCGCCTTCCAGCCGTAGACGGGGAAGAGGCGGTAGGTCAGGAAGACCCGCCACAGGAGATAGGGAATCGCGGAGCTCGCGACGGCCATCGCCCTTGGGAGACGGCGCTTCCGGAAGGCCTCGTCCGCCGCCAGGACGACGACCAGGAAGAAGCTCGTTTCCCGGAATAACATCGCCGCCGCCAAGGCCGCGACCGCCCAGGCCAGGCGCCCTTTGAGATAGGCGTAAAGGCCGGCCAGGAGAAAGGCCGTGCAAAAGGACTCGGGCAGGCCGAAGTCGAGGGAATAATAGAATCCCGGGACGAGGAGGTAGAGAAACGTCCAGAGAGGATTTTTCCCGATGTGAATGACGATCTTCAGCAGGAAGAAGGCGCCGGCGATGTGCGAGACGAGAATGAGCCAGACGATCGTTTTCGGGAAGGCGACGGGGTCGTTGAGGGAGAACAGCTTGACCAGCAGGGGAAAGCCGATCCGTCCGCAGCGATAAGCCGGCTCGTCGATGAACCGAAAGTAGGTCTGAGGGTCGTCCCGATAGGCGGACAGAAACGGATCGAAGGCCATGAAGAAGTTGAACTGTCCGTCGTAGTTCTCGAAGGCCGAGATGGTCTTCAGGACCTCGCTCTCGCGGTAGTAATGAAACCAGTCGGCGTTGACATGGCGGAAATGGAGGTCCGGCGAAGGGTCGTCCGTCAGCACGATCCGGGCCGAGTCCTTGAGCCAAGGGCGGACGTCCCATTCGCGCAAGGTCATATAGTCGTTGTTCTCCCCCGTCGCCTCGAGGACGGGCCGGCCGTCGACGACGAGAGCGGCCGATTGCCGCACGAGCGGTTCATGGCTCGTCCTCCCGCCTCCGAGGAGGAAACGGATCTTCTCCGCCCGGACGACGAATTCCGTCGAAACGAGCCGCCCGGACGGCCGGTCGCCCTGGCTCGCCCCCGCGTTCTTGTCATAGGTCCCGACCCAATAGTCGCCCTGCTGATTCAGGAAAAACTTGCGGAGGTTGGCGTACAGATTTTCCTTCCGGACCGGCTGATAGAGAAAGGCGTCTCCTTCCGGCGTCCAGTTTTCGAGGGTCCCCGTCTCGAAATCCGCGTTTTCGAAAAGCGGCGTGACCTTCGGGTTGAGGTACAGGACTTCAAACGCCTCGAGCCGGCCCTTTTCGAGGCGCAGAAAACGGCTGTAGTCGCCGCCGTACTGGCTCCTGACGGCGCTCATGAAAAGCCAGAAAGCCAGAAAGACGAGGGCCGGGACGACGACGAGGACGGCGACCCTCCGGGCCGGGCCGGATTCGACGAGGTTTTGAACGAAGCGGCCGAGGCGGGGAACGCCCTTCCCGATTCCGAGAATCAACCTCTTTCCGAGGCCGAGCGTTTCCGGGACATTCATCACCAGGGCCAAAAAAGCCAGGGTTCGCAACGGGAACAAGAGCTTGTAAGGCGCGAAGAGGGGGATGACGGCGGCCGCGCCGAGAAGGGCGATGACGATGACCCGGCAGAGGACCTTCAACCGCCGGGCCCGCGGCTTCTCCGGCCCCGCCCGGCCGGCGAGCCGCAGGACGATCCAGATCCCGAGAAGGCCGAGGACCCCGACCCAGGAAAGGCCGTCATAGGCCGTCGACCGGCGGGGGAAGACGACGAGATAAACCAGGCCTCGCGAATAGCCGACATAATTCCGGAGAAGGATTCCCTCCATCGTCCAGCCCCGGTCTTCGCCGGCGAGGCGAAGTTCGTTCTCTCCGGAACGAAGGAGGTTTTCGGGGACGAAAAGGCGGGCTTCGACGCGGCGCCGGGAGCCGAAGGAAACGGATCCGGCAGGCGTCCCGTTGAAAAAAACTTCGGCCGTCCGGTCTTTCTTTTCTTCGCTCCGGATCCGGATGGCGAAGAGCAGGGGCCCCCCCTGGCCCAATCGATCCGGAGCGATGTTGACCCGCCAGAGATATTCGCCGGCCGCGGTCTGTTTGAGCTTGCCGTCGAGGCTGACGCGCTCGAAAGCCGAATATCCGACGATCCCCGAGAGGAGGAGAAAAGCCACAAGGAAAATCCATCCCCCGGCCGAGGCTTCGAGTTTTCGAGGATTCATGGGGCGAGAAAGCGGGCCGATGATAGCCTAAAGCCCGGCCTCGTTCAAGTTCGGGCGGCCGGGCCCTCGTCCTGTGATAAAATGCGGCCATGAAAGCCATGGTCCTCGCCCGAGTCGGCCGGATGGAGGACGGTTTTCCGCCCCTCGAGCTCCGGGACGTTCCGGTTCCGGAGCCCGGCCCGGAAGAAATCCTCGTCCGCGTCGCCGCCTGCGGCGTCTGCCATACCGAGCTCGACGAAATCGAAGGCCGGACTCCCCCGCCACGCCTTCCGGTCATCCCCGGCCACCAGGTCGTCGGCCGGGTCGAGAGCGGCGGGCCGGGCGCATCGCTCTTCAGTCCGGGCGACCGGGTCGGGGTCGCCTGGATTCACTCGGCCTGCGGCCGCTGCGCCTGCTGCCTAAGCGGGAGGGAAAACCTCTGTCCCGAATTCAGGGCGACGGGCCGCGACGTCGACGGCGGATACGCCGAATATCTGACCGTCCCGGAGTCCTTCGCCTTGCTCATTCCGGGCGCCTGGCTGGACGTCGAGGCCGCCCCTCTCCTCTGCGCCGGCGCCATCGGCTACCGCTCTCTCCGCCTGACCGGAATCCGGAACGGACAGCGGCTCGGCCTGACCGGCTTCGGGGCGTCCGGCCACCTCGTCCTCAAGCTCGCCCGCCACGTCTTCCCCGACAGCGAAATTTTCGTCTTCGCCCGCAGCGGCCGAGAACGGGCTTTCGCCCTCGAGCTCGGCGCCCGGTGGGCCGGAGCGGCCGAGGACACCCCCCCCGAAAAGCTCGAGGCGATCATCGACACGACGCCGGTCTGGAAGCCGGTCGTCGAAGCCCTTCGCCGCCTCGCCCCCGGCGGACGGCTCGTCGTCAACGCCATCCGTAAGGAAGACGCCGACAAGGAGGCTCTCCTCGCTCTCGATTATCCGGCCGACCTGTGGATGGAAAAAGAGGTCAAGAGCGTGGCCAACGTCACCCGGGACGATGTCCGGGAATTTCTGGCGAAGGCGGCCGAGATGGGAATCCGGCCCGAGGTTGAAACCTACGCCCTGGCCGAGGCCAATGTCGCCCTGGCCGAGCTCAAGCTCGGCCGCCTCCGCGGAGCCAAGGTCCTCAAGATTCGATGAAAAATAATGAGAACGTTTCTCTCTTGGCCTTTGATAAACGTTCTCTCTTTATCCAACAAATCGAAGCGGCCCTCCGGCGGCCGCTTCCCGGCCCGGCGGCCCAGCTCCGGATGACCCCCCTGCCCGAAAGGGACCGGATTCCCTACGGCGAGTTCGAGCCGACGGCCCTCAAGGCGGGGGTCATGATCCTTCTCTACCCGCGGGACGGCCGTCCGCACCTCGTCTTCATCCGCCGGACGGAGGGCGTCGAACACCACAAGCACCAGATCAGCTTTCCGGGAGGGCGGATCGACCCCGGCGAGGATTTCACCCGGGCGGCCCTCCGGGAAACGGAGGAGGAAATCGGCGTCCCTTCGGGCCGGATCCGGGTTATCGGCCGCCTGACGCCCCTTTTCATCCCCCCCAGCAACTACTGCATCTACCCCGTCGTCGGCCTCGCAGCTGAAACCCCCTCCTTCCGGGCCGACCCGGGCGAGGTCGAGGAGGTCATCGAGGTCCCCCTCCAAGCCCTTCTCGACCCGGCCGCGGTCAAGTCCGAACGGCACGAAGTCATGGGACGGTTGCGGGATATCCCCTTTTATGCTTTCGGCCCTCACAAAATCTGGGGGGCGACGGCCATGGTCCTGGCCGAGTTCCTCGAGCTCCTCGCCCGGACGCGTTGACTGAAAATCCTCGTTTTATAGTAAAATATGTCTTTCCCCGGGAGATCATTTGAGGAGGACATCGTGAAAAAGACCCTTATTTTCGTCCTGGCCCTGGCCTTCCTCGCCGCGGCCTGCGCCAAGAAAGAAACGGAGACGCCCGTGACACCGATCCAGAATCCCTTCTTCACCGAATGGACGGCGCCTTTCGGCGCGCCTCCGTTCGGCCAAATCAAGGAAGAGCACTACAAGCCGGCCTTCGAGGCCGGCATGGCCGAGCAGAAAAAGGAGATCGCCGCCATCACCGCCAGCCCCGACGCGCCGACCTTCGCCAACACCGTCGAAGCCCTCGAGCGGAGCGGCCAACTCCTGACCAAGGTCGCCAACGTCTTCTTCATGTACACCTCGAACCACACCAACGACGCCCTCCAGCAGATCCAGCAGGAAATGGCCCCCATCCTGGCCAAGCACAGCGACGACATCGCCCTCGACCCGCGGCTTTTCGCCCGGGTCAAGGCCGTCTACGACGAGAGGGCCAAGCTGACCCTCACTCCCGAGCAGGCCCGCCTCCTCGAAAAGACCTATAAAGACTTCGTCCGGGACGGAGCGGCCCTCGACGAAGCGAAAAAGGCGGAGCTCCGGAAGGTCAACGAGGAGCTGACCGTCCTCTCCGTGAAATTCGGCCAGAACGTCCTCAAGGAGGACAACGGCTTCACCCTCGTCCTCGAAAAGCCCGAGGACCTGGCCGGCCTGCCGGCCGACGTCGCCGCGGCCGCGGCCGAAGCGGCCAAAGCCAAGGGGCTCGAGGGGAAATGGGTCTTCACCCTCCACAAGCCGAGCTGCATCCCCTTCTTCCAGTATTCCAGCCGCCGCGACCTCCGGGAAAAACTGTTCAAGGCCTTCGTCTCCAGGGGCGACAACGGCAACGAGTTCGACAACAAGGCGGTCGCCTCGAAAATCGCCTCTCTCCGGGTCGTCCGGGCCAACCTCCTCGGCTACAAGACGCACGCCGACTACGTCCTCGAGGAAAACATGGCCAAGAATCCGGCCGGGGTCGCGAAACTCCTCGACCAGGTCTGGAAGCCGGCCCTAGCCACGGCCAAGGCCGAGGCCAAGGAGGTCCAGGCGATGATGAACGCCGAGGGGATCGCCGGACCCCTCCAGCCCTGGGACTGGTGGTACTACGCCGAAAAGCTCAAGAAGGCCAAGTATGACCTCGACGACGAGACGCTCCGCCCGTATTTCGAGCTCAAGGCCGTCCGCCGGGGCGCCTTCGACGTGGCCAACAAGCTCTGGGGCCTGACCTTCACCCTCCGGACCGACATCCCCGTCTACCACCCCGAAGTCGAAGTCTTCGAGGTCAAGGAGGCCGACGGGACGCACGTCGGCATCCTCTACTCGGATTACTTCCCCCGCGAATCGAAGCGCGGCGGAGCTTGGTCGGGCTCCATCCGCGAGCAGGGCGTTATCGACGGAAAAAGGATCACCCCGATCAACTACAACGTCGGCAACTTCACCAAGCCCACGGCCGAGAAGCCGTCCCTCTTGACCTTCGAGGAAGCCTCGACCCTCTTTCACGAATTCGGCCACGCCCTCCACGACCTCCTCTCCAACGTGACCTATACCACGCTTTCCGGGACGAACGTCCCCCGCGATTTCGTCGAGCTCGGCTCGCAAATCATGGAGAACTGGGCGGGCGACGCGGAGGTCATCAAGTCCTACGCCAAGCATTACCAGACGGGCGAGCCCATCCCGGACGAGCTCATCGCCAAGATCAAGAAAGCCGAGTTCTTCAACCAGGGTTTCATCACCGTCGAATACATGTCGGCCTGCTACCTGGACATGGATTGGCACATTTTGACCGCCCCTGAGGAAAAAGACGCCGTCGCCTTCGAAAACGCGTCGATGACAAAAATCGGGATGATCCCGGAGATCGTCGTCCGCTACCGGACGCCGTATTTCCAGCACATTTTCTCGGGCGGCTATTCGGCCGGCTACTACAGCTACATCTGGTCCGAGGTCCTGGACAAGGACGCCTTCCAGGCCTTCAAGGAGACGAGCCTCTTCGACCCCGAGACGGCCCGCCGCTTCCGCGAGAACATCTACGCCAAGGGGGGATCGGGCGACCCGATGGCCCTCTACAAGGCCTTCCGCGGCCGGGAGCCCAAGGTCGAGCCCTTGCTCCGGGCCCGCGGCTTCCTGAAGTAAGTGGCGACCGACCTCCTCGTCCTGGCGGGGGCGATCGCCGTCCTGGCCGCGAGCGGAGCGGCGATCGTCCGCTCCCTGGCCCGCGTCGCCTCCTTCCTCCGGATCAGCGAATATTTCGTCGGGTTCGTCATCCTCTCCTTCGCCACCTCGCTGCCGGAAATGTTCGTCGGGATCAATTCCGCCCTTCTCGGCCGGCCCCAGATCGTCTTGGGGAACGTTTTCGGGGCGAACATCGCCAACCTGACTTACATCATCGGCTTGCCCGTCCTCCTGGCCGGGGGAATCAAAATCCGGAGCGACCGGACGGTCAAGGACTCCGGCTGGATGGTCGGCGCCGTCGTCCTGCCCCTCGTTCTTCTTCTCCTCGGACCGAAAATCGCGCGCCTCGAGGGGATCGTCCTCCTGGCCGCCTTCGCGGCCTACGCCGTCCGGCTCGTCCGCCGAGGCCGCTCCGCCTCCATCAAGGCCTGCCCGTGCCCCGGACCTAGAGAGGCCGCGGTCGCGGCTCTCATTTTCGTCGCCGCCTTGGTCGCGCTCTACTTCTCGGCCGACATCGTCGTCGCCCGGGCCGTCCGGCTGGCCGCGGACCTCGGCGTCCCCCCGCTCGTCATCAGCCTGTTCATGGTCTCGTTCGGGACCTCTCTCCCCGAGCTCGTCTCGAGCGTCAGCGCCGTCCTCCGCGGCCACACGGAAATGGGCGTCGGGAACGCCATCGGCAGCGTCGTCGTCAACGCCACGGCCGTCCTCGGCGTCTCGGCCGTCATCCGCCCGCTCGCGGCGAACGGCACGCTCCTCATAGTCGCCGCGGCGGTCATGGTCTTCGCCGCGATCCTCCTCACGGCCCTCGTCGAAAAGGGGGACCGTCTCTCCTGGCTCGACGGGGCGACGCTCGTCCTCCTCTATCTCCTCTTCCTGGCCGGCGAATTCTATCTCCAGGGCCGGCCGCCGGGGGCCTAAGACGCCGGTCAATCCGCCGGCTTGACGGCCGCGCCGCCCCGGCTACAATGGGAGGGACATGACCACAAGCCCAATCCCCGGCGAGCGGATGGTCCGGACGGGCTGCCCCTCCCACAACTGCGGCGGCCGCTGTCTTCTCCGCGTCTGGGTCCGCGACGGGACGATCACCCGGATCGACACCGACGACCGGCCGGAGGACGACCCGTCGGCCCCCCAGCTCCGGGCCTGCATCCGGGGACGCTCCTACCGGGGCCGTCAAAATCACAAGGACCGCCTCCGCTACCCGCTGAGGCGCGTCGGCCGGAGGGGCGAGGCGAAATTCGCCCGCATCTCCTGGGACGAGGCCTTGGACAGGGTCGCCTCCGAGATCCGCCGCGTCCGGGAGACGCACGGCAACGCGGCCATCCACATTCCTTACGGGACGGGAAGCTACAACCAGACGAACGGCCGCTGGCCGGCCAACCGCCTGATGAACCTCGCCGGCGGCTCGCTCGGCTTCTACAATTCCTACTCTTGGGCGTGCATCTCCGCGGCCACCCCGACGGTCTACGGCACGGCCGTCACCGGCAACCAGCGCCAGGACTGGCTGAACGCCCGGACGATCCTTATGTGGGGCTGGAATCCATGCGAGATGCGCGACGGGACGAACTCCGAGTACTTCGTCCGGCTGGCCCGCGAGCGGGGAGCCCGGGTCATCTGCATCGACCCGCGGATGACGCTCTCGGCCGTGGCCCTGGCCGACGAGTGGATCCCCATCCGTCCGGGGACGGACGCGGCGATGATGAGCGCCATGGCCCACGTCATGATCACCGAAGACCTCATCGACCGCGAGTTCGTCCGGACGCACTGCCTCGGCTTCGACGAAACGCAGATGCCCGCCGGAGCGGAGGGGGCCGAATCCTACAAGGACTACATCCTCGGAACGAGGGACGGCCTCCCCAAAACGCCGGCCTGGGCAGAAAAAATCACGGCCGTCCCGGCGGCGACGACCGCCCGCCTCGCCCGCGAGTATGCCTCGGCCAAACCGGGGCTTCTCTATCAAGGCTACGGGATGCAGCGGCGGGCCTACGGCGAGCAGCCCGTCCGGGCGGGCTGCGTCCTGGCCGCGATCACGGGCAACGTCGGAATCCCGGGCGGCTGGGCGAGCGGGATCGCCCTCCAGGCCGGCGGGGGCGC
>Ga0208828_1000331_pt1 | contig 21671 bp, 14 predicted proteins | sample Kivu_160m_FD_185487 | JGI IMG/M metagenome (GOLD analysis project Ga0208828, IMG submission 185487) | Freshwater microbial communities from Lake Kivu, Western Province, Rwanda to study Microbial Dark Matter (Phase II) - Kivu_160m (SPAdes)... | ecosystem: Environmental > Aquatic > Freshwater >... | reverse complement strand
CAGGCACAAACGGTGAAAGACAAGGTTATCAACGGCTTCCAGGATAACGGCACCTATACCTTTGTCGGTCCCGAATGGTGGGCTACCGGCGGTGGCGATGGCATGGAATGTGCCATTGACTATACTGATGCAGCCTGGACCTACCACACCATCTATTACGGAGATATCTTCAGGAAATACAACAATGGAAACGAGAAAAAAATTGCCGGAAACGGAACTTACGGAATTGATGAGAGCGGAGCTTGGGTGACCCCGTTCATCCTGCACGATACCGATCCCGAAACCATGTTTGTGGGATACAACAATGTCTGGAAAAGTGAAAACATCCAGGCCAATTCCATCTCATGGACGAAGATTTCCGATTTTGGTCAAACCAATACCTGTAATGCGTTGGAACAATCACCCGCCAATAACGATATCCTTTATGTTTCCAGGTACGACAACCGGTTTTTCCGTTCCGACAATTGCAACGATGAAAATCCCACCTGGACCGAGATGACCTCCTTCTTGCCGGCAACCGGCTATCCAACTGACATTGAAGCACATCCTGCAAATCCTGATATCGTCTACATCACCATGGCTAACAATGTGTTCAAATCGACTGATAAAGGATATTCCTGGACAGATATCTCCGGAACCCTTCCGGATATTCATATGAGCACCATTGTCTACTATAAAAATGCAATGGAAGGGCTCTATGTGGGAACCGATGCCGGAGTCTACTACAAAGACGCCTCGATGTCGGACTGGATCCCTTTCAGCGACGGACTTCCCGTAAGTATCATCGTCACAGAACTTGAGATCTATTACAATACCGATACCGTTGCCAATGATGCCATCAGGGCAAGTTCCTACGGACGGGGCTTATGGGGATCAGACATGTACCATTCCACTCCCTCAACAGATTTTGAAGCAGATAAAACCCTGATCCCTATCGGATGTGGAATCAACTTCACCGACCTTTCGACCGGTGTGCCCACCTCCTGGAACTGGACCTTTGAAGGCGGCACTCCCTCTTCCTCCACGACCAAAAACCCCACCGATATTATTTACAACACACCCGGAACCTACCTGGTCAAACTGGTTGCGACCAATGATGAAGGGACCGATTCACTTACTAAAACGAACTATATCACGGTTAGCGCAGACCTTCTCCCTGATGTGGACTTCATGGCCAGTGCCAACGTGGTTTGTCTGGGTGAAGCCATTTACCTGACCGACCTTACCGATTATTGCCCCACATCCTGGATCTGGTCCTTTGAGCCGGCAGGAGTGGTTTACCTGAACGGGACCACAAGTACTAGCCGGAATCCTGTTGTGACGTTCAATGAGAACGGGGTTTATTCTGTGACCCTGACTGCCACCAACGCGGTAGGTTCCTCCTCAACCACCAAAGAGGATTTCATTATGTATGGCGGATACCAGCTTCCCTTTACCGATAATTTTGAATCCGGTTTCGCCACCCAATACTGGACTGTCGACAATCCGGACCTCGAGGTCACCTGGGATACGATTTCAGTGCCCGGCGTTTCTCCGGATAATAAAGCAGCCTGGATGAACTTCTTCGATTACACCTATATCAACCGGCGTGATCAGCTCATCAGCCCTGTATTCGATTTTTCAAACTTCTCCAATATCGTGCTCAGCTTCCGCCATGCCTATGCACAGCGGGAGACCATCAAGGATTCGCTGATCGTTCTCATCTCCGAGGACTGCGGAAGCACCTACACCCGACTGTTAGCTTTAGGGCCTGATGGAACACCCAACACCTTTGTAACCCATGAGCCTATGACAGAGGAGTTTTATCCGGAAAGTGAGAATGACTGGTGCGCAGGAAGTTACGGAGTGAATTGCTATCAGATAGACCTGAACGCCTACTCGGGAAAACCGGATGTGAAGATCGCCTTTGAATCGTTGAACCGCAGAGGGAACAATCTCTTCCTTGATGACATAACCCTGACGGGAACGGTCGGAATTGCCCCTGGCACCGAAGCTTCAAATGCCATCAAGATCTACCCCAATCCAACCACCGGGATCGTCAATATCACCATCAATCACCTTGACGGGGATGCAACCGTTCAGCTTTACACCCTGCAGGGTCGAACATTGGCCACTGACCGCATGACCGGTACCGGAGGAACGGTCACACGGCAGCTTGATTTCAGCAGTCTGACGAAAGGGGTCTATTTCATGAAAGTGATGACCAGCGAAACGACGAGTGTGAGAAAGATTGTCAAAGAATAAACAGGCATCATGAAACCATGAACCGGCTCACTTCACTCAGCTTACTCCTTTTTCTTTCAATCATTTCATGGAGCCAGACCGGCTGGCGTCCCGGTGAAATGGAAGCAAAGGTCTACCTTCACTCTCAGCATGATCTCCTGTTGCTTAAAAGCCTGAACCTGGCGGATGAACCGGGCAGGCAAGGGGATACGTTGTTCGCATGGGTCTATCTCACCCCTCAGGAGCTGGTCACCCTGAAAGCTTCGGGACTTGAATACCGCATCACCGTGCCTGATCTGAATTCCCACAGCCAGACTTTCTGGGATCAGGTCCCTTTGGAAAGCTATCACAACTACAACCAGCTGGTGGCCCTCTCCGACAGCCTGGCCACCAATTTCCCGGAGATCTGCATGAAGACCGTCCTGGCAACCACACTCCAGGGGAGGGAACTGGGCATCCTGAAGATCAGCGACAATGTGGAGGAGAACGAGAACGAACCGGAGCTGATGTTCGACGGAGGGATCCATGGCGACGAGATCATGGGGCCGGAGATCGTGATCCGGTTTGCCCGGGACCTATGTCTTGGATACGGGAATGATTCCACCATCACCGCGTTGGTCAACAACCGGGAGATATGGCTCTACTACCTGGTCAATCCTGATGGCTTCGTGAACAACATCCGGTACAACTCCAATGGCGTTGACATTAACCGCGATGTCGGATTCATGTGGGGAGGCGAAGGATACAGCCCCTACCCTTTCTCTCAGCCTGAAACCAGGATCCTCCGGAGCCTGTGGCTGGAGCACAATTTCGTTCTCTATACCAATTATCACGGTGGCAGCGAGATCATCGCCCTGCCCTGGAGCTACCGGATGTCGCATCCACCCGACTGGACGCACATCCAGCAACTGGCCTCTGTTTACTCCAGCTACTCGGGGTACCCGAGCCTGACCTACGGTCAGGGATGCATCGTCATGTACCAGATTTTCGGATCCACCAAAGATTTCAATTATGGCACACGGGGCCAGGTTAGCTGGTCAATGGAGATATCGATGCTCAAGCAGCCTCCGGCAAGCGAAATCCCACTATACTACGGTTACAACAAACCCGCTATGCTTGAGATGATCAACCGCGTGGGAAGGGGGGTGAATGGGACCGTTACGGATTCGCTGACCGGGAGTTCTGTCAAGGCAGCTGTTTTCGTTGATTCCTATTATCCCGTGTATACTGATGAAACGATTGGCGACTACCACAAGTATCTTTTGGCAGGCACCTACTCCATGACAATCAAAGCCAGCGGGTACCAGACAAAAGTCCTGTCCGGGGTCACGGTCCCTTCACAGGGTTTTGTCACCACCGATGTCCAGCTTCCCAGGGCTCCCGGACGATACGCCTGCCGTACGATCGTCACCAACATCCCCTACTTCCCGAGTTCAGGGAATTATTCTGATGAATGCAATGTCCCGGGTATCATCGGGCCGCCCGATTCGGTGAATTACAGCCTGGGCCGGGGTGGCTATATCATCATCGACATGGGGGACACGATCTACAATGGCGATGGGGATGATCTCACCGTTTACGAAGGGGACCTGACCCCCGAAGGGTACACCTGCGATGTCAGCCAGTCCATGGATGGCCCATGGATCAGCCTGGGTTCCGGAACCGGCACTACCTCCTTTGATCTCACAGATGGCCCGGCATCCGCTGTACGCTATATGAAAATCACGGATGATGACGATGGCCCAACCAATGCCGATGATGCCGGATTTGACCTGGATGCCGTTGAAATACTGACTCCTCCGTTGATCACCGACTTCTACGCTACCAACACAACTCCATGCACCGGAAACGGAGTGGATTTCATGGATGCCTCTACCGGAGATCCGACAGCCTGGCTATGGCAATTCCCCGGAGGCAACCCTTCCTATTCTACGGAAGAGAATCCTTCAGGTGTGGTCTATTCCACTCCCGGATCCTATCCGGTGACCCTGACCGTCACCAACCCCTTTACACACATCACGCTGACCAAAGAGGATTATATCTCTGTCAGCGAGTCATTTGAGGTTGATCTGGGAGCAGACACCACGATCTGTCCATGGGAAATCCTTCTCCTGGATGCCGGAAACCCAGGTTATTCTTACTTATGGTCCAACGGGGACGCCACACAAACGATCCTCGTGGATTCGGCCTCTTTCGGGATGGGTGAACACACCATCTGGGTCAGGGTTTCCGATCTCTCTTCCGGCGATTGCCAGGTCACGGATACCATCCAGGTGACGGTTGATGCCTGTACGGCTGTGGATGAATTCCGGCCGGTTCCGTTTGTAAAAGTTTATCCCAATCCATGTCAGAACACATTCTTTATGGATATAAACGTGCCGGAGAGAGCTTTCTGCGAGATCCGTTCAAGCCTGAACAAGGTGGTCCACAACTTTGTGGTGGAAGCTCCGGTCACCAGGAAAGAGGTCGTGCTTCCGCAATTGCCAAAAGGGATATATCTCCTTCATATCCGTTTTGACAGATTTTCGATTGTAAACAAGTTGATAATCCAATAAGGAGAGGAGGTTTTATGAAAAAGTTTCTGTTCATCTTACTCATCGGATTAACCGCATGCCATTCGGCAGAAGAGCGTCAGAAAGAGGCCAGGAAAGAGATCCTGAGTACCGACAGGGCCTTTTCTGCCCGAAGTGCGGAAAAGGGAATGCATGACGCCTTTCTTTTTTATGCTGCACCTGATATGGTAAAACTGCAGGAGGGACGGTATCCGGTGATCGGCAAGGAGAATCTGCGCAACTCCTTTCTGGGTGTGAACGACAGCCTGTTCCGGCTTACCTGGGAACCTGTCAAGGCTGAAGTAAGCAAATCCTGCGACCTGGGTTATACGTTTGGGAATTATGAGATCTATGATTACAGGAGGGACGACACCCGTTACGGAAATTACTTCACTGTATGGAGAAAAGAAAAAGACGGAACATGGCGATGGGTCCTCGATGGAGGCAATTCCACCCCAAGGCCGCATTAGGCGGGAAAACTTCCGGTAAAACTCCAGGGAATACTGACATCTTCCTAAATAACCAACATTGTGAACTTATTCTATGCTCCTGACATCCCCCCCCCATTCCACCATTTCGACAGGGAAGAGTCGGGACATATCGTCCGTGTGCTGCGACTGAGGGAGGGAGATCAGATCCATCTCACAGATGGGAAGGGATCTCTTTATCTTGGCGATATTGTGGCTGCTGACCCCAAAGGGTGTGAAGTCGCCCTTCATCCTCCGGTTTTAATGGACCATATCCCGCCTCCCCTCCATATTGCCATCGCGCCAAACAAGAATATCAACCGGTTTGAGTGGCTTCTCGAAAAATCATCGGAAATCGGGATCGATGTAATAACCCCACTGATCTGTGCCCGTTCTGAACGGAGTGAAGTCAAACCTGAACGGTTGCAAAAAGTGCTTATCGCAGCGATGAAACAATCACTTCAAACATGGCTTCCCGAACTCCATGGACCGGCCACCTTCAGCGAGATGATAAAAAAGCCATTCCCCGGACAAAAATACATTGCCTATTGTGAAACCGGAGAAGAAACGCTGCTTAAGAGAACCTTACAGCCCGGAATTCCTGCATTGATCCTGATCGGACCGGAAGGGGATTTCTCCCCCAGGGAGGTGACACTGGCGGTCAGCGAAGGATTCCTGCCTGTCAGCCTGGGGCCAAGCCGGCTCCGAACGGAAACCGCCGGAGTGGTGGCGTGCGTTATGGTGAAAACACTAATACAGTAATACGGAAATACGGAAATACGGGAACTGGCGGACAGGAGGACAAGAGGTTAATGAGGAATGAGGAATTTTCGCGCATCGCGTATCACGAATCGCTTAGTAAAAATCCAGTTTCCGGTATCCGGCATCTGATAACCCACAACTGATAATGAAACGCTCTATTTTACTTTTACTCATATTTTTAACCGGAATCTCCGCCACGACACCTTCGTTTCAAATCGCATTGCTGAAATATGGCGGAGGCGGTGATTGGTATGCCAATCCAACGTCACTGCCCAACCTTGTGAAGTTTGTCAACCAAAACCTCCGGACCAATATCAGTGAAGAGATTGCCACTATTGATGTCGGAAGCAAAGAGATCTTCAATTATCCCTTTGTACATATGACAGGGCATGGGAATGTCCTCTTCTCACCCCAGGAGATCCAGAACCTCAGGGAATACCTGCTGGCCGGCGGATTTCTGCATATTGACGACAACTATGGCCTGGACAAGTATATCCGGCCGCAAATGAAGCTGGTGTTCCCGGAACTCGATTTCGTCGAACTGCCTTTTTCCCATCCGATCTACCACCAGAAATACGACTTCCCCAACGGGCTCCCGAAAATCCATGAACACGACAACAAAGCGCCTCAGGGATTCGGATTAATCTGGAAGGGAAGACTCATCTGCTTTTATACCTATGAATGTGACCTGGGGGATGGATGGGAAGATCAGCGGGTCCACCAGGACTCAGAAGCCACCCGGCTGAAAGCGCTGCAGATGGGTTCGAATATCCTTGAATTTGTGTTCGACAACAGGGAGTAATTTTGTTTTTTCTACCTTTGTTAAAAATACCTGATATGCAAGATCCGAACGACCTGCATTATCCGGGAAAGAGGGTTATCATTATCGGAGGAGGGGTTGCCGGTATGACGGCTGCTTCCCGGCTCGCTGATTTGGGGGAGCAGGTGATCCTGCTTGAAAAGGAGGAGGTGATTGGTGGCCACCTGCGGAACTGGGACAGGTTATTCCCCAACAGGAGACCTGGATATCAGGTTCTTGATGATCTTCAAAAGTCCCTGGACGGCAGGGTAGGCATTCGCTGCCTGACAACAGTCGAGTCCATTCTCCCTCAAGGATCAGGATTTCAGATCCTTTTAGCGTCGGGTGAATCCCTCGCCTGTGACGCCCTCCTGCTGGCGACTGGATTTGACTTGTTTGACGCTACAAAGAAAGAGGAATATGGCTACGGGATCTATGAGAACGTGATCACCTCTGCCGATCTTGAGGCGATGTTCCGCAGCGGGAAACCCGTCATGACAGCCCGTGGCAAAGTGCCTGAACGTGTGGGCTTTGTACACTGTGTAGGGTCACGTGATGAAAAAGTGGGCAATCTCTACTGCTCCAAAGTATGCTGCGTTACGGGGGTCAAGCAGGCTATTGAGATCAAGGAACAGCTCCCAGAAGCGGAACTATTCGGATTTTATATGGACCTCCGGATGTTTGACCGGCATTTTGAGGAGATGTATTATGAAGCCCAGCAGCAATGGGATATCAACTTTTTACGCGGGAGAGTATCTGAATGTGCAGAGAACCTGGATCATTCGATCGTGCTGAAGATCGAGGACACCCTGACCTCAAGGCCCCTGAGGATCACGGTGGATCTCCTGGTGTTGCTGATAGGTTTTATTCCCCGTCCCGAAACACTTCGTCTGGCCCGGATGCTTGAGATTGCCATGGGCGATGATCACTTCCTGGAGCCGACGGATGAACATACCAGGTTCAATCACACTGCCAGACCGGGCGTTTTCATTGCAGGCGCCAACAAAGGCCCTCTCACCATCTCCCATACCATTGCCGATGCTTCATCGGCAGCGGTTCAAATCCATAACTTCCTGCATCCCGTAAATGAAGTGCATCCGTGATTGATTTCGGCTATTCCATACGTAAAGATCGACTGATCGATTACGATAAAAACGACAAGCGGGTGCTTAAACACCTCAAGGACCACGAACCCTCTGTCCTCACCTGCATTGCCTGCGGCAGCTGTACAGCCACTTGCAGCGCAGGCCAGTTTGTGGACTTCAATATCAGGCTGGTACAGACCCTTCTGCGCCGGGGAGAGATTGTGCCATTGAAGACCGAGGTGCAGAAATGCATGCTGTGCGGGAAGTGCATTCTCGTATGTCCGCGCGGGGTCAACATGCGGAATCTGATCCTGGCCATCCAAACTGCAACCGATAAGTTGAAATGATCTCGTTTAATCTCTTTGTCCTGCCCTTTTCACTCGGATTGATCTACTTGCTCTACATGGTCATCCGGTGGTGGTATAAGTGGGTGAAGGCACTGCCTGAGGAGGAGAGGGAGAAGTTCAGGAAAGGGATCTTCAGCCGTAACTTTTTCTCGGCTTTGAAAGAAGTTTTTCTGGAGAGCCTCATCCATCGCAAAATGTTCAAGCGAAATCCGCTGCTGGGCTATATGCATATGAGTTTTGCCTTTGGATGGTTTCTGCTGATCTTATTCGGGAACATCGAAAGCCGGATTTACAGCACATCGCATGTCAACCCTCCTTACTATCCGATCTTCCTGAAGTTTTTTATCCACGACAAAACCGTCCTTTGGTTTGAGATCAACACGGTTCCTGGATTTTTCAGGTTTCTGATGGATTTTCTTCTACTATTCATCCTCTCCGGATTGGTTTTGGCCATCATTAAGAGAAGCAAATCAAACTGGTTTGGCATGAAACGGACCACACAGTACCAGTTAACGGACAAAGTGGCTTTGGTCTGTCTCTGGCTCATCTTCCCGGTCCGTTTGTTTGCCGAGAGCTTTACCGACGGCTATTATGGCGGAGGTGGCGGATTTATCACACAACACCTGGGGAATCTCCTCGCACTCATTTTCCAGAAATCCTCCCGGCATATTGCCTATGCCTTATGGTGGACCTACTCCCTTGCCCTGGGAATCTTTTTCGTGACCCTGCCTTTTTCCCGGTACTGGCATATCCCTACCGAGGTGCTGCTGATCTTCTTCCGGCATTTTGGTATCACGCCTAAAAAGGTCTCCTCTTCCTTCACTGATGTTGAGATCGGAGCCTGTTCCCGCTGCGGGGTTTGCATCGATGTTTGCCAGCTTGGAAGCGCTGCCCACATCCATGATATTCAGGCAGTCTATTTTATCCGGTCGGTGAGGGACGAGCAGGTTAACAGAGATATCGCCCTGCGCTGCCTTGTTTGCGGTCGCTGCCAGGAGGCTTGTCCGGTAGGGATCGGCGCTGACATGATCCGGCTTATTGAACGGAACACCTTCTCCGGAAGCCATGATGCCGACTTCACCTATCTTCCTGAACTCTCATCTTCCACTGCTTCTCCGTATTCGTTTCCAGCCTTAAAGTCACCATCCTCCCCATCCCAGCCTTCGATACTCTATTTTGCCGGTTGTATGACGCATCTTACACCTGCCATCATCAAAGCCATGAAAGGAATCCTGAAGCAAGCCGGCATCAGCTACCACTTTCTGGATGAAGCAGGAACCGTTTGCTGCGGAAGGCCTATGATGCTTTCCGGGAAACATGAGCAAGCCAGGAAGCTGGTTCAATTCAATCGGGATTTGATCCTCAGGTCGGAAGCTAATACGCTGGTCACCTCCTGCCCGATATGTTTCCGGGTTTTCAGGGAGGAGTACAATCTGGATATCCGGGTCCTTCACCACTCCCAATATTTGCTGGAACTGATCAAAGCCGGGAAGATCCCTCTCCAGGTATATCACAGAAGAGTGGTCTACCACGATCCATGCGACCTGGGAAGAGGAAGCCAGGAATACAATGCCCCACGGGAACTGCTTGGGAAAGTTGCCGACATGGTCGGGGTCTCGCAGGAAAGGCAAGATTCGCTCTGTTGCGGGGGAAGTCTTGGCATCTACACCATTTCACCGCAGAAACGGGACCTGATCACAAAAGATGCCCTGGAGAAGTTGACTCTCTCGGACCCGGAAATACTTGCTACAGCATGCCCTCTCTGTAAGAAAACCTTCTCAAAGCACGCTGAAATAGAGGTACTCGATATTGCAGAAATAGTATATGACGCTATCCCCAAATAGGAACCACGGGCAAGCCAGACCTTACAGACAAGCCAATCAATCTTTCCGTGTCACGGTAAAGCTGAAGGTTCCTGATTCATGGTATTCCATCGGATGCTTCACCAGGGAGATATCCCCTCCTCCACTGCCTGAACCGAAAGAGACTTTAAAGGGAGGCAGGACCCATCTGATATCTTCTGTGACAGTGGTGTCATTAAATACATAGGTGACCCGGCAACTGTCGGTATTCATCGTGACTTCGTTCCCGTTTAATGTCCCATAAAAAACGATATCGTTATAGGTCAGCTGGCCAATTTGGTATGTCCCATCGAATTTGACTTTCGATCCCTCAGTTGTTACCTCAACTACCCCTGTGATATCGAATAGTGAGGTCTCGGGATAGGTAAAATGAATCTGGATCACAATGTCGTAGAGATCCCCTGTAGAGTTATCGGTTGATTTGTTGCTCTTGCACCCGGGAAACAGCAGCAACATGATAAAAAAGGCTAATAATGACACCGGTAAATGAGTTCTGGCCATAATATTGTGTGTTTAAGTAATTATTTAGGCTGATACATTACTCTATCGACTTCTGTACCGGTTCTTTCGTTTTCAGCCACGATGAGATACAGACCTCCTGTGTAATTTTCTGCCGGGGTCCAGGTAAAGATATTCGACTTTCTCAATTGTTCCCTGAGGATAACTCTTCCCATTGGATCCAGGATGGTGATAAAAACATCCTCCAGCGCTCTGATAGTGAGATCTTCGGCGAAAGGGACAGGAAAGGTTTCGATGAGGTCTCTTCTCTTTCCGTCAGCCTCCCATCCACCCGATAGAGCCTCCTGATAAGAATATAATACCCAGATCGCTTCAGCCAGGATCGATTCTCCCCCGTGACTCAAAAGAATAAATACGGTGTCGGGGACGGAATCAGAGGGATTATTGGGAATGGTATAATTGATCGTCAGGCTATCGAAAAGAAAGGATTCCACTTGAGCAGTAGTACCGGATGCATCCTGTACCCATCCGTTTTGATCTGTAATTGAATACTGAAATGCTTTGGGTAAGGTACTCTGGTTCTGGAATGCCACCTGAACCAAGCCTGAAGTTCCGGTTTGAAGCACACCAAATCCTTCCGATACAGAAGCTCCGGTTATAGCAGTGTCGCTTGGAGCCACTGTTGGGGGAAGATCACAAATATAATTCAGCCCGAGTGGCGGCTCGAGAATATTATCACAAAAGAAGGCTATCCCACCATAACCGATGCTGATGATTCCCGCACCAATATCCGGAGAAGAAAGGTTGGCCACAGCGCCTTCCGAACCATAAAACTCCACGACCATATCGCCCCAGATGCATGCATATTGCGTCACAAATGCGATTTCGAGATAGTTGAACCAGATGCGCAAGGTATCAGCTTCAATCCGGGTGGAATCGCCAAATAAAAAAATAGAATCGCCAACCAGGTCCACATGGTTGAAATACTGATCTGACCTTCCCGCATAGTCACTCCCCGGGCTTTTCCCTGAACTGATTTTCCCGTAGTTATACACCTTCCCTTTGATATTCACCTTTCCCTGGTTTTCAGGTTCAATACAGTTCCCGGTACGTATGGCGCCCTTCTCCTCGTTGGTGACATGCTTTGCGGCGATTTGAATATTCCCTGATTTTTGATCTGACTCTCCATTCCCGGTAGAGATCGTCCCGTCATTGTTCACCAGGTTTGCCGAGATGGATACGCCGGACTGATTGTTTTCAGAGGTAGTTATCGTACCGTGGTTGATCACGCTGTTGGTACAGGTAATGGTAACATTGTCCTTATAACCGGTTGATGATACAACACCTCCCTGCTGATTGATGAATCCGCTGGCATTGATCTTTACCCCATCTGCCTCAATGGTACCGCTATTTTCAACCGTATTTCCCTGTATGACCAACCCACCTCCAAAAGTTCCGGTAGTAATAACGCCATTGTTGGTCACATTCGCTCCCTGGTCTGAAGAGGCCTCTCCCTTGATCACATTGGCATCTTTTGGATTATAATCCTTAACGGCCACATCGCCGTTGTTTGTGAATTGAGAGGTACACAACACACCGCCATTCATATACATAGTCCCGTTATTGGTAACGGTCTTCGCCTCTGATGCAGAGGTTTGGTTGCTATAAGAGATCTCTGCCGGGGGAGTTCCTGATGGGATGACTACATGATCATCCTTGCCGGGTTCTCCTTTTGGAGACCAGTTATTTTCATTACTCCAGGAACTGTTCTCCGCACCTGTCCAGGTTTTGGTTGTTTGTGCCGACAGTACAATAGAACATACCATAAGAATTATCAGGAGATACGTTTTGGTCAAAGTAGTAATATAATGTTTCATCGCTTTTTTGTTAAAGAGTTAGAAAGTGAGTCAATCGTGAACGCACCTCACCGACAACCCCATGGTTCTGCTATAAGTTTCCGTGTAGATACTTCCATTACTGTTATAGATATGTCTGTCATAGGCACCATAGAGCAGGTACTCAGTTGAACTCCACCAAAGTCCTGTCAATCCTTTGAATCCATAGGAGCCGTCTCCATTCCTGTTGCCCCCCGGCAGCCCCGTGAATCCGGTCTCATTGGTCGCGTCAAGATTGGGATCGACCCAGTGGGCCAACCCGGTCTCTTTCATTTTTCCCCCGGCCACATCCATCCCACCCAGATAAGTGGTCAATAAGGTCCACTCCTCATCGCTGGGGATATGCCATCCATCCGGACACAAAATACTGGTATCCACGGCATACCAGTTGTATAATGCCCCGTAGGTCTCCTTCAACAAGATATTGTTGTCGTACCAGGCATAGGCGCCTGTCGTGTTGGTTTGCCAGGCATAATTGTCCGTTCCGGGGTATTCAATCAATCCGCCATCGGTATATTTGGTCGTCATGAGGTTGCGGGCCATCCAGATTTGGGTGCCAATGGCCACTGTCGGGTAGTGATTTCCGTCGCCATCGGTCGCATCGATAAAATTAAAGGTGATCTCGCTGCTTGCCGTGGGGACCATGGTCCGAACCGTCGAATAGATGCCTGCCGAGCCCAGCATCAGCAACCGGTCTCCCTCATTGTATTGCATCTGGATGATGCTGCTGGAACTCTTCAATGTACCTCCTCCAGGGGTTTCTTCCCGGCTGCCTGTGAAAGAGAGCGCCGGGCTGCTGTATCCCGTGGATAGTGAAAGGAAGGTGGCGGAACCGGAGAAGTCATTTCCCGTGATCCTTACACAGTACATGCCTGCAGTGAATCCGGAAATATGAAAACTGTGCCCTCCCGGAGGCAGGCATTGCTGATCCCGGCAGAGAAGATGACCCGAAACCGACAGGATATCAATGGAAACCATCTCCTGTTTACCTGTTTGGAAGTCAATTATACCCTGCTCCAGTACCGGATTGGGATAAACCCGAACAGGGATCTTCGGGGAATCGTTGTCCAGGATACCTAATGAAGCCAGCAGCCTTAAGGTATCTGAGCCAGACAGGGTAACGGATGTACCCTGGGTAAGATTCTGAACCAGCACCGTTTCGACAGCGGAAGCCCCCCCTGTGCCTGAGAAACTGATCTGGTAATCCTGTGCAATCATGGATCCGGCTAACAGGACCATGCAACCAAAAAGTACAAATTTTTTCATCGCTTGATTTTTAATATGAATAATAAAAAATATCATATCAAAAATAAGTGAATGTTTATCGATAAAAAATAGTCCTGATGCCCGTTTTGATCAATCCGTACATTTTGATCCGGTCAGTTTCTGTATTCTATCAGAAGCTCCTCCTTTCCGGTATGGTGCTGAAAAAACGATGGTGTTAAACCGGTCTCCTTCTTAAAAGCCTCATTGAATGAAGACTTTGAAATGAATCCCACCTCATTGGCAATGGCTTCAATGGTATAGTTTTTATATGCGGGACTGACCAGAAGGCGCCTCGCTTCGCCGATCCGGTACCTGTTGATCAGGGTGGTGAAGTTGGTGTGAAAATGGGAGTTGATCATCCCCGACAGATAGGTGCGGTTTGAGTTCAACCGTTCAGCCACTATCTCGAGGGTAATCCCCGACTGACGATACAACCCCTGCTGGTGCATCAGGATTTCAAATTCATTTATCAATTCTTCCTTCCTGGCTTCCATATATTTGTTCGGATCCTGTCGCCGAAAAGCAACTACATGTTCTTCTGCCTTCATCAGTTCCAGATTCTTTCGGATCAAATCCCTGTTGGCTTGCTCCTTCCTTTTGAACAGACGGTAAAGTAATGTAGAAAAGATCAACAGCAGTACCACTCCTCCTGCGAGAGACCAGATCGTCTGCCTTTGTTTGGAAATTTTCAGCAGGCTAATCTCCGACTCCTTATGCAACAATTCTATCTCCCGTTCTTTCTGCCTGACGTTGAATTTTGTCTCCAGATCGGCAATTTTATCCCTTTGTTCTGATGAATTCATACTGTCTTTGATACTGATCAACTGCCGGAGATAGTAGTTTGCCTTTGAATAATTATTCTGTTTCTCATATAGGTCGGCAAACGCATTCAGAGCATAGGATTCTTTCTCAAAAGAACCGATCTTCTTTGCAATGGTTTCTGCCTTTTTTGCATACTCTTCCGAAAGGGTGAAATACCCTTTGATGGCATAGCACCTGGCCAAATTGGCATAATTGGAGACCAAAAAATGTTGTGCATCGAGTTTCTCAAGAACCTCAATCGCTTTCTTTGTATAGGTTATGGACGAATCGATCTTGCCGGTCAGGAAATATTCTTTCCCTAGATTCCCGGCATTCAATCCGATTTCCAGTGGAATATTCAAGGTTTCTGCTGTATTCAGTCCCTCAAGAAAATACCTTTCCGCCTTTTCGTGCTCGCCCATGCCGGCATAAGCATTCGCCATGACGCCTAAAATCTGGAGTCGCAGATAAGTATTGCTGCTGTTATCTGCAAAATCAAGCACCTGATTAAAATAATCGATTCCCCTGGGATAGTTCATCTGTTTGCATTGGATCACTCCCATGTTCGCCAGGATATTCAAGGCTCGGGCCGAATCACCGGCAGTGATGAACTGATCGAACGCTTGCTGGTAGTATTCAAGCGCTTTCGGGTAGTCATCCAGTTCAGCATATACCAATCCCAAACCGTTCCTGATGGAACCTTTTGCTACTTCAATTCCGTATTTTTCCGCTTCATCCATCGCCTGGTTCAGATAATCAAGGGCATAGGTCAGGTTTCCTCTTACGATTCCATAATACCCTAATCCCGATAAAATATTGATGTGTCCTTTCCTGTATCCGAGCTGGTCGGCAAGTTCAAGTCCTTCCTCCAGAAGTTTCAGGGAAGTGTCAGGATTTGAGCTGAAGTACTGAAAAGAGAGCTGATAAAGTTGATCAACTTTCACAGAATCATTTGGTTCCTGCGCAACCGGATCGCTGAGAGTGGCAGGCCCCTCTCCATAGGCGATTCCTGATCCGGATACTAAAAGCAGGGTGAAAAGTAGTGCCCGCATCGCGTTTAACGCTGGGCAACGAAGCTTTGGAAAGTCTTTTTTCATAGGATGAACCATCAGGTATAAAACGAGAGTAAATATAAAAAATCGTAGCTTTGAAAAGTTGAACCAAAATTTTTTTAACGGATAATATAAGGGGATCCTATGACATTCTCAACATTCACCGATTACAAACTGCTTGAAGTCGGAAATTTCACCCTCACCGTCTCCGAACTCATCCTCATCCTGCTGATCATTCTGCTGACCTGGTTCCTCCTTTTTCTGATCAAACGGGTTGTCCTGCGCTCGCTTTCCAAGGACAAACATGTGGCAGGCCGACAATACTCCGTCTTCCTTCTGGTCAGATACCTTATTTGGATCATCGCCATCGTTCTGATCATTGAAGCGATCGGCATCAAGGTAACGTTCCTCATTGCCAGTTCGGCCGCCCTGCTGGTGGGTCTCGGCCTTGGATTGCAACAGATATTTCAGGATATTGTTTCAGGGATCTTCATTCTGTTTGAAGGGACGATCAAGGTAGATGATATCCTGGATGTCGGCGGAGTTGTCGGGAAGATCAAGGAGATCCGGCTGAGAACTTCCACGCTCCTTACACGCGACGGGACGATACTCATCATCCCAAACCACAAGTTTATCAATGAAAACGTGATCAACTGGAGCCACAACCTGAAACCCACCCGCTTCAAGGTCCAGGTTGGCGTCTCCTATGGTTGCGACGAGATCCGGGTAAGGCAGATCCTCTATCATTGTGTGGCTGAGCATCCGGAAGTGATCAATGACCAGCCGGAGATCAAACCCATCGTCCGGATCATCGACTTCGCCGACAGCGCCGTAGTATTCGAGATTCTTTTCTGGAGTCAGAACATGTTCTGGATCGAGAACATCAAGAGCGACATCCGGTTCGCCATCCGGAAAAAGTTCCGGGAAGAGGGTGTTGTCATTCCCTTCCCGCAGCGGGATGTCTATATCAAAAAACCGGAATAATAACCGGGGATTATGCGCTGAATTCCTTCATCCGCTCCTCAAGAAGCCGTATACGCGCTTCAGCGTCCGCCTCTTTTTTCCGTTCGTTTTCCACCACCTCGGGGGGCGCATTGGCCATGAACCGTTCATTGGCCAGTTTTTTCTTCACGGAAGCCAGAAAACCATGCATATAGGCTAGCTCTTCCTGTACCTTTTTCAACTCGGACTCCTTATCCACCGACTCGCTGAACGGAATAAAACATTCGGTGGTTTTTACAACAAAGGAGATCGTATCAGGGATCTTCTCCCGGGTGTAGCCGATGTTGCCGATACCGCACAGCTTCATCACCACCGGGTCAAACCGGATGTCAGCCGTCTCCCCTTCATGTTTGCGGATAAAGAGATGGACGGATTCCTTCACCGGGATGTTTTTCTCTTTCCGGATGGTACGGATGGCTGTTGTCATCTCACGGGCAAATGAAAAGGCATTCAGGAGTTCCCTGTGAATCCGCTTGCCGGAAGCCTTCGGGTAAGCCTGATGCATGATGGTTTCCGCTTTGGAACGTTCACGCAGCAGGTGCCAGATCTCCTCGGTGATGAAAGGGAGAAACGGATGAAGCAGGGCGAGCAGTGATTCAAAGAAGGAGAGAGTCTTCTCATAGCTTGCCGGATCGATTGGCTGCTGGAAACCCGGTTTGACCATCTCGAGGTACCAGGAGCAGAAATCATCCCAGAAAAGCTTGTAGATCAGCATCAGGGCTTCCGAGAGTTTGTAGTCGGCAAAGAGACGGTTGATCTCCTTGAGGCTCTGGTCAAGCTGGGTCTCAAACCATTGGATGGCGATCGCGGCGGCCGGAAACTGTTCATGCGATGCATTCACCTTCCACCCCTTGACCAGCCTGAACGCATTCCAGATCTTGTTGCTGAAATTCCGCCCCTGCTCGATCAGCGACTCATCAAACAATAGGTCGTTTCCGGCTGGTGAGCATAGCAGCATCCCCATCCTGACGGCATCGGCTCCGTAATGATCGATCAGCTTCAGGGGCTCGGGGGAATTCCCTAATGATTTGGACATCTTGCGCCCAAGGTGGTCTCTCACGATCCCGGTAAAGTAGACATTCCGGAACGGGATCTCCTGCCTGTATTCCAGTCCGGCCATGATCATCCGGGCCACCCAGAAGAAAATGATCTCGGGGGCGGTCACAAGGTCATTAGTCGGATAATAGTAGTTGATATCCGGGTTTTCCGGGCGACGAATCCCGTCAAAAACCGAGATCGGCCATAACCAGCTGGAGAACCAGGTGTCGAGAACATCAGGATCCTGCTGCAGATCGTCAATCGTGAGAGGTGAAACATGAGACGCACCACCCGGCTGATCCATGGGCCCGGCAGGCTGGCCATTGCCAGCGGCCAACTGCATCTTCTCATACGCTTCCTCACGCGTTTTCGCCACCAGCACCTTCCCTTCGGGCGTATACCAGGCCGGGATGCGATGTCCCCACCAAAGCTGACGGGAGATGCACCAGTCCTGAACGTTCTCCAACCAGTGGCGGTACATGTTCTTGTACTTGTCGGGATGGAACTTCACCCTGTCTGTCTCTACCACCGCCAACGCTTCCCTGGCCAGCTCCGTCATCTTCATGAACCACTGCACCGAGATCCTCGGCTCGATCGCCTCATCGGTACGTTCCGAATACCCTACTTTATTGGTATAATTCTCAATCCTGACGATATGCCCCTCCTTTTGCAGATCCTCCACGATCTTCTTCCGAACGGCAAACCGCTCCTCCCCGATATACCGCTGGGCCGCCTCGCTCATGGTCCCGTCGGGGTTGAAGGTATCAATCACTTCTAGATTGTATTTGATGCCAAGGTTGTAGTCGTTGATGTCATGGGCAGGGGTCACCTTCAGGGCGCCTGTCCCGAATTCACGGTCCACATATTCGTCGAAGATCATCGGGACCGACCGGTTGATCAGGGGGATCACAACCCGTTTTCCCTTCAGGTGTGCATACCGTGCATCTTCCGGGTGGACGCACACAGCCGTGTCACCCAGGATGGTCTCGGGACGCGTTGTCGCAATGGTGATCCAATCATCCTGCGTCCCTTCCACTCGGTACCTCACGTAATAAAGTTTCGACTGCACCTCCTTGTAGATCACCTCTTCATCAGAAACAGCCGTAAGGGCTTTAGGGTCCCAGTTGATCATCCGGGCCCCCCGGTAAATCAACCCTTTGTTGTACAGATCGATGAAGACATCCACCACCGATTCGTAGCGGGCTTCATCCATGGTGAAACAGGTCCGTTCCCAGTCGCAGGAAGCGCCCAGCTTTTTCAACTGTTCCAGGATGATCCCCCCGTGCTTCTCCTTCCATTCCCAGGCGTGGTCCAGAAACGCTTCACGGCTTAAGGATCCCTTGTCGATGCCCTCCTCTTTCAGCTTCGCCACCACTTTGGCCTCCGTCGCAATGGAGGCATGGTCGGTCCCCGGGACCCAGCAGGCATTTTTCCCCTCCATCCGCGCCTTTCTGACCAGGATATCCTGGATCGTGTTGTTCAGCATATGCCCCATGTGCAGGACCCCGGTCACATTGGGAGGGGGGATGACAATGCAGTAGGGCTCGCGGTCGTCAGGCTCCGAGTGAAAGAATCCCCGTTTCATCCAGTCGTTGTACCATTTCGTTTCAACCGATGCCGGGTTGTATCGTGAAGGGATCTCCATGCGATATTTGAGAATAAAAGACCCGGCAAAAATACGAAAAGTGCCGGAAATACATTCCGGTACATATTCCGGCAAATGGGCTACGTTTACTAAATTAGTCTCCCTTGATTTGGATTTATCGGGATATCAGGTTATTTTTGAAAAAAAATACCATGAAAAAAACGATCCTCTTTCCATTGATATCAATGGCATTCCTTTTTGCTTTTATTGTTTCAGGTTGTAAAAAAGAGATCACTCCCATCCCCGAGAATCCTGAAGAACAGATGGAAGATTTACAAATCCCTGATGGCTTCAATTTTACTTCGACCTCTGAAGCGACCATCGAGGTCATTATGCCCTTTACGGTGGATTATGCGAATCTTCGAAGCCGTGTGGAGATCCTTACGGCTCCGGCGAATGATGGAGGAGTTTTATTGAATACAGGTTCCGTTGACGCTTCCGGGAAATATCTTGCCACACTAACTCTTCCTGAATTCACCGAGCAGGTATTTGTGAGCACCAGCATTGGTTCTGCCTGGGTATCGGTCAAAGGAACGAAGTCCACATCCGGAATTCTTGAAGGTGGGGTGAATTTCGGGGATGGATATGATACAATTCCTCCCCGGGATACAACCGAAGCCGAGAAATCAGGTTCATTTTCCTCTATAGTCAGGGGACGGGCGACAACTCACGCCATGCTACTGGATAACCTGATCTCCAACGGAACGTTTGACCTGAATGATTTCGTACAGTTTAACGATTGGGACTCCCCCATGTCCCTGAATCAGAAGTGGTACTATACCAGTAGTTTTCAGAGCTCTTTCAGCCGTTACAATGACGGCGGAAATTATTGCGCCCGGATGGCTGTTCCAGCAGGGTACTATCGTTCTGGTGGGATTGCCCAGCTTGTTGAAGCTTCACCGGGAGATGTGATCACCTTTTCGGCCGATTTCAAGCACATGAATGGATCGAATTTCTCCAATAAAGCATGGCTCTATCTGATCCCACGGAATGCCTCCGGCAATGTTATTACGACTTGTGGTTACGAAATATCCAACCCAAGCAACATCTCTTCCTGGACCAATTACACAGTGACGATGACCATGCCGGCAAACACATCTACGGTGGAGGTCCTGCTATGGAACTGGGTCTTTGCGGGCCAGCATTACTGGGACAATGTTGTCGTTACGGGACCTGTAACTGATACTGACGGCGATGGTGTGAATGACGAGGAGGATGCCTATCCGACAGACCCGGCAAGAGCATACAATGTCTATTATCCATCTTCCAGCACCTTTAACACGTTGGCGTTCGAGGACAACTGGCCTGCCAAAGCCGACTATGACTTCAACGACCTGGTGATTGATTACCAGTACAAGCAAGTGACCAACGCTGACAATGACCTTGTGGACCTTTACGGAAAGTTTGTCATCCGGGCGATCGGGGCCAGTTTCGAGAATGGCTTCGGTTTTGAGATGGAGATGGAGCCCTCCCTGATTGACGATGTGACCGGCTCCTCCCTCACGGAAGGATATATTGCAGTATTGGGAAACAATTCTGAAGCCGGCCAGGCAAAAGGGACTGTTATCGTAACAGACAATGCTTTCACTCAACTTCCTCACCCGGGAGGCGGTACAGGGGTGAATACCACACCGGGCGCTCCGTATGTGACTCCCGACACCCTCGATATCGCCATCTCATTTACCCAGGCCATTCCCCTCTCGCAGGCGGGATCACCTCCCTACAATCCTTTTCTGATCGTTAACAAGACACGTGGGCGTGAAGTTCATTTACCTGATTATGAACCCACCAGCCTAGCCGATCCCGGCTATTTCGGGACCGATGATGATGATTCAAATCCAGTGACAGGACGATACTACAAGACAACAACCAATTTACCATGGGCACTGGACATTCCCTATGAATTCGACTATCCGGTTGAAGAGGCGGTGATCATCCAGGCATACCTCTTTTTTGCCAACTGGGCAGAAAGTGGCGGAGTTTCCCATAGTAACTGGTACCTTGATGTATCCGGGAACAGGAATGACACGTACGTCTATTCCCACGAGTAACATCGGATATATTTAACTGAATAAAGAAACTTTCAATAGAGTTTGCTTCGCTTCACCAGGTAGGGAAGTAAAACCTGTTCAAAACCTTGGTTGATATCCGCCTCCACGAGATCGATCTGGTACTGGCCGCATCGCAACTTCAATTCATTCCTGAAGCGGGTGACTGCTTCAAGGTATTTCCGTTTCACCTCGGCCGGGAAAAGTTTCACCTGCTGTCCTGTCTCCAGGTCAATGAACCGGTAAGGGCGGTTGTCAAAAGAGAAATCGAGCTCTTTTGACCAGTCGGTGACATGAAAGAGGACCACCTCATGGCGGTTGTGTTTCAGATGCTGCAGGGCAGCAAACAGCTGGTCAGGGTTCCCCGA
>Ga0208828_1000329_pt1 | contig 21742 bp, 23 predicted proteins | sample Kivu_160m_FD_185487 | JGI IMG/M metagenome (GOLD analysis project Ga0208828, IMG submission 185487) | Freshwater microbial communities from Lake Kivu, Western Province, Rwanda to study Microbial Dark Matter (Phase II) - Kivu_160m (SPAdes)... | ecosystem: Environmental > Aquatic > Freshwater >... | reverse complement strand
GCCATAGCACCCGTGTGAGATCGTGCAGCCCTTGCGCTCTCGGCGAATCTACCCGGTTTCACAACGATGATCGGCTTGTTACGAGCAAAGCCTCTGGCGGCGCTCATGAATTTCTTCGCGTTTCCGACTCCTTCCATGTAGATCATTATGCTTCGCGTGTAAGGATCGTCTCCGAGGAAGTCGATCAGATCCCCAAAATCGACATCGATCATTGAGCCTAGGGACGCGAACATGCTGAACCCGATGTGTGCATTGACGGCCCAGTCCAGTACGGCGCTTCCCAACGCACCGCTTTGCGAGATAAACGCAATATTCCCTCTCTCGGGCTGTGCCTTCAGGAAGGACGCATTCAGGTCAACGTTTGGTCTGATAACGCCTACACAATTCGGACCGATGATCCTAGTACCGTACTTCCTTCGGATTTCCCGTATCTGGTCCTCCAGCTTCTTTCCTTCTTCGCCGATCTCCCTGAAGCCTGCAGAGACTATCACCACTCCCGGAACTCCGGCTTTGCCGCATTCTTCAACCATCTCCGGCACGGTACGTGCGGGGGTGGCGATGACTGCAAGGTCCACGGGACCAGGCACGCTTGCGATATCAGGGTAGCACTGGATCCCCAGTACCGCCGCTCTGTTCGGGTTCACAGGGAATGTCTTGCGACTCCTGGAAAGCAAGAGGTTCTCCAGTATGGCTCTCCCTACGCTGTCTTCCTTCTCGCTTGCACCTATGAGTACGACAGTCTTGGGATCGAGCATCCTCTTGTGCCCGTCTGCCTTTTCCGGAACGGAACCACTCAAAGAACTGCGCACCTCAGCTGGACTACTTTTCGAGCCACTTGTTCAGGCTAATGGCCAAACGCTGGCTCTTATAGGAGACGCTGCCTGGGCACAATGCGACCTTATCACTGAGACACCTCGTGGAGTCTGCACTCAGACATCACCGAACATGCTCGATGAGCAAATCACTCCGGTGGTGACAGACCCTGGCGGACATGATCACGCGAATCGAGGGTTCATGAATAAAGGATGCCGAGGGTCGGACTCAACTTCTCCGCGGTGTGATATCGGCACACAGCAGAGCGAGATACGCACACCGTACTAGTCACTCCTAGCTGAGACTGTGCGAACTGTCACACGGCGGAGCCAGTCTCTTGAACACATGAATGCAGCGATCAGTTCTTTAAACAGAGCTGAACTCCCGCAACAGCACAGGCTCGAAAGATGACCAAGTCGAAGGTATTCTTCACCGACAGAAACGCTCAGTCCTACTACAACATGCTTGACAAATTAGAGCACGTGCTCTCAGAACTCGGCCTCCCCCGAGCCATTGAGAAAGGAGAGAAGGTCATGATCAAGACCCATTTTGGGCAGTGGGGTAACACGAACTACATTCGCCCGGCGTATGTGCGTAAGGTTGTCGAATTGGTTCGGGGGGCAGGAGGAGTACCATTTGTCGCCGAGTCCTGCGGCTTGGGCTATGGTACTGGTGACCATTATGGGGCGAGAACGACTGCACCTGAGTATCTGACTATGGCGGCGTTGAACGGATTCAGCAACGGAACCACAGGCGCTCCGATCATCATGGCCGACGGCTACTGGGGAACAGACACGCTGGATGTTGATGTGAACGGCCAATACGTCAAGAAGGTGGACGTAGCAGCGGCCGTCTTGGATTGTGACAAGGTAGTAGTGCTATCTCATGCCAAGGGCCACCTTCATGGCGGCATTGCCGGCGCCCTCAAGAACCTCGGGATTGGCCTAGTCGGGAAGCGGGGCAAAGCAGCGATGCACGTTCTCGGCGACATCAAGGTCAACCCTGAGAAGTGCCGAGGCCCAGAATGCTCCAAGTGCCTCCATGTATGCCCTGTGAGATGCATCACAATGAACGAGAAGGCGACGATCGATTCGACAAGATGCATCGGCTGTATCCACTGCAGAAGCGTCTGCAGCAGGATTGGCGCGAAGGCCATCTCAGTAGCTTGGAGGGCCGATCACGAGCAAGCTCCGATCTTCGTTGAGAATGCTCGGGGCGTGGTCGATTCCATTGGTGCAGACAAGTTCTACTACGTAGACTTGGCCATTGACATCTCTGACAAGTGCGACTGCTGGGACGTCGGAGCCACATTGCTCGTCCACGACATTGGAATCTTTGGCTCACGAGACCCGGTCGCTGTGGATCAAGCTTGCCTTGACGCCATCAATGAAGCAAAACCCAATCCACACTCCGCCGCCGCCAAGATAGGACACGGAGAAGACAAGTTCACCCTTGTACATCGCTGTAAGGATCCAAAGACAGGCGAAATCGTCAACCTCGCGAAGGTTCAACTCACGCATGCTGAGAAGATCGGTCTGGGAAACCGAGAATACGAACTAGTCACGCTCACCAGACAACAACCGGAAGAATATCCCGCCGGGTAGTGTGAGGCTCGTTTCTCAGAACCGTTGGAATCGGCATTCACAGTGCTTGGAGCAGCATCTCACCATACGCTCACTGGCAACGTACAGGTCGGTACTGAAGTCTCTCTCTGTTCTATCAGGCACCACTGTCACGAGTTTCTTGTCGTGACCAATCTCATCCAAGACCTTGAGTGACGCCAACACATTGGCTCCTGAAGATATTCCCACCGGGAGACCCTGCCCTAGCGAGAGCTGTCTTGCCATTTCGACCGCATCGTCACTTCTGATGGCGACTATTTGGTCGATCGTACTCGTCTCAACGATCTCCGGAACGAACCCGTCTCCGATTCCCGCAATCTTATGGTCCAGTATGTCTTTTCGTCCAGAGAGAATAGCAGCTTCTTAAGGTTCGACCGCGACCAGACGCGTTTCCGGGTTGTTCTCCCTCAGAGCTCTTCCGACTCCCATCAATGTGCCTACCGTACCAACGCCCGCCACAAAGCAATCAACATCGCCGCCAACCTGCCGAAGTATCTCTCTGCCTGTCGTGTGGTAGTGTGCCATTATGTTGTCTGGATTCCTGAACTGATTCCCGAGAAAGAAATGCTCACCACTTTTCGCGATCGCGTCGGCCCTTTCGACGGCGCCCTCGAAACCTTTCTCTCTGGGCGTCAAACACACGCTTGCGCCCAGGTTCGCCATCATGCGGATGCGTTCCCCGGTAATGTGTTCTGGCATTACGACTATCATCCTGTAGCCCTTTGCGGCGGCTACCATCGACAACGCGATTCCTGTGTTCCCACTTGTTGCTTCAACTATGGTGTATCCTGGCTTCAGAAGACCCTTCATCTCCGCCTGCTCCACGATGTGTCTGGCTATTCGATCCTTGATGCTTCCGCTTGGGTTCATGAACTCAAGCTTCGCGTCGATCCGGCAAACGTGATCTCTGTGTTGGAGCGATAGCGTGAGCAGAGGCGTGTTCCCGATAGAGTCCAAGACCGATTCATAAATAGGCATCATCATTGCTCACAAGCAACTCTATCGCTGGCGGAGACGACGTAGAATAGCAGGACGATTCCGACAAAAGCGCTGCCGTGATTGGGAGTCCCGTGGGTATTTGTTTTGGAGAGGCTGGACTATTTCTGCCTGGGCGATAGGGGAGGCTCGAGAATCTACCGCAGCTGTCCGCAGCGAACTCTCGGGTGCCATGTCTGGGCTTAGAGCGGCGGTGGCTCAGAGTCCCAGAGATAACAGTGCAGCACCGAGAGCCCCTGTGAGTTGAGGACTGTCAGGCATCCATAGTTCCGCGCCAATCTGTTTCGACAAATAGTGTCGGAAAGCTGGATTCAGAGCCACGCCTCCAGTGACACAGACGGGGGTTGTAACGCCAACGCGCTTCGAGAGCGTGCTGATTTTTGACGCCATGGCCGCGTGGACTCCTGCTGCGATGTCTTTGGGACTCTCTCCGGCTCCAATTCGTCCGATAACCTCGCTCTCAGCGAAGACTGTGCAAGTACTGCTGATAGTGCAGGGAGAATTGGACTGCAAGGCAAGCGGTCCCAGCTCGTCAATAGAGACCTCAAGAACCCGAGACATGACCTCAAGGAATCTCCCGGTGCCGGCGCTGCATTTGTCGTTGAGCTCGAAGTCCGTTGGCCGCCCATTCTCACCTATGTGGATGACCTTTGAATCCTGACCACCGACATCGATCAAGAGACGAATCTCAGGGTTCAGCCTGTGGACGCCGATGCTGTGGCATGTTATCTCCGTCACGGATTTCTCGGCGAAATCAACCAGAGACCGACCATAGCCCGTGCTGGTCGTGGGAATGCCGGCAGTACCTACTCCCGACTTCTTGGTGAGTTCCTCAAGACATCTCCGAGCCGCCACAGCCCCAGATGCTCCAGTGGGCACAAGGTGGGAGCCCAACATGTCACCTTGAGAATCAACCATCACGATCTTAGTTGTGGTTGAGCCTACGTCAAGCCCGATTCCGAGTTTCCGTCCCGGCAAGAATTCCTCTCCTTCTACTCGAACATCTCTAGTAGTGCATCAATACGTGTTTGAATCTGGGCATCATTGAATAGGCGACTGTCCACCATGTCGCCCTCGATCACCACGCCCGGCACACCAGTCTCCTCCGTGACAAGCTCCTTCGAAACCAACTGTCCCAAGGAGTATCTCTTGCAAGACCTGACCGAGAACATGACAAACCCATCGAGATCGTACTCCTTGATGAGCTTGACCATCTTGTCCACTTTTGCCTGGAGACCCTTGTTGAGGTATACGTTGCTGTATATTGTCGCCGCACTCTTGAAGAGGTCTTCACCTTCAATGGAACCGGACCAAGCATGAGTGTATGTGTCCGCGGGGAAGACAACACCCCCCTTTGCCAAACCATTGAAGAACTTGAAAATGCTGAACCATGGGGGTATGTTGTCCCAGAGGAGCCTGATCCTCTCATCTCTTATTGCCCCAATTCCTTGCGAAACGCGTTCCTGCACTTCGTCATAGAGCGCCTGATAGAACTCGATGATGTGTTCTGTGCCTCTCATTGTGACTACGGGGGCCATGGTCGTGAACCTGTCTGCGCAGTTGAGAGGGCTCGGCTTGTTCTTGCAGGCTTCAAGTGACTTCGTCCAGAGACTGATTGCCTTGCTTGAGTTCGCTGCTACCTCTCTCAGTCGTTCCTCCTCAAGTGAAACACTGAAGGTCTTGGACAAGAATTCGATAAGGCGCTCGATGCCCGTTCGAACATAAGTCAGATGATGCGGCTGCTGCTCTCCCTCGACAGGTGGAGTGTCCAGAAGGAAGACTGGCGCGCCTATCATCTGTGAGATGGCATCATGCCAACGGAGAACTGTCCCGCATATGTTGTTGCAGGCAAGGAGAGCTTGGGGTTCTGGGAGTCCGTTCAACGGACTCTCTTCAGGCTTGCTCGTGGAGCCAATACTAGATCGCGCATATGAGCAGAGTTCCTGAGAGTACCCTAGCTCCTCGGCAAATCCGCAGATTGTCGGGCCAACCTTCTGCGACCCAACCACTGCACCATATTGTTCAGGATATGTGGGCGTTATGCCCATGGCCACTGGTATTTCCACCGGGAATCCTGAGGTAACCCATGCAAGTCGACCCTGCTCGCTGGCAGCATTACCCTCAAGCACATGGCGAAACAGCACTTGCTGAAGAAAGTCTTGCATCTTGAGGGGCCTGTATGCCTTTTCTTCCTTTCCAGACCTCCCCGTCATCTTAACTCAGACCTCAATCGAGTGTTTCCAGGAATGACTGGATTCTACCCTCCAATCTGGCCCTGTCGGAGAGCTCAGGATCTATTGGCAGTCGAATCGAAGGGACGCACACTTCAGACGCGGCTTTGACAAGGGATGGAGCTTCGAACTGGTCGGGGTCGCAGAATGACTGTTCGCAGACCACGAGTCCATGGATGAGAAGTCTCGACAAGAGACGCTTGAGAAATTCAAGCCTTCCAGGAAGTCCCTCCTGTGTTGGCTCGGATGGGATGCCCAAGATGGATCGGGCCGTGGCAACAAAGGGGTCGTCTTTCAGATTCACCTGAGGCGTGAAGACTGTCTTGAAACCGAAGCTGAGCAGGTCCAAGACAACAACATCGTCACCGGATTTCCCTGAACCCTTGAATAGGGATGCGATAGCCTGCGGCTCAACCATGCCGCCCACGACCATTACTCTAGGTGTGTTCGATTCCGCAGCGATCTCGATGTCACCTAGTGTCCCAGCCAGCAGCCCCTCTTGCAGTGACTTCGCAGTGCCCAACTGCCCCCTCTCATCCAAGACCTGCGAGGTGGCACTGGCGGACTCGTTGATCTGACGAACCGCGTTCACATTTGGAGTGGTCAGGAACTCCCTTACCATCCGCGCGACCTCGGAGTATGGAACAAGGCTGGGATCGAGGATCCTACACGAGTAGAGCGTTTGCGCGGCACTCCTGAAGTTGTTGACAAGAGACGCGGCGCTCAGGAAACCATCTTTGGAGAGAGGGCGTCCAAATGTGTTCTTCAGAGATTCGCTGAATATCCTGAGCTCTTCCGACAAGAAGCGAACCGAGTCCTCATCAAATCTCGCCGCAGGATACGTGAGTCTGAAGATCTGGTCTTCCGGAAAACGATGCCGCCAGATATCTTCCACATTGTGCAAAGAGTCACATGTATTGCTGGGAAAAAGGAGCCCGCTGAGTGACGATAGTCCGCCCCCTGCGCGTTGGCTGAAAAGATTTCTTGTGAGCGAGCACGAAAAGGTTTGAAGGCTTGCCTCAAATCCGCCATGGGCGTTGGGACTTTCCCGCACCAGTGAAGGGGTGATTCCGTGGGCAAGAATAAGCTCAAGCGGTGTATGCGGGTACACATAGCCGAGTATTGTTTCCTGGCTCGTTGAGGGCTCCATTGGAACCTGCCGTGAGTCCTCCACAACCACTCCATGGCTCAACTGCAATCCAGTCCTTTGCCCTGTCGCAGCTCTGATCGCACAGTGGTCAACATCTGATACCGAACATCTTATTTCTTGTGAAACAGACAATTCGACGCTGATTATTGCCTCAGTCCAAGCCGATGGAGATGTGGAGCGTAGAGAACCATGGAAGAATATCTTTGGCATAGGCACAAGTGGCCCGTGGACGTTCCAAAGACACTGGAATATCCAGGGGAACCGCTCTTTGCCATGCTTGATAGGTCTGCTGAGAAAAGCGGCAGCCTGCCTTACACGGTGTGGGAGGGCCAATCATGGGCCTTTTCACAGGTGAGGGATGACGCAAACCGAATCGCCAACTTCTTGGCGAGTCGAGGCATAGAGAAAGGGGATAGAGTCGCCGTCTTTCTGCCGAATGTACCGCATTTTCCCCCAGTCCTCTTCGGTTCATTGAAGACTGGCGCGACCGTGGTCACGTGCAACCCCATGTACAAGGCAGGGGAGCTGAACTACCAGCTGAAGGACTCTGGAGCGGTGGCAGTGTTTGTGTTGGATCACCCCTCATTCACGCCGACCTGCTATGAGGCCATCAAGGGCACAGATGTCAGGGCTGTGGTCGTGTGCAGTGCAAAGAGCTTCCTGCCCAAAGCCAAGGCTGTACTCGGAGGTCTTCTTGGCAAGATCCCGAAGAGCCCGTACTACAAAGAAGACGTGACGTTCTTCTACCATGACATCATAGCTGGGCACGAGCCTGTCGCGCCCAAAGTTGACGTTGATCCCGACAGCGTTGCCATGGTATTGTACACTGGAGGAACGACAGGGACACCAAAAGGAGCAGCTCTGACCCACAGGAACCTCGTAGCCAATGTGCTCCAAATCTACGAGTGGGTGAATCTGTCACCTGAGGACATTGAGGCAGAGAAGAAGATCGAGTACGGTAAGGAAGTGTTTGTCGGAGCACTGCCGTGGTACCACAGCTATGGTCTGACTCTGACGTTACTGATTAGCACGTATTACGCTTGCCGGCTGGTATGCGTGCCGGATCCAAGAGCAGGCAAGCCACCGCTGACACAACTCCTCAAGGCACTCGAAAAGTATAGGGGAACGATCTTCAACTGTGTGCCAGCCTTGTATGCTGGCGTCGTCAACCACCCTAACGTGAAGAACTACGATCTTAAATCTATCAAGATATGCAGTTCTGGCGCAGCACCCCTCCCACCAGACCTTGCGAAAAGATTCGAGGACGTGACTGGTGCGATCCTGTTTGAGGGATATGGCCTGAGTGAGACCTCTCCCGTGACTCACATAAATCCCACGAACAGGAGAGATCGCAAGTTCGGCTCAATCGGACTGCCAATCTCAGATACCATAGCGAAGATTCTTGATGTTGAGACAGGTACCAAGGAGATGCCCGCTAGGGAAACTGGTGAGCTTGCAGTGCATGGGCCGCAGGTGATGAAGGGCTACTGGAACAAGCCGGATGAAACAGAGAACGTGATGCGAGAGATTGATGGTAGGCGCTTCTTCCTTACGGGAGACATTGGATACATGGATGAGGAGGGCTTCTTCATCATCTCAGACCGGAAGAAACAGATGATAAACGTCGGTGGCCTGAAAGCGTATCCGCGCGAGATCGAGGACATGTTCTATGAGCATCCAAAGGTGAAAATGGCCGCCGCAATCGGCGTCCCGAGAGCGGACGAACCAAGCAACGAATTCGTCAAGGCATTCATCGTGCTCAAGGACGGAGTGAAGGCAACCCCCGAGGAGTTCATCCAGTGGGCACGTGAGAAGATGGCAGGCTACAAGAGGCCGAGAGAAGTCGAGTTCAGAGACTCGCTACCAATCAGCCAAGTAGGGAAAGTGCTCCACAGAGTACTCAAAGAGGAAGAACTGAAGAAAAGAGGGGCAAAGTAGGATTGATGGCTCCCTGACCCACGTTGGACTGCATGGTCACGGAGTCGTTCTTGTAAACGCACGGCGAAACGGGCGTCTGTCCGACCCACGGCAAGTATCTAGACCTAAGTAGAATGCAACACCCAGACACGACGTGTCTGAGCCACGCAACTGCCTCCTGGGACCAACCCTTTAATTCGTTCGAGACAGATTGAAGACACACCTGAGGGAAGTTGAACTATCAAGAGCTGTGCAATCAGATCTTCTCCGCAGACGAACGGATCAGGTACGTTACGGTTACCGACAACCAGTGCAATGTTCTGGCGGGAGGCATGCGACCTAACATCGCTCCACTGGAGTCGACTCTTGAACAGACGAAGAAGATTGATCTTCAGGTGACGATTCTTGAGGGCGTCATGCGGACGTGGTCCGAGTCTCTAGGACGTCCAAAGTATGCGTTGATACAGCACGAGAAGGCATACATGCTGATAGTTCCTTTCGACAACAAGCACATCGAACTCTCAATCGAAACAAGCATCCCTTTGGGAGAGATTGGCAGAGTACTTGCTGCGATCGAGAATGCTCTTCGCCAGCGAGTTAAGCAAGCACAATGCCGCTGACTAGCAAGGATATTCGCGGACCGCACGGGTTCTGCGCACTTCTACGCCAAGAGTGTCGACATGAAAATGCAGGCGCCTGCGAACTTGTCTTGACTCCCAGTCTCCGAATTGTGAGCAGCTGGCTACGCCTGACCCCCCGCGATATCGGAAGAAGCTTGTGGGAAGACGTGGCCAACAGAAGGCCGGATGTAGACCTGATTCTCCTTCCGGGAGACCTCACGTTCACGCCGGCTTTCGATTTTTCCAATACATCCGAGCGCACTGGAAACAACTGAGCCGCAAGGGTCGAAGAAATATGAATAGGATGCCCTACGGCTTCTTCCTTCACGCACTAGCGCACAAATCCATCCAACTCGGAACGCTTCGAGGCGGTTAAACTTTATTAACTTATTTAACCCCTCTTCTTCCGAGGAGAATTGTCTGATGTATTGCTGAAGAAGGTCGACCGCAAGTTGTACTCACGTCTGAAGGCTGAGGCCGCGATGCGAGGGAAGACAGTTGGCCAGGTATTCAATGAGGCGGTAAGGGTGTGGCTCACGGTTCAACAGAGCAGGGACATCGAGAGCGAGCGCAATGTTGAAGCCTACTTGGAGATCAAAGAGGAACTGCTGAAGCATCCAGGAGAGTATTTCGTGATCGCGAAGGGAACCTTTCTCGGACGTTTTCCAACCTTGGGTGATGCCTTCAAACGAATGAAAGACAACGGTACAACGAGAGGCTTCGTGATAAGATCTCAGGCTTCGGGTGAATGGCTTGGCGGATCAATTGAACATTAGGGACTGTTTCGAAGCTGGAGACTGGGGCTACGTTATAGAAGCCAGCATACTCAACCCTCTGCATGATTTGCGATTCCCTCAAACCGGCAAGCTGCTCCTAAAGGTCGACACCGGATTTAGCGGCCCGATCGTGGTGACAGGTGATGTCTTCGAGTTCCTCAGACTTTCGGATATCGAAGTTCCAGAGGACATTCGACCTACCTACCGGACGCTGGCCGGCGCAATGACAATGAGATCAGCGATGGCCATCGTAGAGGCGGACAGCAAACAGGTCGAGGCCGACATCCTCACGCCTCTTCAAGGCCCCGGCAAGCTGCTGGTCGGTTGCCAAGTCCTAGAAGAATTGAGACTAGCGCTCCTGAGAAAGAAGACATGCTTCGTGAGTATTGACTCCCTCGTCGACTAAAAGTCGCGGGGATTCATGCTTCCACTCTGCTCCTCTCTAAGCCGGGCATCCCGTTGCTTCGGTTCCACTTGTGTCGATCCCACCGCAGAAGCATAGGCCAAGCCATCGGCCCGACAGCGTACCGGCCGCAGCGGGCAGCCATATTCACGACACCAACCGCGTCTCTATGCGCCTCCAAACCACAATCCAGGCATACTCGTTTACTGCATGTCTGGAGACAGGAGCTTGCATTCACCCTGTGATGGTTATTTGTATTGCTCAAGAAGTCGCGATAACGCCTTTCTTTCGTTGCTGAGCCGATCATATAGCTCCTTATCTGCGGTGATCAGTGTTGCTTCCGTGGTCTCTGCAAGCGAGAGGTATGCGGCATCGTAGAATGTGAGCTTCTCTTCGAAAGCGAGCTTCGCAGCAGCGCCGACTGCGGCATCGTCCAAGTCACGAATGGCGATCCCGAGGTTTCTCAATTCCCTTACGGCGCCCGCGCATTCGTGCTCAGTGGCGCCTGGGTGATACCTAATTGCATTGCCGACTTCGTAGAGTATCAGACTGGGGGCTTCCAAGTCGACAATCTCGGAGAGGAAGTCCTCTCTCAGTCTGAGTGCCTTATCTCGTAGCTCCTCGCTGACGTACCATTTGACTGCTACGGAGGCGTCGATGATGAATACCTGTGCTCCCGCCAATGCCGTATCACCTTGACACCACTCCAGGGCCCATCGTACCGTGATCCGAGAACCTCTGCGATTTCATCCTGCTTTCTAGCTGCTTCAAGAGCCATGCGTGTATCTCGCCGTCTCCTGCTCATTTCGACAAGTATCCTTGCCTCGATGGCTTTGCGCACAAGCTCAGACCAGTTGATTTCTTTGAGGCGTCCCATCTGCTCTTTGAGGCGATCAGGCAAGCGAATTGTCAGTTGAGCCATAATGCTATCGTGTATGTGCATGCACATACACGTCTATTAGAGGGTTTCCGTGGCGATGCGTCGAGTTGAGAGAACCTAGTTCCTCCTACGACTTGAACTGGCGGCTGCTCGCTTACTCCATGTCTAGAGACAGGACCTTGCGCTCGCCTTGGTATCGTCAACGTCGTAGCCAATCTTCGCTGGCGCCTTGACTACTTCGATGCCAGAGACGACGGGCAGCTTAGGCACTAACTTCAACCGTCTCTTCTTCTATGGACGGCGGAATCGGCTCGTTATGTTTCTTCAAGCTTGCCAAGTAGCCTCTGATGGCATCCTTGATATTGGCCAAGACCTCTTCCCTGGTTTTGCCTTCGGAAATGCATCCGGGCAATGCAGGGCACTGTGCTGCATAATTCCCGTCTTCGTCCTGCTCGATGATCGTTCTATACTTCATACTGTGATGCCAACTGGTACGTCTTGAATGGTTTCTTCCTTCAACGATCTAATAATGTTGGCGAGGTCGGACAGGCGCCTTCTCCCTTGCGATCAGATTCTAGAATGTCGTTTGACAGGTGGTTCTCACCTGAACTGTGACCTGTCTTCACGTTCTGTCTTGCGCATCCAGAAGGCGAGCTGGAGGATTTGGCAGAGGACGTTGGGTTCGATTTTTTGGATGCTTCGAATTCGCTACAGGGGGTGGAGCTCAGAGTGTCGATATGAAAATGTTGGCACCTGCGAACCTGTTTTGTCTTCTCCCCTCCGATCTGTGAATGGCTGGCTACGCCTGACCCCCGCTAAGCGGACCACACGCCCGCTCGAGAGTGAGATCGCACATTACCATTCAGTCTTTACATGCCGAGCTATCTTAGGATCTCTCGTCACCACGATGGCTCCGATCTGCTTTGCATGCGCAGCCATCAGAGAGTCAGAGTAACTCAATCCTCTCGATCTCAACTCGGCTGCACTGAGGTGGGCTGACGGAGTGACGGCTGTAATCTTGTCACCTATCAGTGGCGCGAGGGCAGCCCAAGTTTCTCTAACTTCCGTCTCGTCGTAGCCACGGTTGCGCAGCACAAGATCGAATTCAGTCAAGGTTGATGTTGGAACGTACACCTCTTCGGACGACCGAAACGAGTTCAGATGCGCCATCCCGGCATTATGATACCTATCATCTGGGTTAACCGCGCTGACCAAGACCATCGTATCGAGAAACTTCACTTTGGCCTTCCCTCGCGAGTCAATCTCAGCGCCAGCCTATCCTCATCATGCCTCTCCTCTCTCCAAGAGGAGAGCTTCTTGCGGCCGATCTCCTGCGCCCTTCTGAGATTGGCCTCAATGGACTGAAGACCGATCTTTCCCGATCCCTCAACTGTGAGTAGGAGCTGACCCGGCGTCGATATTCCGCTCTGAACCCTCACGTCCTTAGGGATTACAACGCGCCCTTTCTCATCGATCTCGACGGTCTTCATGTCGGAAAGATGGGCAAAACCGCTTATTGTCCCTTGTGGTCCGACGAGTCTGTTGTGGGACTTGGTGCGGGGGGTGGGATTCGCGCACCAGTTTACCAGTATAATCTACCTCATACCTGATCGTTTGGCTACCTCCCCCTGAGGAAGGGTGCAGATGCATTCTCATTCCCTCAGGAAGCTTAGCTTTTCTCCAAGGTCAGAGACAACCTTGTCAAAGTCTGGCAAGTCCTTGGTGAGTCTAGCGAGAGCAATCGTCCAGAACTTCTTTGCTTCACCGAGTCTCGTTTCGTCGAAGACCAGGTCAGGCCTGAACTTCACTTTCGTCGCGATGCATTTCTCTATCAGCCGCCTCCTAATCTTGCGAAAGTCAAACTCGTGCTCGTTGATGAGCTGCCACACATCGTAGTAGTCTCTTGCTTTTCCTCTCTGGAAGATGCTCCGTATCTTCTCGATCAGAATCTCATTCAGTGAGTAGACTAGGGCAGTGAATTCCGGAACATCGGCATACTCGGGTTTCACTTTCCTTCGCTTCGGTTCTTCAACCAGTTTTTCCCGCAGCGAGATGTCGTGGGCAATCCTATTCGTGAAACGAAGCGGACCAAGGAACTGCACATCAGCTAGAATTGCGTACTGGCCTGCTGTGAACCTATCGAATGAATACGTGATGTTGCTCTTGTCCTTCAGCGTCTTGAAAACGAGATCGAAATGCTCCCTGAGACGCTTCGGTGCGATCCTCCGAAGTACGGTGAAATCTAGGTCTTCTGAAAGTCGCCACTCGGGGAAGTAGACCTTCCGTATCGCTGTGCCGCCCTTGAGAATCAGTAGATCTCGAATCTTGGAATCCCTTGAGTATATGCCGCTGAGAAGCCACGTAACCGCATAATCCTTTTCCAGAGTCGCCAGGTCAAACCCAGTTGTCTTGCTCTGCCTTCGCAGTTCGTCTTCATCCATCTAGTGCCATCTCCAGCTCGTGAGCTCCTCCTTCGTCCTGTTGATCATGAGTCCATATTCCTTGGAGTATCCTAGTGCCTTCCTTGGTCCAAGAGGGTCAAGCCACATGAAGCCAACGAGTTTGCTCGAAGCGATGTCAGAACGCGTCTTCTTCTCGATACCAAGCAGTTCTAGGACGTACCCAAGCCTTCGCTCGACCACATTCACGCCAATTCTTTTTGAGAAGTCCAGAAGGGTTGCAAAGTTGAGTTCCTTTCGTGCCTTCCAGATTCCTTTGACCACCTCGTCCAGTCCTCCGCAATACCTTGGGTAGAGCAGGCAGTCGACGCTAGTCTTCTCTCGTGATGATACCATGAACACGCCGCCTGCAACCTTCTCCTGCGCAAAGCCGAAGAACCTCCGCTTCGCAAGTGTGACAAATTCAAACTTCGTGGGTCCGTAGTCGACATCTTTCCTTCTCTTCGTGGTTGCAACGAACACGGTACGCGGGACCTGCTCAGTCATTCCCCAATAGTTCAAAGCCGTCCAGAAGCCAATATAGTATGCGTCAATAAGCTGAGGCACGAGCAGAAACGGAACTTCCGACCACTGCGCCGCGTAGCCTGCGCGCGCAGGCACAAGTAGATACTTGCCCTTCTCGATCTCCTCAATTCTCCCTTTCCTCTTCAGCCGGTAGAGCACATTCCAGACCGATGCCTCTGATGTCTTGAGTATCCGCCTTGCATCGTCAATCGAGAATAGGGACTTGCCCTCCTTTTCGAGCGTGAACAGCAATTTCAGCTCGTTCGGGCCCAGTCGCAATTCCTTTGTAATCATACTCTTGTCTAGAAAGAGTATAGTTACATAACTATTAATAGCTTAGCTCCATCCGTTTCCGTCCGTTTTTCCAGACGTACGTTCGGTTTGCCGGACAAATTGGGTACAAAGAGACTGGGAGTTCCATCACAGCACTCCCCGCCAACAGATCCTGAGCCCAACCAAGAACGGGCTGTGCTAGGTGGGCTCTAGTTCGGCCTCCTAAGATCCTATCACGCAGCATGGTGCGGGGGGTGGGATTCGAACCCACGAAGGCCTACGCCACGGGATGGCTCACCCGCGCTGTTGGCTTGGTCTTGAGTTTGGCGCGCGTGGTCAGGACGCGACCCGCCCATCTGGCCAGACACGTGTTGACCTGGCTCTGGGACCCCCGCATCCCACAAACACGAGCGAACGATCTACTTCAGTTAAAGCCTTGCGCCGTCGGGCTCGCCCATCGAGATCCCGTTCATGTCTCCGAAAGAGGGCCCTCTTTGATCGAATTGGGGGTCTGAATCAGGTACCAGACTAGTGCTGAGCTGCGGCCCTAGCCAGAAGCAGCGTCGCTCAGAGACCATTCTCTGAACTTGAGTCTAGAGCAATTCGATTTCTATGAAAACGTCCTCGGGTGTCCGTATGCGCATCAGTCGTTTGAGAAAACGTTCGTTCGGATCCACATCAATCAGTCGTTTGTGGATTCGCATCTCCCACTTGTCCCAAGTGTTTGTGCCCTCGCCGCATGGGCTTTTTCGTGTGGGGACGTTCAGTTTCTTTGTGGGAAGCGGTATCGGGCCGCGGAGTTTCACTCCGGTCTTCTCGGCGATCTTTGTGATCTCGCCGCAGATCGAGTCTAGTCCCTGGGGATTTGTGCCTGAGAGTCTGATGCGCGCTTTGTTGACCATTATGGTCTATCCTCCACACTAGCCGGAAACAGAGCAAGAATAGATGAGGGCTTTAAAAAGGTTCGGAGTCTGTTAGCCCTTCTCTGTGATCTCTTGGACTACGCCAACTGCTACTGTTTGGCCCATGTCGCGGATTGCGAATCTTCCAAGTTCTGGAAACTGTGTAATCGACTCGAGTGAGATTGGCCTCACGGGGCGCAGTTTGACCACAGCACCATCGCCGGTCTTCAGGAAGTCGGGGTTCTCTTGCTGGACCTGTCCGGTTCTTTGATCGAGCTTCTGCAGTAGCTCTGTGAATGTGACCGCCATCGTCACCGTGTGAGCGTGCATGACGGGTGTGTAGCCTTTTGCGATCGAGGTTGGGTGTAGGATGACGATGATTCTGGCTTTGAATTCCTTTGCGATAGTTGGCGGTGAGTCTGCTTTTCCGACCACATCACCTCGGTGGACGTCTGTCTTCGTGATTCCGCGCACGTTGAAGCCGATGTTGTCTCCCGGAATGGCTTGGGGTATCTTCTCGTGGTGTGTCTCGATGTCCTTGCATTCGCCCTTGACGCCAGAGGGCTGGAAGATCAAGCTGTCGCCGGTCTTCAGTATGCCGGTCTCGACTCTGCCCACGGGGACCGTGCCAACTCCGGTGATGGAGTAGACGTCTTGGACGGGGATCCTTAGTGGCTTGTCCAAGGGTTTCGCCGGTTCTGTGAATGTATCCAGCGTCGCTAGAAGTGTGGGGCCCTTGTACCAAGGCATCTTCTCGCTATGCTTGGTCAAGTTGTCCCCTGTCCACCCGGAGACGGGTATGATTGTGACCTTCGACACATCGTAGCCGACGGTCTTGAGCAATCCTTCGATTTCCTTCTTGCACTCGTTGAAGCGCTGCTCACTCCAGTTCGTCGACTCGTCGTCCATCTTGTTAACTGCCACTATGAGTTGCTTCACTCCGAGCGTGAAGGCAAGAAAGGCATGCTCTCTGGTCTGCCCACCGGGCCCAATGCCAACTTCGAACTCTCCCTTCTTCGCTGACACCACGAGAATCGCGGCGTCCGCTTGGCTTGTGCCGGTGATCATGTTCTTGATGAAGTCTCGGTGTCCTGGCGCGTCGATGATTGTGAAGAATATCTTGGGTGTCTCGAATTTCATGAATCTAAGGTCTATTGTGACACCTCTCTCTCTTTCTTCTTTCAGGTTGTCCAAGACCCAGGCGAACTTGAATGTCTCGCCTCTGCCGGTCTTCACCGAGTCATCAGCATACTTCCTGATGTCAGTCTCTTTGACGTTTCCGGTCAAGAACAGCATGTGACCGGTCATCGTGCTCTTGCCGTGGTCGACATGGCCGATGACGATTAGGTTTAGGTGGGGCTTCTTTGCCGACACGAAATCATCCATCCGTTCCGGTATCGAATTTGTATAGTGAGACCGCGATCATCTATTTAAGGGTTCGACACCGTTCCGGCCATTTCCGAAACCAGAATCGAGCAATCATTCAATCTCTTGTCGGAATACTGATCAAGAGCAAGAAATCCGCTAGAAACACAGTCGGTCCGGACTCGAGACAGGTGGAGGATACCGCTGAAGGCTCTTGGTCTATCGAGAGGCTAGCGCGACACGTTCCATCTCATCCCGTTTCCGAACGGCATAGCTTCGATTGTCGCGAGCAGAGGCGTACATGATCTCCTCAGCAAGGCATTCGTCTATCGTTCGCGGGTTGCTGTATGCAGCTTGCCGGGCACCGTCAGTTATGAATCTCATCGTCAAGTCGATGCGTCTTTGTGGAGCTATGTCGACTGAGATTGGGTAGACAATTCCCCCGTACGCGACTCTTGTCACATCCTCAGCTGGGGCGACATTCTGGACGGCTCTGACAAGAACCTCGACCGGGTTCTTCTTGGTCTTCAGCTCGATGATCTCGAATGCATTGCGGACAATGCTGACGGCTTTCCCCTTCTTTCCGCCGACCCTACCGTGGCGCATCATGTTGTTCACAAGCCGCTCGACTATGTTGACTGTTGATTTTCTGAATTTCTGGTGCTCGTGACGGCCGCTGCTATGAGGCACGAACATCGCTCGAGTGCTGAGGTATCTCTGTAGGCTGACGTCTTCCACTTCGATATCGCTCAGGCTCCATTTGTTGAATGCCTTGACCTCAGCGAGCTTCTTTGCTTCCTTGCTCATCCTTGACACTTCGCAGCTTCCGAGTTCACTCTCTCTTCCAAGAGTTCGCTCAACGTAGATGCGAGTTTGATATAAGGAAAGCGCATTGCGGGGCCCGGCGCTCGGTAACATATGGCGGTGGCAGCATCTCCAAGTGATGGACACAGTTTCCTCTCGCGGTTTCTCAGATGCTTCCTATACCCTGTGATCCTATCAGCGCCAGCATGTCGACCTTACGACTGCCCTCTTCCGAGTCTCGCCGGATTCGGCCGTAAAGAAGTCGACTCTTCCCTTCGAAAGAGCCCCTTCCTCCATCGGCCCGGTAGGGCAGGATATCATCGTAGGCAACTGAAGCCTACGGGAGGAACGATGTGCCTCTCACTTGAATTAGCGGATCCCCGCGTGTAGCCGATTTCGGGTGACAAGGAACGGCTAGCTCCTCGATCCCCCACCACCGCCGGCCAAAACTCTTGTCGGGTGTCCTTTAACTCTTGTCTCATCACTCGATGACTCTCGACATCGCATGAGTATGCCGAGACCTCTGACGACATGCTATCTGGTCTGGCCGACCTGAGCAAACTCCAGCCTATCAGTTGCTCGGGCAGTAGTCTTGAGGGTGCGTAACATTATGCAGGCTTCACACTCGACGTTAGGTGTAGGATCGCCACACGTAGTGCATGCTTGAAACTTGCGAGTCCTGCTCTTGGCGTCAATCATCTCTGAGAGTCTTCCGACCGAACCGTAGATGGTGTGTTTCAAGCCGGGGTGCTTCAGCTCTAGCCTGTTAAGCATGGTCCTGATGTCTCCCCTCAGCGCGTCCCTACCGTGCGGGCAAGGGATGCTCTGGAACCGTGCTCCTGCAGCAAACGCATACAACGCTGTCTCGCTTTCTGGCACTTCGGCCAGCGGCTTGATCCTCGGAACGAATCTCGCTGGAGGTTTCTGTGGAGCTGAGGAAACACGTGACATACGTTCCACGTCGCCATGCATCACGTTGAGTAGTGCAGTCTGCACTTCGTCGTCAAGATTGTGAGCGGTGGCCAGTTTCGTGGCTCCAATCCGTCTCGCGCCCTCATTCAATGCTTTCCTTCTCAATACGCCGCAGTAAGAACAAGGCTGCAGCTTGTTGTGTCGCGAAGCTACCTCGTCCATCACTATCCCGTACAAATCCTCAAACGAGATGACGACATGATCGATCTTCAGTGCGTTACAGGTGTCTTCTGCTATGTTGATTGCTTCGCTCCGATAGCCGGAGATTCCTTCGTCGACGGTCAAGGCAACCAGTTTGGCCGGCGGGAACCGACGCTCCAGTTTCGACAGGATCAGAAGCAGGGCGACGCTATCCTTTCCGCCCGAGAGACCAACAGCAATCCTGTCCTTAGGATCCAGCATTCGTTTGGTCGCTATGGTTCTCCGAACCTTGGTCTCAACGCTGTCCAGGAAGCACTTTCTGCAGAGCATGACGCCTTCCTGCTCTCTCCTGTAGAAGACCTGACTGGTTCCACACTTGGAGCAGGCAGCCAATTCCGTCTATCCTTCACAGTTTGATGAACCCGAATCGTATGACTGAGAGAACGAAATTCAAGCCAAGTATTGCCAAGGACGCAGATGATGCAAACATCCGCACCTCTTTGATCCGTCCAACGCCCAGAGACTTCAAGATGGCTTCAAGGAACCGATCTCCGTCAAACATGTACAATGGCAGCATGTTGATTATTGCCACGCTTAGGAACACGACAAATGTCCAGAATTCGGCGCGGAGAAGATGATATGGCAGACTCTCCGGCAGGAACGGCAGCTTTCCGGTGTAGGTGATGAAGTCTCTAATGGGGCTCACGCCCATGATTCCACGAGAGCTGTTCTTCGGATCAGCTTCCGCGTTCATGCTGAAGTCGCCACGCAATGTGGCAACCGTCACCAATGCCCCCGGGGGCGCCCCCATCATTGCCCCCTGCAATTCGGCGACATTGCGGACCGACATGCCATTGATGCCAATTATCACATCTCCTGCTCGCATACCAGCCTCTTCAGCCGGGTAGCCAGGCATGAGCCCAGCCACTTCGACGCCGACCAAATTCGTTGTGTAGAACGGACCGATTGTCGCAGCGAAGTTGGCAAAGAGCAGAAGCACGACCAGTCCGAGCGCGGCATTTGTGAACGAACCTGCTGCATACACTCTCATCTTGGTCTGGTTCGACGCCTTCTCGAGTTGTTCCTCGTCGGGTTCCACGAATCCACCGAAAAGCGCCACTGCGACAAAGACGCCCGCTGACTTGAGAGGCACATTGTCCGTTCGTGTCGCGACTCCGTGGGCCAATTCATGTGTCGCCAGTACCAAAGAGATTGCAAGGAGCAGGTATGGGAAGCTCTCCCAACTTATCGTGAGCCCGGGAAGAGGGATCACAGGTTGGATAGATGTAGCAGCCTCAACATGATAGAAGAGGTTGAACAGGTTCAGTCCGAGCTGGTAGATGGCGAAGATCATCAATCCGACTCCGACCGCAACACCTGTATTTCCGAGAATCCGCCACGTCTGCCTGCTCCTATGAGCGAGGGACCCGATCCATTCGTTGAACGCAGTCGTCTTGTACATGAAGTAGATCGGCGAGAGAACGAATCCGTAGCGCTCTGCCTTGAGAGCCTTGCCGACCAAATAGATGCCGATCCAGACTGTAAAGTACAGAAGCAGAGTGGTGATCGCGGGGTCCATGGCACTTCCTCGATGCTCTTCCGGGAATGGAGCGACAGGAATGACCGGCTAAACTAAAAGCATGCCTCTCTGATCCAATTGCCCGCCACCAGAGGCACACTTCAGCCCTGGTGGAGGCGATACCTCAGGAGGGCTGCAACGCCGCCCAATGACTGCAGCATTCTCCCTGCCTCCTGCTCGCTACTCACAAGCACTACCTTGCCGCCGCGATCCTCGACGCTTCCCATCATAGCCTCGAGTTTGGACCTCTCTTCATCCTCAGCCTCTCTGATCACCTCGTCACACATCAAGAGCGTCTCCACAGCGCCGGAGTCCGCGTCGGCTCGGACACGATCGAGCCCATAAGAGATATCCCCAGTGGACGATCCGAGCCGTTTCAACGCCTCATTGACAAGTTCGGTTTCCTGTATTGCGCGGGAATCGCGCCTGATCTTGTTGATTGCACCCACTCTGATGGCTTCGTGGACACCTGCGATTCCGCCGCTCCCCACGGCCTTGACAGCGACCCTTCGTGATCCGGAACGTTTCGCCTCAGGTTCGAGCTCCTTTGCGAAGTGATCCTTGGTGAAGCCTGGTCCCACAATCAGAAGCGGTCCACTGACTTCGACGCTGACGGTATCAAGCAATGTCATGATTCGGTGGAAGTAGTCCCTTGTCGCGGCTTGGCGTTTCTCTTCTTCGTTCTTTCCCGGGAGGCGAGATCGGATCTCGCCCTTGAAGTCGAGCCCGAAGCTACGGAGAACGGCAACAGATGCTTCTTCCGAGTCGAGTGCAACGATGATTATTGGTTCCTCAGCGACGACAGCCTTCTCGATTCTTTCGACCTGGTGATTCGGCCACTTGTGCTTCAGGATTGTGACGATGTCCTCGGGGCCCACGCTCAGGGTATGATGTGACCCGGTGACTCTGACCTCTTCAGGGGCCTCGAAGACTATTCCATGGACCCGCAACCTGTTCATGTCCCGATCAAAGTACACTTTCTGCACTGTGACCCCGAGCGTGACAGTGAGTCTCCTGCTGGAAGGTCTCGCCGTCTCAGTTGACTTCACTTCTCTTGTAGTCCTTCCGAGAACTCGATCCCCCTTCTGGATCACATTGTAGAGAACCCAGAGATCGTCTATGTTTCGAAGCTCCAGCTTCATTACGCCGTGCTTGATGTCTTTCGTGAGGATCTTCAAGAGCGAATGCCTTCACTCGGGTAGAGAAATACCTTGGCTAGTGAGCTTTTTATACGGTTACCTCGCGGTTGTGCTAAATATTTCCGGGGATCTCTGGGCTGTTTTGGGCATTGTCAGCCTTAGTAGGTAATTAGTCGTCATGTCGGGTCGGGTTCAG
>Ga0208828_1000327_pt1 | contig 21924 bp, 20 predicted proteins | sample Kivu_160m_FD_185487 | JGI IMG/M metagenome (GOLD analysis project Ga0208828, IMG submission 185487) | Freshwater microbial communities from Lake Kivu, Western Province, Rwanda to study Microbial Dark Matter (Phase II) - Kivu_160m (SPAdes)... | ecosystem: Environmental > Aquatic > Freshwater >... | reverse complement strand
ATTAAAAATAAGTTACGTAAAGATATCAATGGAGATGTTGTTTTTTTTGAGAGATTCTGGAAAGTTAACAAAAATAATAAATTTAAAGAAATAGTTAACCCAATTTTAATATATGCAGATTTAATTAATACAGGTAATCAAAGAGTTATAGAAACAGCCAGGATGATTTATGAAAAATATATTAATAGACATATCAGGGAAAATTGATAGTTCATATATTTCAACAATTAAAGAAATAAAAAAAGTAACTGATTCCCTTAATATATCTTTTTTTATAGTTGGTGCATTAGCAAGAGATATTATAATGGAATATTTTTATGAAATTAAAACGCCCAGAATAACAATGGATATTGATTTAGGAATTAAAGTTTCGAGCTGGAATAGATTTGAAAAACTAATCAATACCTTAGAAAAGTCTAGAAATTTCAAAAAATTAAAAGAAAAACATAGAATTCTTTATAATAATATTATAATTGATATAGTTCCATTTGGAGGTATATCCGGCAAAAATGAAAGAATAATCTGGCCACCTGAAAATGAGGTCACTATGTCCGTCAGGGGATTTAATGAAGTTTATAATTATTCAACTTTAGTTAGGTTACAGAACAATCCAAAGTTGGAAGTTAAAATATCGACTTTACCAGGTCTAGCAATCTTAAAGTTATTTGCGTGGAGGGATAACTTTCCTAATAGATCAAAAGATGCAGAAGATTTATTATTCATTATGAAAAATTATGAAAATGCAGGAATTTTTGAAAAACTATATGAATCAGAGTTACAATTATTAGAAAGTGAAGATTTTGATAATCAAGTTGCTGGAATTGTATTATTAGGAAAAGAAATGAGTAAGATATGTACAAATCAAACCTCCGAATTTTTAAGAAAAATTATAGATGAAGAAACTTCTAAGAATTCTAATTTTAACTTAATTAGAGACATGATGCTTTCTAAAAAAGACGATTTTAATAGAATTTTATATTTATTAAAAAAATTAAAAGAGGGTATTTATTATCAAAGAAAATAAAATTTCAAAGTTGCTTTTTTTAAAATATTATAAATTGTAAAAATTTTTATAAATGAAAATTCTAATCATATATGAATCAAAATACGGCAACGGTAAAATTTTAGCTGCTGGCCTTCAGGAATTATTAAGAAATAAAAGCCAGGATGTTGAAATATTTTCGGTTAGAAATTTAAAGCCTTCCACATTACCCTGGGCAGATATTTATGTTTTTAGTTCATCGGTAAGAATGTTTATGCTTCCTTTAAGCATGAGGAGTTTTTTAAGAAGCTTCAAACCGGTAAAAGATGGTGCAAAATATGCACTTATGACTACTTATATAGATCCGCGGGTAAAAGCTCTTAAATTTATGGAAAAGCTTCTCCAATCCAAAGGAATGATAAAAATTACAGATGGTTTTAGAGTAAAAGTAATGGATATGAAAGGTCCCCTGGAGAAGGGTTACAGAGAAAGACTGGAGAAGTTTGCAGCTGAATTAATAAAATCATAGTTGCTGTCTCTAGGCGTTTAAGTGACGTAATGAAAAAAAGAAAGCTTACTGTTCTGGAAAAAAGAGTAATAATTGAAAAAGGTACCGAGCCGCTATTTAGCGGTAAGTATGAAAACTTCTTCGAAGAGGGTATTTATGTCTGCCGGCAGTGCGGAGAACTGCTGTATAGGTCTAAAAGTAAATTTAAGTCAGGGTGCGGCTGGCCTAGTTTTAATGATGAAATCCCAGGAGCAGTAACATGATTGCCGGACAAGGATGGAATAAGAACGGATATTCATTATTTCCTCCATTCGTAATTTAGTTAAGAAAATTTCTAAAATTTGTTTCAAGTTTTAATTAATCCATAAAATTCATACCCACCGTATAAAAAAGGAAGATATTTCAATCGGTATCTTTTGTCTCCAAACCTGTACGCCACATTGTCTGAGCTTTTCTCCAGTGAAAGGCAAATAGCGGAATTGCTATAACCGCCAGAAGTATTCCCCTCAGTAAATCTTTAAATGCTCTATCTTTTTCACTCTGAAGGGAGGCATTCAGTTCATCTTCGGCTAATTGGTCTATTTCCTCTTTGGATAGGTCCTGGTATTGATCTGTTGCTGAATACATAGTCATCATGCTGGACTTTGTCATGTATGTTGTTGGTTTTATGTAGTTGATAGCGCCATTATAAACCATAACGAGTCCCACTATGAAGATTACAAGTGCAATAAGGCAAACAATGTATAAATAAATCTCTCTAAAATAAACTCTTCTTGCCATTTCTAACCTCCTTGATTATAAAACTTGCTAAATATTATACTTTCAAACTGATTAAATTCCAATTTAAAAGATTATTTTAATGACTTAAAATAGAAAATTTAATATAATTTTTATTCAAATCAGATACGTAATAAAGAAAATAATCGAAAGGATCATATAAATAAATGGAATCAATTTTAGGTTTGTGTTTCTTACTAAATTTAATTCTTGAAAAATTAAAATATAAAAGTTCAATTAGAAAAAGTCTTATTCTTTTTGGTACAACAAAAAATAGCCCTTTTGCAGTGACTGTTGCACTCAGACTATTCAGTTAAAAGGCATCTGTCCCTGGAGCAATCTTTAGTATCTTCTTAATAATTTATCTTATAATTCTTAGTTTTATAGCAAGAAAGAATGAATGAAAATAGCCTTTTTGACTTAAGCTTCAGTATTCTGATAAAATAAATAATACGGGCGGTTAGCTCAGCCGGTTAGAGCGCTGCGTTGACATCGCAGAGGTCATTGGTTCAAATCCAATACCACCCACCATACCTCACTTTGGACAACAATAATATATTAAATTACAATTGACAGGCCAAAAACTTATAGAAAAATAGCTTATTCATAAATCTTGGGGCAATTTCATTATTAATACAAAAAATTTGGCTATTCTTTCACTTAATTCATCATAAGAAACCACCCAGGATTATTAATTGCTGAGAATTTTTAAAAATTTTTAATAATTATAATATCAGAGTATATCGTTTTTTCGTGTTTTATACTTGGGAGATCCAAAAGCAAATTCTTATAAATTCAATAGGACTAATAGAGATTTTAAGTTAAAATTGCTGATTTAGAGCCTTTTTAAGATACTTTTTAATATTTTCTCTTTTAATTCCTTTCTTTTCCTTGTATCTTTTGGAGCATTTTCTAAGTTAAAAATTAAAGTATCACTTCTATTTCCAAACTTTGCCAGGAGTTCTGTTATTTTGTAAGAAATAGTTGCCAGTAAAATATTTTCCGAATTTATGATTCTCTCTATAATTTTTAAAAAGTCAGGGTGAAATAGCTCCATCTTTCCAATTTCATCTATGACAATTATCTTAATACCAGAATCTCTTAGTGCATGATGCAAAGTATTCATTCCCACATTTTCAAAATCTCTTAAATTAACCCTATATTTTCCTACCTTAGGACCTTCCTTATAATAAATGTGTGAGAGAATGCCCTTTTTACCATCATAATTTTCTATACTAAAGCCAACACGACTTCCTTCCTCTCTAATTTCTCTGGTAATAAATCCATATAAATGTAGATCAGGGATGTTCTCCTTAAGATCAGTTACAATGTTATTGAAAATCGTGGTTTTCCCACTGCCAGGATAGCCGGTAATAAAAAAATTCTTATACATGATAATTAACATTAGTCAATTTTTTTTATAAACTATTTCCATTAGCATTACTTTAGAGTCAAACTGTGAGTTTTCAGGTATGGAAAATAAATTATAATTGTAAGATTATAATCTGCAGGTATCATTATATATTATTATTTGGAAAATATGGATTACAATGAAAAATCTTAATGTCACAGCCAATTAGAAATGATGAAAAGCGAGCCAGCCCCGCCTGCCTTTCATCTTTTCATCATTTCTTAAGATGATCTATAAAAACTTTAAACCTTATTTTATTTTTTTTCTTAGAAGTTTTAATTCTAAAAAAGATTAATTTAAATTTAAAAAAGTAGTATTTTTTTATTTAAAATATTGTAAAATGGATTTCAAACTTAATAAAGAATAAATCAATGAAAAATATTGCTATAGTTACAGATACTACATCTGATATTCCCGAACAGTTAGCCAGTAAATATAAAATAAGAGTGGTGCCTCTATATATCGGATTTGGCGGAAAATTATTTCTGGAGGGAAAGGAAATAACCAGTAGTGAAGTATATGAAAAGCTGGAAGCTGGAGTAAAAATATTTACCTCCACACCTTCTGTAGGTGATTTTGTAGAGGTTTACAGAGATTTAATAGAGAGACAGAAAAAAACTTTAATTTATTCAATTCATGTTAGTTCAAAGCTCTCTGCTACTTCAAATTCAGCAGATCAGGCCAAAAGATTTTTCCCTCAAGCTAAAATAAAAGTTATTGATTCCAAAACTTCCGCCATCAATCTGGGTTTTATTGTTTTGGAAACTGCAAGAGCTATAAAAAGGGGTGAAGGTGAAGAAAGAATAGCTAGTATTATAGATTTTATGATAAGGAAGAATAGGATGTTTGCCACTTTTGAAAATTTTGAATATATATTTAGAGGAGGCAGGGCGCCTTTCTTAGGAAAGTTTTTATCTAAATCAATAAAACTAAAACCAATTATTACTATAGACACTAATGGAAAGGTAAAGCTAAAGAAATTTGTAAGGAATAAAAGAAATTCTATTATTGAGCTTTACAGGCAGATTAGGAAAGATTCTTTTGATCCATTTTCTACCGTAAAGAAAAAAATTGGTATCTTTTATGGCTCTGATATCAATCCAGCTTTAGAACTTAAAAAGATGATAGAAGAGGACAACAAAATTAAGATTGACGAGCTGATTTTAACTGAAATAACCACAGTTATGAGTGCTCATACCGGTCCTGGAATCTGGGGGGTATCTTCTTGTCCTGTAGTAAGTAAATAATTCAGGAATAAAAATATCTCCAATTGAGGTTATTATTACGGTTCCAATATTATGTATAATATTCATATTGATATAGAAGATACTCATTACTGGCGGCATTAATAAATAGTCTTGTATTAATTCTGGGGTCGGCTTATATATTGACACAGGCAATACCGCGGATATTTAATCCCCAACAGCTCAATGCAAAGGGAATGCTTTTAATTATCACTTTTCTCATATCATTCTTTGATTAAACTAATATTGTTCGATATTTAACAGATTTCTTGATATCCCAAAAAGAAGATCCCCTGTTCTTTCAAGATGTAAAATAATATCTGCAAAAACAACCCCTGAAAGCGGCATACATTCACCATTCTGGAGTCTTTTTAGGTGGTTTATCCTTATTTCTTTTACCATTAAATCTATTTCAGATTCAATTTTTTCGCACTGTTTGAGCTTGTCTAAATTGTTATTTTCCATACCTGATATTAAGATATTAAACAGATGGTTGACTTTATCATGTGCCGTTTCTAGTTCCTGAAAAGCAATTTTACTAAAAGTCATATTATTCTCTTCTTTTACAAGCATTAAATAGAGTATGCTCTCAGCATGGTCAGCAGTTCTTTCTGCGTCATAGGCTATATGATATAAATTGGTTAGCATATTGGATAGTCTTAAACCCAATGATTTTTGAGATACTTTAGTCAGGTATCTTATTATATCTTCTGTTATGCTGTCTACGGCAGATTCCCTGTCAAGTACTTTTTTTTCAATAACAGTATCTTTTTTATGCAGTCTTTCAAATGAAAGATTTAACATAGTATGAGTTATTTTGGTTACTCGGAGTAACTCTTTTTTTACTTGCTCTAATGAAAGAGATGGGGTACCAATTAGTCTGCTATCCAGATATAACGCATTTTTAGGCACTATTATATCCTTGCCCGGGACAAATTTTATAACTATCTTTTCAAATAATCCAATCATTGGGAACAGGATTATGGTGGTAACTACATTAAAAATAGTATGAATGTTTGCAATCTGGTGAGGAACACTTTCCCCGGTTAAACTTGCAATTAAAGGCTCAAGCCTGAATCCATATAATAGAATAACAAATATTATAGTTCCGAATATATTAAATAGTAGATGGGAAAAGGCGGTTCTTTTAGCGGTAACCGTTGTGCTGATGCTTGATATCAGAGCAGTTGAACAGGTACCGATATTATCTCCTATAAGGATGGGAATAGCAGCTCCTATAGGTATAAGTCCTTGAGAAGCGAGAGCTATAAGAAGACCGATTGTAGCTGAGCTGCTCTGCAGGAGTGCAGTCAAGGCAAGCCCTGCCAGTATCCCATAGAATGGATTTCTGCTGAAAGTAAGAAGGAAGTTTTTAAAGATTTCATTATCTCTAAGGGGCTCCAGTGCTCCTTTCATTACTACCATTCCAAGAAATAGAAGTCCAAGCCCAATTATAGTCATTCCAATATTTTTATATCTTCTTCTTTTACTTAAAAAATGCATTAAGAATCCTATGATTATTAGAGGATAAGCCAGCATGTCTATTTTAAAAGATACTAGCTGGGCAGTTACTGTGGTGCCGATATTTGCACCCATTATTATTCCTATTGCCTGTCTTAAGGTTAGGAGACCGGCATTTACAAAACCAACTGCCATTACTGATGTCGCGCTGCTGCTCTGGATAATTGATGTAGTAAAAAGGCCTACCAGTACTGTAGCCCAGGATTTTTTTGTCAGGGTATTTATTACTGTTTTTAATTTATTGGATGTGATTTTCTGAAGACTATCACTGAGTCTGGTGATACCGAAGATAAAAAGGGCCAGCCCACCAACTACTTCTATAACTAATTTAAAATACATAAATTAATGTAAATTTGAATTTATAATGGTCAAAAGTGATTATAATAAAATAAAGTGAATTATTAAATAAAAAAATTTAAATTAATTTTTTTTAATTTTTTTTATGTTCCAGCTAATTTGAAATCTGTTGTATGTTTCTTTTTAAAGATTGAAATTATCCTGAAATGACTTTATTTTCAAGTTTTCCAATATTTTCAATCTCACAGATTACTATATCACCGGGCCTGAGCATTTTTTTCTCTTTCATAAAAACTCCTACTCCTGCTGGAGTTCCGGTTGATATAAGGTCTCCTGCCTCTAAGGTGATAGACCTGGAGATGTAGGATATAAGCGGGTAAACCCCGAATATCATATCTGATGTATTTCCATTCTGTCTTAGCTCGCCATTCACACAAGATTTAAGGTTCAGGTTTTGCGGGTCAGGTATTTTATCCTTGCTGGCTATAACCGGTCCAATGGGCCCAAAAGTATTAAAACTCTTTGCCCGGTACCATTGACGCTCGTTTTTCTGGATATCCCTGGCAGTAATATCATTCATTATTGTATAGCCATAAATATAATCTGATACTTTATCCTCAGGGATATCTTTCATCTTTCTGCCTATCACGACTGCAAGCTCTACTTCATAATCAAGTTCCTTGACTTCAGGAGGGTATATGATATTTTCCTCATTCTTTATAACGCAGCTCCTTGCCTTTTCAAAAAGCACAGGTTTTTTTGGGAACCGCCCGTCCTGCTCCCGAATATGGGATTTGTAATTCATTCCAACGCATACTATTTTGCCGGGAATATAGGTATTGATATCCGGCTTAAAATGCATTCTTTCTCCTTGATATGTAATTAAATTCTAATTAGTACTTTATTCTAATTATTTTATAATTTTTTAGAAAGACTTTTATGTAAATCTATTTAAAAATTATGCATCTTATATCCATAAGAGAAAAGATATATAATATTTTTGAAGTATTTGAAGTTTTTAACCATTATAAATAGAACGGATTAAGATATTTACTTGATTGTAAAGTAAGTTTTGTATTATTATAATGTGCTGTTAAATATTGCAGAAGATATTATGCCGATTGAAGGTGATAAATATTGCGTTTTGTGGATTATAAATGTAAGGACTGCGGGAGTATTTCAGAGATAATAATAAGGGGAGAGAACGGCTGCCAGATTAAGTGTGGGAAATGTGGAAGCAAAAATATGGTAAAGATATTTGCTCCTGTAGGTTTTAAAAGCTCCTCTGGCGATGGCAGTAATTCAGGAGGTTCACCATCCTGCAGCAGCTGTTCAGGCGGAAGCTGCGCAACCTGCCCTGGTGGTAATTAATAAGCTGGATGATAAATGCAGGCAGGAATACAAAGTACTTAAAATAATCGCAAGGATTACAGCTAATCCAGGCTACTAGTATATTTAAAAAGATTTATAATGAGGTATTCCCAGGGGAAGAAAAAAAGGAAGAGGGAAGAAGTATTAGAAGCTAAAAGATAGGAATAAAGAAATAGATGAACGACATAAATGCAAACAATATTATAGAAGTAAAAAATCTGGTAAAGGAATTTAAGGGACTAAGGGCAGTTGATGATATTACTTTTTCGGTAAAAGAAAATGAAATATTTGGATTTTTAGGCCCCAATGGTGCAGGTAAGACAACAACTATAAATATAATATGTACACTTCTATCGAAGACATCCGGCGAGGTTACCTTGGGAGGGTATAATGTAGCCAGGGACAGAAATAAAATAAGAAATTGTATTGGAATGGTATTTCAGGACCCAAGCCTTGATGACAGATTGACAGCACTTGAGAATTTATACTTTCATGGTCTTCTTTACAATATCCCCCGTAGTGCTTTGAAAGAAAGATCAGAAGAAGTACTTAAAATGGTAAACCTTTCCAGCCGGAAAAATAATCTGGTTATGACTTATTCAGGCGGGATGAAAAGGAGGCTTGAGATTGCGAGGGGGCTGCTGCATTATCCAAAAATCTTATTTTTAGATGAACCGACTTTAGGCCTGGACCCGCAAACCAGAAATAAAATATGGGATTACATTATTAAATTGAAAAAGAGTAAAAATATTACAATCTTTTTAACCTCACATTATATGGAAGAGACAGAAATATGTGACCGGATAGCTATTATAGATGAGGGAAAAATTATTGCGCTCGATACGCCGGATAATCTTAAAAATATCATTGGAGGGGATATTATCACTATATTGTCTGAGGAAAATGTCAAATTGAAAAAATATATTAAAGAAATTACCGGCAGTGATATCCATGATGCAAAAGAGGGTGAGATTAGATTTGAAATTAAGGACAGCTCCAGCTTTATCCCAAAATTTATTAAAAATAGTCCTGTAAAGATTTTATCCATTAGCGCCAGAAAGCCAACTTTAAATGACGTTTTTCTGGATCTTACCGGCAGGGAAATAAGAGAGGAAAATGCCAGTGCCAGGGATAATTTAAGAATGCGGATGATGAGGAGAATGAGACATTGAAAAAGGAATTAATCGGCGTATACACAATATGGCTAAGAGATATTAAAAGATATTTTAGAGACAGGCCAAGAATAATTGCTTCTTTTGCCCAGCCAATCCTTTTTTTATTTGTTCTCGGAACCGGAATTGCGAGCTCCTTTAGTACCTTTGGGGGTGGAAGTGGCGGAGATTTTCTGAACTTTATGTTTCCGGGTATTGTGGGCATGACTGTTCTATTTACTTCTTTCTTTAGCGCTATGTCAATTGTCTGGGATAGAGAATTCGGATTCTTAAAAGAGGTTCTGGTTGCACCTATTTCCAGGACTTCTATCGTTGTTGGGAAACTGCTTGGCGGTTCCACCATAGCTATGATCCAGGGAGCTATTATACTGCTGTTCAGCCCCCTGCTTAAAATTCCTATTACTTTTGTAATATTTTTTAAAATAATAGGTATAATGTTCCTGGTCGCCATGACTATTGCCACTCTTGGAATTGTCCTTGCCTCGGTAATAAAATCAATGCAGGCCTTTCAGGTAATAACCAATTTTTTACTAATGCCTATGTTTTTCCTTTCAGGTGCTCTATTTCCATTAAATAACACGGTGAGATGGATGAATATAGTTGCCAAAATTAATCCCCTTTCTTATGGAATTGATTCAATGAGGTTTGCAATGTTAAACAATCCGGCTTTTCAACTGTATCCATTGTGGCTGGATATTGTGGTATTGGCATCCGTAACTGTAGTAATGAGCATACTCGGATCTTTCTTATTCAGCAGGCAGGATTAAAAATAGGCCTGGATAATAGATAAATCTTTCGGGTATTTATAAATTAATCGGGAGATCTTTTTTATATGATGATACTGGCTTCATTTAAAATTTTTAACGCTACCGGTTGGCTTACCGAGATTAATTCAGCTAGACTACCCACCTTGTAACTACCCAGTTCTTTGGCAAGTATAATATCGGAATCAAATAATATATTCCTTTGTTTTTCAGTAATTGTGGAGAGAATGCTTATGGGATAAAGTTTCTTTGTTTCAATAAAGTATTGTAAATTTTCCATCTTTGGGTAATGCCAGGCTAAGATTTTCAAGCCTACACAACTGGCATATTTTATGACATCTGATGTGCACCTGGTATTGGTAACCAGCCAGGCTTCAAAACAGGTATTATTATTGTTATCTTTTTCTCTGTAAGCCTTTTCTATATCCAGAAATCTGCTGTGAATATAAAGGGCGGTTTTTATGTCGGATTTTATTCCCGGTGAATTGTGGTACTTACACTCTATCAGACAAACCTGGTTTCCTTTTTTTGCAACGACATCAACTTCATGATCAACACAATAACCATTTAAAATTTGCCCTACCTTAGTAATAAAACCATATTCTCTTAAAATCTTTGCTATGTATTTTTCAAAAACAAATCCTTCCGGCCCCATATTCATAATTGCTCTTTTTAATGAATACTTGAGAGCTACTCTTGGTTCCAGCACTCTCAGATGACTCAGAGCCCTGCGATAGATTTCATCGGTGCTCATATTATCTTTTACTTTTTTATTTATTGTTTTGGTGGCTGTTGCGGCAATTTCAGGAGAAGCTCCGGCTTTTATAAAAGAGGAGCTTATTTTTTCTTCCTTGTACTGTTCTTTTTTACCATCAGCTTTTATAATATATTTTTCCATAAATTCTTATAACCAGATTTTTAAAGTTTCATTATAACATTTTTTTAAAGTAGATTACCGTGGTCTTAAATTAAAAACAATAGAATCTTCAATTGATGCTAATTTATTCTCTACTTAGATAATATTGGCAGTTAGAGTCAGACACCTGTGGAATATTTATGATGATATTTTATTTTAAATTTTACTTTTATAAAATCTAATAAATATATTATAATATTTTTATACTTTTATTTTTTATAAAAATTTACGAGGAAAATAGTTGTTTAAATTTTTAAAAAAGTGGATAAGTTTAATAATAACTGTAATTCTTTTCCTATTAATTCTAGTCTTTGTTGGCAAGATGATTATATTTCCGGCAGGTAATTTAGAAGCTGCGCAAAAGCAATCAGAAACCACCAGGATTGATAATACAAGTACTACAACGGACAATAATGAAGATTTCAACGAAGCTGATTTTACCGAACAAGCTAATACAGATTATTTGGATGAAGTTACTGTTGAAAGTATTTCTGAAGGGGATGGTAGTATGGATAATTTAGCGGGAGAATCAGAAGAAAATAAGGATATCATTAAAAAAGAGGCTGGAGAGGAGCAGGAGGTGACAGTCGTGGAAGAAATAAAAGATGAAAATAATAATCCTGGTCCAATCGAAGAGCAGGATATTGATTTTACGAGCAGTGATGATTTTAGAATTAAAGTAGATTTAACCAAACAAAAGGTTTTTGTGTATTACAAAGATAATTTAATAAAAGAAATGATCTGTTCGGGAGGAGCCGAACAGTTCCCGACTCCATTAGGAGAGTTTAAGACTTCTCAAAAGATTGAATATTCATGGATTGATAGATTTAATATGGGAGCTTATTACTGGATAAGGTTTTATAAAAAATATCTTTTCCATAGTGTTCCTTTTGATGAAAATAAAGAAATGATTATGGATGAATATGAAAAGCTTGGAAGCCCTGCAAGCCATGGATGTATCAGACTGAAGTTAGATGAAGCAAAGTGGTTATACGAAAAGCTTCCATTAGGTGTAACAGTACTGATACACGAGTGAACTACTGCTAGGCTAAAGACCGTTGAGTTTTCTGGCTACTATTATAAAAATAAATATCCTATCAAATTTGTAAATCACCTTTCGTTACAAAGTTTTTATCTCGCAAGAGTACACTCCCGATAGTTCTAATTCCTATAAAAAAGTACCTGGAACATATATTGACAAAATAAATCACAGGGTTATAATTTTGGTATTATTGAATATCATTATCATTATCAATAACGCTTGGTAACCGGACAAAGATTATAAAATGAAAAATACCAAAAGAGATATCGAAACCTACAAGCAGAAAATAAAAGAGAGAGGATTCAGGCTTACCGAAACCAGGATGGTTATACTGGATATCCTTCTTAAAAGCTCAGGTGAACTGGATGCAGAAGAATTATTTTTCCTGTCTCATAAAAAATATCCAAAAATAGGACTGGCTACAATTTATAGGAATTTAGGGTTACTGGAAAAAGAAGGACTGGTAACCAGGACTGGTTTTGAGAATAACAAGGCAAAGTACAGGATAGAAGAGAGGCCGGAATTAGCAGTGTGGAAATCTGATATGAGACCAAGTAAGAGAGGCTTAGATAAAAATAAGTTTACCGGTGATGCCGGTTACCCGCTGGCTACGGGCTATGAAGGAAATTTAGAAGACTATAGAAATATAGAAAGAATAAGTGCAATTCAAAGCCAGCTGGCTGGATGGCTAAGTGAGTTAAATAAAATAAAGAGAGAAAAGGAGTTGGCATTGGAAGATGTGATTAAAGATTTTGGGAAAGTAGATAAAATAGTCAGTTACCATGAAAATCAAAGAAGTAACTTGATACAAATACTTTTAGATGTTCAGAACGAATACAGGTGGCTCCCCAAACATGTTCTGCTTTATATTAGCAACAGATTAGATGTCCCTCTTACAGATATTTACGGTATTGCTACTTTTTATAAGTATTTTAACTTAGAACCCCAGGGAAAACATTCAATCATAGCTTGCATGGGTACAGCCTGTCATGTTAGGGGAGCGATGAACTTACTTCAGAGAATTACCGGTATCCTGGGAATAAAACCGGGAGATACAACCGGTGATTATAAATTTACTCTTAAAACTGTTAATTGTCTGGGTTGTTGCGCATTAGGACCGGTGATTATGATTAGTAATAAATATTACAGTAATCCTTCTATTAGTAATTTGAAAAAGATATTAAAGCAATTAAATTAGAGTTTATTTGAGAATGGAAATATTGATTAAAATATTAATATTATAGATAGGGGCTTAAAATGGCTATTAATAATAAGATAGGGTCTTTACGGAGTTTATTAGAAAAAGCAGATAAACTCCAAAGACAACTAAACAATGCTGATGCAATATTTTCCGTATGTTGCGGGCCAGGCTGTAAAGCCTACTCTGCAGAAGATATTTATACTGCTATGGCTGATGAGCTAAAGAAAAATTATGCAAAAGAGGATGATAAGATTGTTATACGCAGAACCGGATGTCATGGATACTGTGAGAAGGGGCCAATTATAATTGTTTACCCAGAGAGTATCTGCTATTTGCAGGTAAAAAAAGACGATGTTTCCGAGATAATTGATAAGACTTTAAAAGGAGAAATAGTAGAAAGGCTTCTTTATAAGGATGGTGAAGGAAATCTGGTAACTAAAGAATCCGATATCCCTTTTTACAAATTTCAAAATAGAGTTCTTCTAAGCAGCAATTCAAAAATAGATTCGAGAAATATTGATGATTATATAAGAATAGGCGGATATCAGTCTCTTGCAAAAGCTATCAGCCAGATGAGACCGGAAGAAGTGCTACAAGAAGTAAAAAATGCCAACTTAAGAGGCCGGGGAGGAGGAGGCTTTCCGGCAGGTGTGAAATGGGAAACTACCAAAAATGCGGCTGGTGAACCAAAATATATAATTGTTAACGCAGATGAAGGAGATCCTGGTGCATATATGGATAGAGGAATATTGGAAGGGAATCCTCATAGTGTTTTGGAAGGTTTAATGATTGGAGCATATGCTATCGGTTCAAATATGGGGTTTATTTATGTTAGACAGGAATATCCTCTAACAGTAGAAAATGTAAATATAGCTATAGGACAGGCTAAAGAATACGGACTGATTGGCGAAAATATTTTAAATTCAGGATTCAATTTTGATGTGAAAGTTCATAAAGGAGCCGGTTCTTATGTGTCGGGGGAATCAAGCGCGCTTACAACTGCTATTGAAGGTAGTGTAGGAGAACCCAGATTGAAATACATACATACTTCTGAAAGTGGACTCTGGGGAAAGCCGACTAATTTAAATAATGTTGAAACCTTCGCAAATGTTCCGCTGATTATAAAAAATGGCGCTGGTTGGTTTAAGAGCGTGGGAACAAAAAATAGCAGCGGGACTAAAATCTTCTCACTGGTGGGTAAAGTTAATAACACAGGACTGGTTGAAGTTCCAATGGGAATTACCTTAAGGGATATTATTTATAAAATTGGTGGCGGGATCAAGGATGATAAAAAATTTAAAGCAGTTCAGACTGGCGGACCTTCAGGTGGAGTAATTCCTGAACAATTGCTTGATCTTCCTGTGGATTTTGATGAATTAACTAAAGCTGGTTCAATGATGGGTTCAGGTGGAATGGTAGTTATGGATGAAACTTCCTGTATGGTGAATATGGCACATTATTTCCTTAAATTCTCAGCTGATGAGTCTTGCGGAAAGTGTGTTCCCTGTAGAGAGGGCCTTAGGCAGATGATTTATATTTATGAGAGGATAATGGAAGGAAAAGGCAGAGAGGAGGATTTAACACTTCTGGCAGATCTTTCACTGCTACTGAAGGAAGCTTCCTTGTGTGCTCTTGGAACCACAGCACCAAATATTGTGCTAACCACACTTAAATATTTTAAGGAAGAATATGAAGCTCATATTTATTACAATATATGTCCGGCAAAAGTTTGCATACCTTTAATAAGTTATGTTATCGACGAAGATAAATGCGCCGGTTGTGGAAGCTGTGTAAAAGCATGCCCGGTAAATGCAATAACGGGAGAAAATAAAAAACCACATATCATAGATAGTGAAATATGTATTAAATGCGGTTCCTGTATAGAAGCCTGTCCTGAAAAGTATAGTGCTGTAGAAAAGAAAACAGGATTGGTTTCAGAAAAGGTAAAACAGAAAAAAGAAATGGAAGGCGGAGTGGATTTAAGTAAATAAATAAATTTAAATAAATCAGGAGTATGTCAGGAGTATAGTTATGAGCAATAAAAAAGAGAATTTGAATAAGAGAAAATTTCATATAATTATAAATGGTGAAAAGGTTGAAATAAATGAAGGTGATACCGTACTTCAAGCTGCAAAAAAGAAGGGAATTCATATTCCTACCCTTTGTTATCATGAGAAGATAAAACCGCATGGCGCTTGCAGACTGTGCCTTGTTGAAATAGAAAAAAACAGCAGGTCAAAAATAGTTGCCTCCTGTGCTTATCCGGTAGAGGATGGCATTATAGTCCATACAGAGAGCCAGAAGGTGGAACAAATCAGGAAAAATCTGGTAGAATTGTATCTTGCATTATTTCCTTTCAATCCTGAGATAAAAAGGCTGGCCAAAAAGTACAAGTTAAGTAGAACCAGGTTTAAAAAGGAAAATAGCTACTGTATTCTTTGCGGACTCTGTGTAAGGTATTGCAGGGAAGTTAAGAAAAATAACGCTATAGGATTTGTGGGAAGGGGAATAAATAAGACAGTTACTTTTATTCCAGATTCTGCTTATTTTAAATATTGTGAAAACTGTATGGAATGTGTGGATATATGCCCTACCGGGGTATTTCCTTCCAATTATGGGATGGAGAGATTTCCACAAATTAGTGATTAAAAATTGTTAGGAGGAGGAAATAGTGACTGAGCAAAGATTTAGTTTTGATGATTATTCACCTGCCGAAATGGAAAAAAAAGTAGAGGCAGCAAGCGCAGCCAAAGCAAAACTTAGTTTTTTAAGTTTATTTATGCTTTCTATTCTTGCCGGTAGCTTTATTGCTCTTGGAGCAGAATTTTGCACTCTGGTAATCTTCGATTCCAGCTTGAGCATAGGCTTAACTAAATTATTAGGAGGAATTGCATTTTCTTTAGGACTTATATTGGTAGTAGTTGCCGGAGCAGAACTATTTACAGGAAATAACTTGGTTATTATGGGATTTGCATCAGGAGTTGTAACCTACAAGCAACTGCTGAAAAATTGGTCTGTAAGCTATCTGGGTAATTTTTTAGGCTCGCTGGTTGTGGTTTTTCTTATGTTCTTTACAAACCTGTGGAAAATGAAAGAATATATGCTGGGAGCAAAGGCGGTACTGATTGCGGCCGATAAAGTAAACCTAACTTTTCTTGAAGCTTTCTCAAGAGGTATTCTATGTAATGCATTGGTTTGCCTGGCTATATGGCTATGTTTTAGTGCCAGAACTGTAGTCGGTAAGATTGCTGCTATTATCTTCCCAATAACAGCCTTTGTAGCTTCCGGTTTTGAACATAGTATTGCTAATATGTATTTTATCCCTATAGGAATTTTATTAAAACAGAATGAAAGTGTTGCAAACGCAATACTCAAAATAGCTCCAGATGCAGCCCTGGAGAGGCTTAATGTTTTAGGCTTTTTAGGTAATCTTCTGCCGGTTACGATTGGCAATATCATAGGTGGAGCTGTTATGGTTGGCTTAGTTTACTGGTTAATAATTGCATTGCCTGAGAGGTTTAAAAAGAAGAAACCGTAACCTGCAAAAATTTATTAAGAAAGTGTTACGGAATTTATAATAGCATAGTGTATTTAAAGAAATTAGAATTAAAAAATTACAGGAATTACAGCCATGTCAATTTAAATTTTGACAAAGATACCATTCTTATCCTGGGCAATAATGGTAATGGTAAAACTAACCTACTGGAATCCATATATTATTTATCCACAGGCAGGTCTCACAGGACTTACGGCCAGGATGAAATTATTAAGTGGGGCAGTGATTATTCTATAATAAAAGCTTTAATTGGCTCTGAAAAAGATAAAGAAATGGATTATCTTATAGAAATAGAGCTGCGGAAAGATAATAATATTAAAGTCAGGGTCAATAAAATATGCCAGAGGAAAAAATCGGATTTTATATCAATACTTCCCTCAGTTATATTTTCTCCTGATGATTTAAAAATTGTAAAATCGGGCCCTTCGGACAGGAGAAATTTCCTTGACTGTATACTTGAGAAGTTAGATAAGCAGTATTACAGACAGCGGCTGCAGTATCAGAAAATACTTATCCAGAGGAGCAGTCTGATAAAAAGTATAAGCGGGAGAAAAAATGCGGCCAGTAATTCTACACTGGAAGTGTGGAATGATAATATTGTCAGGTATGGTACTGATATAATAGAAAAGAGATACAGGCTGTTAGCTGAATTCAGGGATGAATTTAAAAGTTACGTAAATAACTTCTTTAAGGGTGTTGAAGTGGACCTGTTTTACGTGTTCAGCTGGGATAGAGGGGATAACCAGGATGAATATACGGATTATTTTGATGTAAAAAGTTATAAAAAAGAAAATTTTATAGATAATAACTTGGAGGATATATTTTACCGTAAATTAACGGAAAGCATCCAAAAAGACCTGTTATATAAAACCACAACGGTTGGACCACATAGAGATGATTTTGTAATTTTGCTGAATGGTAAAAATATAAGGTCCTTTGGTTCTCAGGGTCAGCAAAGGGTTGCTTCAATAAGTTTAAAACTTTGTGAATTGGACATCTTGAGAAAAAAAATAAAAAAAGATCCCATCCTTCTTCTGGATGATGTATTTTCTGAACTTGATATAGAAAGAAGAAAATTACTGGTAAAAGCTGTAAGTGACAGGTTTCAGACTTTTGTAACCACTACAAATATTAGTTATCTTGATAAACTGGATCTGGAATTTGGAAATAAGCTTTTAATTAAAGATAACAAAATTGCAGTTTCAGATTTATAGGCTGTAACATATAATATGATTATGAAAGAATTTGAAGATATTGGAAGTATAATCGGGGATGTTATAGAAAATTTGAATATGAGGAAAAAGTTAAATATATCCAATATCTTTAACTGCTGGGAAGAAATTGTTGGGGCTGACATAAATAAAAAAGCAAAACCTAAAAAAATAATCAGAAGTGTATTATATGTATCTGTTACCACTTCTACCTGGGCAAATGAACTAAGTCTTATGTCCAATCAATTGATCGAAAAGATAAATTCCTTTATTGGAGAAGAAGTAGTCAGTAGTATAAGATTCAAGCAAAATCTTTGAAATTCTTCAGCCTATTTTGGGCAAATTTAACGTAATCTAAGCAAATATAACGTAAAATATGGTATAATATTTAACGTCTGAAATTAATAAAATCGCAGGATATTTTTGAAAAAATATTTATATTTAAAACCAGAAAGGGTAATGGGTATTAAGGTGGTTTTAATGCTTACTTATTGCCCTTTATCCATATTTTAAAAAGGAAATTTTAAAGTTTAAAGGAGATTTTTTTGAAAAAATCAAGTTATGACGCTAAAGATATAACAGTCTTAGAAGGTCTTTCTGCAGTTAGAAAAAGGCCAAGTATGTATATCGGTTCTACAAGCTCCAGAGGTCTGCACCATCTTATTTATGAGGTAATAGACAATAGTATCGACGAAGCCATGGCAGGATTTTGTGATAATGTACTGGTTGTATTAAATAAGGATAATTCTGTCACTGTAGTGGATAATGGTAGGGGAATACCGGTAAAAAAAGTTGAAAAATTTAACAAACCTGCAGTTGAAATAGTTCTTACCAAATTACATGCCGGTGCAAAATTTGGTGGAGAGGGATATAAAGTTTCAGGCGGGCTGCATGGTGTTGGAATTTCTGTAGTAAATGCTCTCTCGGAAAAGTTAGGTGTTGAAGTAAGAAGAGATGGGCATATTTACAGGCAGGATTACAAAAGAGGGGAACCGGTTACCGGTCTTATAAAAGGTGAAAAAACTTCAGCTCATGGTACTGCAGTTACTTTTTATCCTGATAGGGAAATATTTGAAGATATAGATTATAAATTCGAGATACTGGCAAGCAGGATGAAAGAAATGGCTTTTCTGAATAAGGGTTTAAAGATTACTCTTGTAGATGTAAGAGGGGAATCTGAAAAGAAAGAAATATATCAATATGAAGGCGGAATAGTTGATTTTGTAAAATATTTATGTGAGAAAAAAGATGTTTTACATAAAAAAGTTATATACATAAAAAACAAAGTTGATGACCATGAAGTAGAAATTGCAATGCAGTATACTGATGGTTATTCAGAAAGTATTTTTTCATTTGCAAACAATATAAATACCACAGAAGGCGGAACTCATCTGAGCGGTTTTAAGGGCGCTATTACCAGGACCATAAATGACTATGCCCGCAGCAATAATATACTGAAGGGAAAGGAGGAAAATCTTTCAGGTGAAGATATCAGGGAAGGGCTTACTGCAATCATCAGTGTTAAGTTGAAAGACCCACAATTTGAAGGGCAGACAAAGACCAAACTGGGAAATAGTGAGATCAAAGGTTTTGTTGAATCCACAGTAAATGCAAAACTTTCTGAATTCCTGGGAGAGAATCCGGCTATAGGAAGGACTATTGTAAATAAGTGTATGGAAGCCTCAAGAGCAAGAGCTGCTGCAAGAAAAGCAAGGGATCTTACCAGGAAGAAATCTCTACTTGAAAGCAGTTCGCTACCTGGTAAGCTTGCTGATTGTTCTATAAATGATCCAAAATATTGTGAGTTATTTTTGGTGGAGGGGGATTCTGCAGGAGGAAGCGCAAAGCAGGCCAGGGATAGAAGGTTTCAGGCAATACTGCCTCTTAAAGGTAAGATTCTAAATGTTGAAAAGGCAAGGCTACACAAGATATTAAGCAGTGAAGAGATCCAGGCAATGGTAACTGCTATGGGCTCTGGAATCGGGGAGGATTTTGATATTGGAAATGCGAGATACCATAAAGTAATAATTATGACAGATGCCGATGTAGATGGGGCTCATATAAGAACACTAATTTTGACTTTCCTTTACAGGTATATGTCAGAATTAATTGAAGCTGGATACGTGTATATAGCCCAGCCACCGCTTTACCAGATTAAAGATGGGAAAGAAGTTTCTTATGCTTATAGTGATAAGGAACTGGAGAATATTAAAAAGAAATTTGAAGATAAAAAAATGACTGTCCAGCAGTACAAAGGTCTGGGGGAAATGGACCCGGAGCAGCTCTGGGAGACTACCATGAATCCTGAAATAAGGACACTTCTGAAGGTTGAAATTGAAGATGCATTGATTGCAGATGATGTATTTTCTACTCTGATGGGAAACAAGGTTGAACCAAGAAGGGAATTTATTGAAAAGAACGCTAAAGGCGTATCGTTTATAGATATATAGATATTTAGTTAGGGGAATAAATGGTATTTGAACTGCGGGGTAAAGTAAAAAATATTGAAATTGAATCGGAAATGCAGGATTCCTACCTGAGTTATGCAATGAGTGTAATTATTGGCAGGGCTCTGCCGGATGTGAGAGATGGTCTGAAGCCGGTTCACAGGAGAATTTTATATGCCATGCACGATATGGGAATGAAATCCAATACACCTTACAAGAAGTGTGCCCGAATCGTAGGAGAAGTGCTTGGAAAATATCATCCTCATGGTGATACTGCAGTTTATGATGCAATGGTGCGTATGGCCCAGGACTTTTCCCAGCGTTATGTTTTAATAGATGGACATGGAAATTTTGGTTCTGTTGATGGTGATAGGGCGGCTGCTATGAGATATACTGAAGCCAGGCTTTCTTCAATTTCTGAAGAACTTCTGGTGGATATTGAAAAAGATACTATAGAGTTTGTGGATAATTTTGACAGTTCTTTAAAGGAGCCATCCATACTGCCTTCGAAATTTCCAAATCTTTTAGTTAATGGCTCTTCTGGTATTGCTGTAGGTATGGCCACTAATATTCCGCCTCATAATCTGGGAGAAATTATTGATGGGGTTATTCACTATATAGATAATCATGAAAGTACAGTTAAAGATTTGATGAAAAAGATTAAAGGTCCGGATTTTCCCACCGGTGGAATTATAATGGGTATTGGCGGAATCAGGGAGGCATATGAGACTGGCAGGGGCCGTCTAGTTGTAAGAGGCAGAGTGCACCAGGAACAGCCCAAAAAAGGCAAAACCCAGGTTATAATAACCGAGCTTCCATATCAGGTAAATAAATCAAGACTTGTTGAAAAAATTGCTGAACTGGTCAGAACTAAAAAAATAGAAGGGATTAATGACCTGCGTGATGAATCAGATAAAAGTGGAATGAGAGTAGTAGTAGAACTCAAAAAGGATTCAATTCCAAGCGTAGTTATTAATTCTTTGTATAAGAATACCCAGCTTGAGGATACTTTTGGAATAATTATGCTGTCTCTGGTAGATGGTGTGCCAAGAACTCTAAATTTACTGCGTTTAATAGAAGAGTACACCAAACATAGATTTGATGTAGTGGTTAGAAGGACCAAATACGAGTTAAAGAAATCTGAGGAACGCGAGCATATACTGCAGGGGCTTTTAATAGCCCTGGATAATCTGGATGAAGTGATAAAGACCATAAGGTCTTCAAAAGATGTTCCTACTGCAAGGAAAAGACTGGTAAAGAACTTTGAACTTACCGTAATACAAGCCCAGGCTATACTGGATTTAAGATTGCACCGGTTAACTGGCCTGGAAAGAGACAAGATAAAATTAGAACATGAACAATTAGTTGAAAGAATAAAGGAATTAAAACAACTTCTTGGAAGTAATAAGCTAATATATGGAGTAGTTAAAGATGAGCTGGGAGAGATTAAGAAAAAATACAATGATGAAAGAAGAACAGATATAACTACCGATATTTCCGATAT